>Ga0131853_10015855_pt1 | contig 13773 bp, 8 predicted proteins | sample TergutLab28metaG_FD_92764 | JGI IMG/M metagenome (GOLD analysis project Ga0131853, IMG submission 92764) | Labiotermes labralis P1 segment gut microbial communities from Petit-Saut dam, French Guiana - Lab288 P1 (version 2) (version 2) | ecosystem: Host-associated > Arthropoda: Insects >... | reverse complement strand
GCAATACAACCCATGAAATAACTCAACAAATAAGTCGCAAGCTCCTGAGGATGGATGTATTAACATCCGAAACATGTTGAGCATTAAATAATGAAATAAAGAAGCAAGTGACATCAAGTTGGTTTCTCTTTATTCAACTATCAAGATGATGCACTGTCCAATATATATAAGATTTACAAACGGAGATATTTATTGATGATGTCCGGACAGTTTCAGGTCGGACTGTACTTTGATCTTTGTGAAGTTGCATTGGGAAGCGTAGTGCCCCCCCCCCCTCCATATTTAAGGCCTTAATGAAATTTATACGAAAAGAGCAGGAAACGAGCTAAAATTTTCAGGTTATAAGAGGAATTGTTAAAATTGGACATAATGTGTAATCTTCAAGTCTCTGAAATTCTTTATCCGATAAACTGTAATGCCATTATTTCTAGGCTATTCTCTTAATTAGAGACGTTTATGTCTACACACACATCAGTCAATTGTCAAGGCCACCGCATTCACCTAACTTCACAAAAAAGCAGCTAGAAACACACATTGCTCAAACGGGCCATAATTCATGATCACAGCGCACTACCAGACAGGTATTCACGTTCATTGCATAATGGATCGGATTACATATTACGGAAGGGAAGTTCAGTCATAAATTTTCTATACATTTATATAGTGCTATTGTCAAAAACAGATCCGGTAGTGTAATATAACAATCTACGTTGACAGGATCACTTTACCAAGAAGTGACATGGGGAATTTATGAAAAGCAATCTGTCACGAAAACAGCCATAAGATTAACATATTCTTTGTCCAAAGTAAAAATCTCTAAACACTTAATATATCGCGGTAATTACTATAAATGGAACAGTGACGTCGGCAAGCAAATCTCCATTCATCTCAGCACATTGTGACACAAAGTTTTTGTACATTCTGTACCTATAACTTGTGCACGCGGTCAGAAATTAATAACGCTGAAAACAAAGTGTTCTACTGAAACGGTTGAAGCAAGATTTTCATTTCGCGGTAACGAAAATGCTTCGCTGTGGTGTTTGTTCTGTTCCCTGGGAATAACCAGACCATATCTTCGAGCATGACCCTTTCGTTTCTTTCTAAATTTCAACCCAACTAAAAGACTGGCTCCGCAGGCAATAGTAGTTCTAAAGTACGACTTATATTAACTTGGTGACACTCTTTCTTTAAGAACCTAATATTTTTCTTGACTTCAAACTTTCGCCGTGTTCTGAATATTTTATTCTTTCTTTTGGGTGATCCCCCGGTATCTGAATTTTAAGTGCCCTCCTTTCGGAACACTCCGTCACTGCCATCTTCATAGGTGGTGTGAGCAGCTTTCCGTCCGGAATACGTGCGTTTATATGCGATCAGGTATCGCTACGGAAACCGACACACAAAATTCAGTAATCATATAAGTCAGATGCCTGCTAATATAAATACAACTCACTAATCTGTGTTAATGTAATCCTACAGCCCACACCAAGTTCTGTCATAACCTGTTGAGGAATTTCAGCAATTGACTGTGCACACGGACGCGACCTTATGTAACGGAAGCGTGTGATGCAAAGACAAATAAACATGGGGACAAACACTGTTTCCTCGACGCGACTGGTGTCGAAGAACTCGGGTATCTTCGTGCATTAACACATGGATGTCTTAACCAACAGCCCACTTCATTTGACATTTCACACCCCAGCAGCAGGAAAACAAGAACGTTAAATAAATTGCTTGCATTTAAATATACATTGAATGGTAACCTAATTCTAACCCACAACAAACAGTTTTCTCCTTGCATGTCACCAAGGCGTCACAAAAGCGAACAAGTCTGTTTGCTATTTGTTGATTTGATACGGTTCATTGCAAGTTATAAATCCACCTCGAACTCGCAATGCTGCATCTGTATCTTGACGCATAACTGAAAACGATAAGCTGAAAGAAATTAGAAAAAGCAAGCTCAGCGTAAAAGAGCTGGCGCCTTCAATGTAGACTTTCAATTGCTGATTACTGACTTATATAGAGTGAGTCTCTCGCTAGAGGCCCCAAACTATTGTCTGTGTATACAGTCGAACAGCGCGGGTTTCTCGTTCGTAAATACTGGCAAACAGGTTCATTTAAAGAATGCCAGACGGCATTTCGAACGGAATTTGGTGAAAGACGTGCGCCATCGAAGTGTTCCAACCAGAAATTGGTTAAAAAGTTAGAGACAAGGGAAAGCCGATCTAACAACTGCCGACTTCTTTCTTTGGGGCCTATTGAAAGGCAAAGTGTACAAAAATACACCCCGCACAATCGAACAACTCAAAGACGTTACACGCCAAGAGATTCAAGCCGTCAACGTCGACACTTAGGGAAAAGTATTCCAGAATTTGGAGAAACGCATTCAAGTGTTGCTTGGATGTGAAAGGAAACCAGTTTTAGAATCGATTATGAGCAGATCCTGTTTCGCGTCGTTCCCGGTATGTGTATACAAATTTTCAAGTCATTATCTCAATAAAATAATTTTTTATAGACAATAGTTTGGGGCCTCTAGCGACAGACTCACCCTGTATATTCTCTCACAAATAGCGTTAAAACAGACGGAGAGGGCGAATGAGGGCCTCACAAATTTCATAAAGTCAGTCTAACATTTATGGAGTGATGAAGTGAAAATATACAAGTTTCTCTCATTTATTTATTAAGAGAACCCTTAGGACGGATGAAAAAATTGTGTTAGCCCTAAAATTTGTGCTTCGTTTCTTCTAGGACTTTTGTTAATAAGTGTTTTCCTGTTTGATACATAACTTACATTTAGCTGAATACGTAGGAGATGAATTTAGAAACGCAAGTAGGACTTGCTGTAAAGTCTCTGCCATTTTTCTTCGGCTCTAACCAATTTCAGCGCATTACTGTATTCGAGTAAACTTCAGAATATCAAATTTCATTTCAATTATCATGTTGTTATTTGCAGAAAAAAACATACTGACAGACAGAGGAATTTAACATTCGTACATTTGCTGCTTTCCTTTCTAAATGCGCAAGAAACGATGTGTTGTTACTCGAATGTTGAATATTTCATTCAGAATCTCCTGTTAAAAAGCCGGAGATGGAATATCTTCTTTGAAAAATTCTTAAATTTCCAATCGCCGTTTTCGTTTCACATTTTTTCCAACTTTAGAATAGGCTACACCTGTTTACACTGTTAATATTTTCCTTATTTTTCGATCTGTATACCAGTTACGAAGTTCTATAATCTTCCACGCAGTGCATCAAACAAAAGCGTCACTTATATATACACGTCAAATTGGATTGAAATGAGGCACAGTCACATTATTCTCACAAGTTTTCGTTGATTTTTTATTTCGATATAATTCTTCTAAATCCATTCAGTAGCTTCGCAGATACAACATGACGTCAATGCTACATGTTCATTTCAATACCTGTTCATGAACATTACACAAAGAAGAAACAACGCTTAGCACTAAGCTAATGTCTTCTCTACAAATAATACGTTTATGTGGACATGAGTTGCCGACTGCCTCCGTCTAGTATACAGAACCACTGTCGCCAGCTGAAGAAACATTTATTGTAGAAATGAAACACCAAGCTTTTCAACAAAAGAACCATTGTCTGCAATCGTATGCAGCTGCTACTTCGTTTGATTTGAAGTTTTTTTTTTCAGGTGGCACGGAGTTAACCACTTCCTCCAAACATACAGAAATAATCTGCGCCTGCCATTGTTGTCTTGAAAGTACACCTGCATTACGCCACCTTGCTTCACGCCTGTGCGGCTAATTAGGTAACACACAGAGCAGCACAAAAATGATTTTCTTGGCGCCGCAAATACAATACAATATTTAAAAAGAAACAATAAAGAGACGAGTACAACAGTACGGTGTCAGGAATGTTCAAGAACAGATTAAGCAAAGCGGTCTATTGCGACAGTCTGCTGAAGAACAAGTGAGCTGAAGACACTGGATAGAGACCAAAAGAAATGTAATGAAACTGAATAACATTTGAGAGTGCCCAACAAATTATTAAATAGCCAGTTTACTTTTGCATTTTAAAACTCGACGCTAATGAAGGACGTGAAGCTAACGAGATCTGATGCGTTAACGGAATGAGTTCCACCTTTTATTTAACGACACGCTGTCAGTTACATTATTTATGTAGCAATGAGTCGGAAACGCGAAGTTGACCATAAATCAAATCTTGGAAGGCGCATAGATGGAATGGATCATAACCTCCTTAAAAATTTTTTACACTGAGCAAGATATATGTGGTGGCTTCAAAACGTTCCCGGAAACGCTTTATTTCTGAAAAACACATAACACTGCAGTCATTTAAGACAAATTTCCTTCAAAACAACCCTCTTGTGCAAAATTACACTTCTGCCAGCGATAGTAAGTGGAAACATTCTGGAAGCCATTTTGTGAACGCCTTTTCAGCTCTTCCTTCTCATTCTTAAGGTCAGTAGCATCACAAAAGAGCCGTCTCTTTAATGCTCAGTTCAGTCGACAGAAGAAATAAACATCAGCTGGAGCCAGATCAGGAGAGCATGGGGGATGCTCCAGTGTTGTCACATTGTTCTTTGCTTAGAAATTCTTTACCAAAACCGACCGGTATGCTGGAGCACTAGTGTGAAGCAGAAACCAAATGTCGGTTCTCCATTTTATGTGGTGCTTCCTTCTGATCCCATCCCTAAGGCGACAAAGGATGTCCATGTACATTTCTTTACTCGCAGTAGAAATTTCTATAAATTATAGCAGCGAATTCCGGAAAATGTTTGAAGGAAACACGTATATAGTTTAGAAGGCATTGGACTTGCTGGTTTATATTTATTTTGTGATTAATGTTATGGGAAGAAACCTGTCTCGGTATCAATGTACAGTTAAAGATAACTAGTTCCAATGATGGCGTTTCACAATGGGAATGAAAGTATACTAATATTAGTAACTCTTCTTTATATGAAATCCAACAGCCCACTCAGTACAGAGACTTGACTATCGACTGGATGTAAGTGAAGGGCAAGCCCGGTTCCAGGCAGGAACGAAGATAGTCTGTTGTGCAGAACGGTTATGGGGCCCACACAACCTCTTGTCAAATAGGAACGGAGTTATCTCCAAAAAGATAAGCCGGTAGAAGTAAAGAATGCGTGCAGCTATGCATAACCCCCATAATTTGTCATGTCATCATGCATACGGGTAGGAAGAACTTTATATTTTACTGAAACGGTTAAGTCCCTCTGTGACAAAAGTTGACAGGGGAAATAAGGGAAAATATTCAAGCGGAAAATCGAAAGTGAGATGGCAGATCTCTTTGAATATGAAGCAAAGTATAAAATACTACAGTACACACACACTCACACAAAAACACACACACAGACACACACACACACACAATCAAAGACATGAAGAAGTGAAGATCCTTCTGGATGATTGGTATCTGGATTCGAAAACAAAATTCATTAAATTAGAATCACAGGACCAACCAGTAACCAAAATCGAGTGGTGGCAAAGCATTACACATAAAATTATAAAAAAAAGACCCGTGGACGCCATGGGGGCATACGGAGGAATTGCCTGACAGCTAATCGCATCCTGAATATCAGAACAAGATGTAGCCGAGTGGTAGCATCAGAATTCCAGGAAATGCACGCAGTACCCATTGAATAGGAATTTGACTGGACATTAGAAGCACATAAGCTCGCAAGAGGCACATTAAAGCCAGAAGAATTTTTATGCGTGCAGATACTACGCTCTTCATTTTCTGTTCTCCCCACTGGTGATCCGCAACAACTCGGTCGCTGGTTCCTCGTAAATCACCCGTCCCCCGTCAGAAATGTAACAACACTTCACAGAACTCTTGTATACTGCGGGTCCTAACTGATAAGCAATAAGATAAAGGTAAAGTTCACCCTAGAAGAGGGGAGTAGAGGTATAGCTCTACTCTTTCTTTAACCTCGGCTCTAGATGTGGGTGCCGTGGTCAACGCCACGCCCTGGCAGCTTTACCTCCGGGAAAGACCCTCTACCCATTGTATAGGAGGCTGGGTGGGGGCCAGGGCCGGTCTGGATGGAAGCGGAAAATTTCGCCCCCACCGGGATTTGATCCCCCGACCGTCCAGCCCGGTATACCGACTGAGCTACCACGGATATGCAGTACTGGCTCAAATTGTGTAAGATGAATACACATGATCTCAGTTTACGTGGTCAAAAGGAGGAATACCGAAATTTCATGGTCATTATCAATATGGGTTGAAGCAAAAAGCAAAATAAATCAGCGTTATATTAAATATATATAACTTTCTGGGTGTTGGGTTCGACAAAATGAATAAATGCTTTTTTCGGTTCACACATGAAAGAGGGTTTGATAAGAAACATTCACGTTCTCCTCTCCGGTCCTGATGCGCAGTACATGCGTCTGATACATTCTTCAGTGAATTTCCTTTGTCTTTCCATTGTTTGCGCCTTAATACAACAAACATTTTCATCTGCCATTTGTGCAGCCCAAAATTCAGTGCTAAAGTACACGCTATGCAAGATATGCTGGGTGGCTTGAGTTCCAGCAATTTAACCTTTTAAAGACTAACCGTAATCTGCTTTATATTAGGACTCACTCCGTACCGCGCAGTAAACACTTTCCATAACTGTTATAAAAACAAATCAGTTAATTATGTACACAGCAAAAGTCGCTGTCTGTTCTGAGATCCGCACAAAACACTCAACGCAAAGCGAGCACCATATAGAAGTTTGGAATGTTAAACCTGGTGGTTCGGGAAGAAACCGCTAGGCTTTAAAAGTTTAATCGGCGCTGCCCGAGACACATTCGACCGCACCGCGAACTTTGTTTCCACATTAGTGACCTACCGAAACACAAATTTCTTTTACCTAACCACGAAAGAAGCACGACTTATTTACAAACCATCTTAAGTGTCGTGTCTCTGATACTTGTTTCTCTTAATGCATACTTATCAATAATTGCTGCATTGTACATTAAATGAGCACATAAGAACATCACATACTATCCGGATGTTTCTTGGAGAGTAGACACATCGGATTCCAAAAGCAGAAGGTCACATTTCGATATACTACGTGGAAGGTCTTATTTCGATTTGCTTATGCGAGGGGACTGTTGTAAAAAATCTCCCAGAGAGCCTAAGGTATTCCGAATTTATGCCGGCGCCCGATCTCACCAATTTTTCCAAGTAACTTCATCACCCAAAACATTCTCACCTCATCATATTAAGTTTACATGCAATTCCAGCTTAACTTTGTGGTCAACCCTAAACACACTAGTAGCATCATTTCTCCACATGCTAAATGTTAATTTTGCGATATTCATAACAAATACAAATTACTTTAGGGTTATTGGAACCCGGCCAGAACCAAAATTTTATATAAGCTGCCAGGCTCAGGACGGGGTTCGTGCAGACCCCTAGACCCCTAGTAGGTGGACGACTCACGTTATAGCAGTGGCATACCGAGGGAGGAGTAGGGGGGTGGTGTTCAAACCCCCCGAAATTCCGAAGGCCCTCCAAAATCGTGCCAAACTTAACCCGATTGTAAAAAAACTGTTAAAAATTGCTGAATTTAGGACGCCAACACCCCAAGATGTTCGGAAAAAAGGCTGTAAAATTCTAAAAATACCTACTTTCACAACTGTTTTACATTAGCAATGACAAACAAATTGGTTGCCATCATAAATAGTTTTAAAGTACCAAAAATTAAGAAAATTTTACTATATGTAATGAAATTTCTTGTACCAAATTACAGCTGCCTCCAGAACCCCTACCTAGATGGCTACCGTCCCCAGATCCCCGTTTTCTCTGTCCTCTATCCTCTGTCCTCAACGGAATTTGTTGAACCCCCCCCCCCGAACAAAATTCCTGGATATGCCCCTGCGTTATAGTACAGCTGTACGCGTTATGACTCCATAGTGCTGTGCTAAGATACTGCGTCCTAAAAACTAGTCTGACACAGTCTATGGAGCACAGTCCTCCTTGAAGAACTGATTTTCATGCCTCTGGTCAAGAAACTACTTGCTTTATGAAAAAAATGTTCATTGCACTTCTACAAGACGCCTCCAGACGCTACTTCAGCCTCATTTCTAAGATCCATTTTAATATTACCCTTCCATCTACATACAAGTATACGAAATGTTCTGTAGCTTAAGAATATATGAATAAATCTGTGTATTTTTAAAAGCCAGACGCACTACACGTCTTCCATGTACGTAGGATTCATCTTCCCTGATAATACTTAATAAAGATTGCAAATTATGACGCTCGTCTCCGTGTAATTTTCTCCAACTAATGATACTGCTCTTAGACACGACAGCAACAAATGTTCTATTATTACCCTCTTCTTAAATACTGCGTCCTTCCCTTAGAATAAGAGACCATGTCTGAAGCCCTATAAATAAAGGAAAATTATAAATTTGTACGTCTTCTTCGTTAGCTTTTTGGATGATAGGCAATAATATATGGATAAGGTAATAACAGGTAAATTTCACAATATAATGGGCCATGGAAGTCCAGAGGGAGATTGGAGGTATGGCTCTACCCTTTCTTTAACGCTAGATGGCGGTGGCTCTTCAAAGCCAAGTCCCGGCCGCTTTACTCCCGGGAAAGGGACACGGTACCCATCGTACAGAAGGCTGGGTGGGGCTGAGGGCCGGTCCGGACGAGTGATGCAAATCTCGCCCCCCCCACTAGGAATCCGTCTCCCGACCTTCCAGGCCGAAGCGAGTCGTTATAACGGCTACGCTACACTGGCCCACAGGAAATAACATGTTCCCGAAAGGAAAGACGGTAAGCCTTTCCTTAGATTCCATAAAATTAACTTATTACTGACAGGAGTTGTGAAAGATAAGCGAGAGTTAATTCCATCGGATCGTTGGAAAGAGAAAGAGCTTCGCACGTCAAACCGACTGACAGAAGTGACACGAAGTAGACGCTTCGCAAACGACAATTACACAACTTCATCGCGTGGGTCTAGAACGCTGGCGCCATGATGGCGTTCTCGTCTTGCTCATGGTTTGACCTGCCGCCTTAGCTTTAGCATAAAGCCGTATCCTTCAGACCAGTCGTCGGGTGCAGTGTATGCTAATGATACACAAGGTTCTAACAGCATGTAATCCGGTCGCCGGCTGACCGGACACACGACTCTTCACACGTTTGTCCAAATAGAAGCATGTGCACTGTTTAACGTGAACCCTGGAAAGAACATTAGCTTTGAAACTGATCCGGTTCCATGCAGCACAGTTCTTCCACAGAAACTATCAGAAATTCAAATGAACAGGAAGACCATGACAGTGATACGTCTTCAAAAAGTATGCAAATTCTCTCAGTGCAAATATTGATAAAACATAAAACAATATGGCTGTCGATATGTACAATTTGAGTCAGAAATTACTGAAATCAAGCACGTAAAATTTGACGAAAATACAGCAGAAATAAAAGCAAATATTTGACGTAAAACTGACGCATAGGCGACTCCAGCAATTACAATCATGAAGAAGGCACAAAGCTTTGAGGTCTTATCTGGCAATGTTAGTGTCAACGAAGTGTGTTTTTTTCGACCTATAGACAAAACCGTACAGTTAAGTGTCATAATTATTTATGTACTGTTCTTAGTAGTAATATTTAAAGCTGTCCCGATATATGCCTGGCCAGGCCCTCAGGGCTCCAAAACGTTGAGCCTCCGAGGATTTCTATTAATCGGCACGTGAAGGTGGTAAGGTTATTAGCTCTACGTACCGGCCGCCTTTCAATTGGCAGAGTCCAGTTGAAATGTGATGGCACACGGTGACGCATGGGAGGGGAAGTGAAGGAGAAACTGGCGAATGGAGTGGGTAGCCAGTACTCTTCACACTATCTCGGAACATGGTGTATCCAGCATTACTACCGCTGATGCGCACACCTCGGCTGCCAGTAATCGACTGAACTGACGCCCCCGCCGATTTAAATGGACTCGTCCCTTTCGCCGAAAGACGAAATCTGGTTTCTGCGCGTGTGCCATCACATTTCAAACGCAGTCTACTAATTTCTGTTACAGGCTGATTCGACCCCAGTGTCATATTGCGGCCGGAACGATTATGTCAATGAAATATTTTAATGACTCCATCGGGAAAAGAACCCAACTTCCTCAACTAACTGTGACACCTAGTATTACAATAGTCCTATTTAGCCTCTCATGTAACGGGTACGGGGCACTGTCCTGGAGGTAAAGTGAGCGGGGCGTGGTGTTGGACGCCTGCTTTCATACAGCGCCGGGGTTCAAGGAAGGGTACAGCTTTACTTTTACCTTTACCTCCCTCCCTTGTGCCTTCATGACATGTTGTACGGTGTCACGATTCTCAAATTCTGATTTACTCTTTATTGACTTCAGAATATCCCCATCACTGACATGACCCCCACATATAACAGAATCGTAGAAGAAACCAACAAACCATCAATACAACGCGGGGTAAGTATATATTCCAGGACACATGTAAGACTCGAAACATTTTTCCTGTCAAGTAGTAAAGAGTAATAACCGTTAACTTCCTTGCCACAGATTCCCCATATATTGCCAGCTCATCTCTGGCATCTCATCTTGTTATTATGGTGCTTATTTAAATTGTTTCTAATTAACTTTTGCTGTTTCAGCTAACCTGTAGAGACAAGTCCGCCCTAGAGACATTTATCCGCGCATTACCTACGAAACTCTCAGATAATACGCAGAGTTTGGGAATCATTGGTATGTCCTTCACACTCAAGATGACTGAAAAATTTACACCTGTAAATATGACAGGTACTTATATGCAAGAATGTGCATACACAAGCGCTGCCACGACTGAGTGACTAAGACGTAACAAGTTAAAGTAAATGTCGGAAGTCAGCAAATCACATAGTTTCTGTACTTCACAAGTTGCTGTGAAAAAGATCTTAATTGTAAAAATTTCGTTTACTTTGCCCATTTAAACACTTTATATGCTTAAAGTCTTTCTGGAACAGAATGCACGCACGTGGATAGGGACTACAAGCTACTACACAGGATCAAGCAGGACAGTGTGTGTTCGGCTAGCATTTCGGCAGAACATTGATTACACTGGCCGACAAAGATTTTGGCCCATGAGAATAAAATGTCTGTTTCTGATATACTTTTGGACGCTGAATTCAAATATATTTCCAGAATTTCTGTATCACCCACACCTTTCGCTCCAGGTTAGACGGCTGGAATCTTCTGAACCAGGACACTAAGATGTGTTTTTACCGTGGGCGCCATCAATAATTCAAGGATTTCTTCTCCCAGGAAGATGGTGTAGTGTTTTGCAATGATGTTTTTTCCGTTATGGAAGTTCTTGGTCGTGAATTTAACCCAGATCAGTGGCACTTGTTCATTGATTCGTCAAAAGTGAGCTTGAATGTGGTTCTACTCCACAACGGAAATAAATTCCCCTCCGTTCCTTTGGCTCATGCAACCAACACGAAGGAAAGTTATGAAAACATGAAGCTGCTGTTGGGAAAGATTAAGTATGACGAATTTAAGTGGAAGTTATGTGCTGATCTCAAGGTTGTGGCGCTATTACTCGGAATGCAACTCGGTTACACAAAATACTGATGTTTCCTGTGCGAGTGGGACAGCCGGGACAAGAAGAATCATTATGTAAATAAACTGTGGCCTAAACGAACATCACTGACGCCAGGGGAGGAAAATGTCGTCAATCCTCCTCTTGTTCTTCCGGAGAAAATTTTTCTGCTCCCTTTGCACATAAAGCTGGGCCTCATAAAAAACTTCGTGAAAGGTACGGTTAAAACCAGCCGTGGATTCGAATATTTGAGGGAAAAGTTCCCAAATGTGAGAGACGCAAAAATCGAAGAAGGTATATTTATAGGACCCCAGATCAGGGAACTGATGCAAGGCAAATAGTTCAATGAAGACCTGAATGAGACTGAAAGAAATGCATGGTTGTCTTTTAAGAGGATTTGTAAGGACTTCTTAGGAAATCACGAAGCAGCGAACTATCAGGATGTTGTGCAGGTCCTGTTGACTTCGTACAAAGCTATGGGGTTGCAATGTAAGTCTGAAAATCCAATTTTTGGAGTTCCACTTCGATTTTTTCTCAGAAAATCTCGGCGAAGTCAGTGACGAACACGGTGAAAGATTTCACCAAGACATTTTGTCTATGGAAAAGCGGTACCACGGCAAGTGGACCTCAAGTATGTTGGCAGACTATTGCTGGACACTGAAGAGGGATGTGCCTGAAGCCAATTACCGGCGAAAGTCATACGCCTCTACATTTTAGAGGAAGTTTCTGCCTGTTTCATGAGCACATAAAGTACTATTTTGCACATTAAATTCCTCTGTATCATTGAAACTCTGCCTGATAGAGAAATTCTGTATACATATCTGAATTCAGCATAAAAGGTACTGCTAAGGTCACCTATTGAAGTTCGTGGGCCGAAAAAAATGTTAAATTTTGTTGTCCAGTGTTATTTTCACCAAGGTAGTTCATGGTTATTGCTACGTTCCTCCGCCAAAACTGCGTGAGAGATCCCCGATTATGCCGCCACCGCTTTGATCCAAATACATTCTAATTTACTATTCATCGATGCTATATAGCCTCAGATACCGATAAAGTCGGATAGTACACCGTAAAATAGAACCATATGGATATTAGTACTGCTTTAGTAATGAATGAGTTACAGCTATTCACCCTTGAGAATTAGACACGAAGTAAATAAATACAATCTTTTACCAGAAATTGTAGAATCGCAGAAGTCCATAATCGGGAGAAAGTAGAGAATAAGGTCTCTGTGGAGATCTTGTCTCTTCTGGGATATAACTCATCGTAGATTGGTAGTTAGTTACCGACATTTCGGGACAATCTATCAGGCCAAGATCCATGGACTACTTGATTCTTGAAGATGAGACCCGTAACTAATCCCGAAGCGTCGGTTTCTAACTACGAATCTACACTGCGTACCGTCCCAGAAGAAAGAAGATTTCATCATTATTTCTAAATAGTGACTCAAACACCGAGAAGAAGAAGAAGAAACATTATATTGTTGCTAGATGAAGGACTACTCTACATCTGCTCAATAAGTTTCACCACAGACTTACACCAGTTCATTAAGATTCGAAATCTTAGAGAGAATTTTCCGTTTACCAGAGACGTAGCGACGGCTCACTGTGCCGGAGGGAAAGCTTCTAAACTGCGCACCTCCACTAAAATATAAAATTTCTAAATTGTCAAACTAATTGTATTCATGGCACAGGTTGTTAATTGCACTTATACTGAGACAGAAAATATGCGATATTAAATTTGACAGAGTAATAAATTGTAGGCTAAATCTTGAAAACAGTAAATATTATTTGAACACTGAACACACTTTACACAATAAAGTGACAAAACAAAATGTGATGCAGATTGTGCGAGCACGCGGAACAGGGCTTCGTCTTCGAAAACATTTGTTGTGTTCACAACGCTGACCCCGAAGCGTGAGATTGTTCTGTCTACGTAGATGTGCAGTCGGTCGATGGCACTTTGGCGCGTTGCATAGGAACATATCTTGTTCTCTCATATGTGCCCTAAAATACCACATTAATACATTATACATTACTTATAATATTTGATACTTTTATAAAGCCTTATATCCGCATTGAAGTATCTCCAACTTGACGAAATTCGGGAAGAAATAAAGAGTAGACTGAGGTCAGGAAATGCTTGCTATCATTCAGTGCAGAATCTTTTGTCTTCCAGGTTGCTATCCAAGAAATTAAAGATTAAGATATATAGAACTATAATC
>Ga0131853_10015853_pt1 | contig 13774 bp, 9 predicted proteins | sample TergutLab28metaG_FD_92764 | JGI IMG/M metagenome (GOLD analysis project Ga0131853, IMG submission 92764) | Labiotermes labralis P1 segment gut microbial communities from Petit-Saut dam, French Guiana - Lab288 P1 (version 2) (version 2) | ecosystem: Host-associated > Arthropoda: Insects >... | reverse complement strand
TGAGACACTGCTGGTCAAGATTAACAATCTGGAGAAGCAAAAGTCTCGACTTCAGAGTGAGGTTGAAGTTCTCATCATTGATCTGGAGAAGGTAAGTCAAAACATCTAGAGTATTACAATACCTACTATTACTGGTCCCCTACATCTGGGAAGTTGGTTACTTTAGGCTAATGTGTGTGTGTATGTGTGTGTATTTGTACACATATACAGGGTCATGGCCCTGGGTGGGAAAGGGCAAGTGGTGCAGCTACCCTGGGCAGCATAGTTCAAGAAATGGCAAATTGAATAATTTTAAAATAAAATGTTATAATTTTGCACACAGTACATATTAAATTATTGAGGTGAATAAAAGGAATCTAAAAACATTGTGATTTTTTATACACTCATAATTTGTGTTAGGGGTGAACGTTGTGACTACTCACCCCAGACACCAAAAAACCTAACTACATGATTTTATGTATACTTTTCACTGCATGATCTGTTTCAAAGTGTGTACCACATATTTCCAATTCATTTCTTGCATTCATGCCCTTAGGGTAGGCTACTTAATTGTAGTGTATGTACAGCTTTTTACAATATTATTAATAATTTTTAAACATATGTACACCTTCAGCCACTGTAGGTTACTACACATACAATGAAGTAAGCTGAAAGTTATTTTATGCAAAATTTACATGGCCACACCAGCTATTCTCTTGAACAAGCATGGCAGTAGCAAGATACCATGCACTTCAAACATTCTTTTCCCCTAATTCTCTCATCATGTCATAAACGTGGCTTTACATTAAACAGTATATGGTTCGAGTCTTGCCCCAACTGGAGGTTAACCATATTCTGCAATTAGAACTGGCATATGGAAATGGACAGAAAACCAGCACATATAGTTGGGACAGAGAGTGAGGTACAGTAACAGAGACTCTATTATCATCCTTTATATTTTCAATAACGACTGCTTAATAGTGCCAGTGCTTTAGCCAAGTAAGGTAGCTTATACTCTGGTGAACATATTCTCAGTCAAACAGAAATGACTGTAAAATCTCGCTACAATAACGACTATGCGTGCAAATTAAAAATTTTTACATCAAATCCATTGAGACTATCAGGATTGCAACTGAAAGTTGGACAAATTAGTTCAATTCTTGCTCAGTGCAATGATTCTTGATTCACCTAGAATTTCTTCATTGACAGGTTGGATAACGTAGCATCAATCAAAAGGTAGGATGATTGAATTTTTCAGAACCTGCCCATGTGTCAATGAAAGTCAAATACTGAATGAATATAAAACAGATTGTTGCATTTCCGTTGCATTGTTGTATTTCCGTTGCACTGTTGTATTTCCATTGCACCTATACATCCTGGACGCCCCATAAATAATTTGAGATGCAATGGGAAATTTCCCCCACAGTCACACACAACAGAAAACAAACACAACACACAGTCCACCATGTGATTCTTAAATTTTGTAATTCTGAGCATTGAAAGACACTACTATGTACAGTATTATAAAGTAAATAAAAGCATTATTTTTTTTATCACCAGTAAATTAGAAATAATTATAATTTATGTCTGAAATAAAAAATTTTGCTGGGCAGTATAAATAAACCTGTTGTGCTAGAAAATAACAATTAATCATTAAAACATATAAAGTATGTGACCCACGAATCACAATTTTATGGGCGCAGTATATATTATTTTATTCTTCTTCTTGACTGCTTTACCCTGCCAATGAATGCACTATAATCTTTCACAGCATCACAAACTACTCAATTATACAGAAGCGTTACATTCAAGAAGACACATCTTTAGCAACACCACTGTGAACACCTCAAATCTCAAAAGAACACTTTGATTCCTAAGTTCCCTATACCTCAATTTATTCTACTGCTGTTATTTCTCAGTATTTTGTTCTGTACTAATTGTAAAAATAAGGTTTCCTTTAAATTTGCGCACCATATTATTGAGTCTAAAATAGCTGTAAGAAGGTCTTCACATGCAATAAAAATGTGCAATACAACAAGAAGAGTTACTTATGTAACTTTCATTCTTTAAAATTACAATTGTTCTGGCACACAAGATGGGGTTGAATACTTGTACATCTTTGAATTTTAAAATTAACTGCAAATTAGAGCCATAACATGAAGTATATATTTCTTGATTACATGTTGGATTTCATTCATCAGCTTCTCAGTTTTTACACACTTACTCCTGGGAGCCCCTTATTGTATTGGTGTTGAATACTATTCCCATCCACCACATTTCCAAAGTAACTTCATGTCCAAAGTAATAAAACTGAGATATCAATTAGTCATGAATTATGATATCACACTACAGTCACATCATATTAACAAATTCTAATTTATAAAAAAAATCAAATGAACATGTTCAAAGAAAAATTTCTCAAATTCCACAGGCTAACAACACTGCCCGTGAGCTGCAAAAACGTGTTGAGCACCTTGAGAAGGTCAGCATTGACCTCAAGACACGACTGGATGAGACTGTTGTCCTGTATGAGACATCTCAGCGTGATTTGCGCAACAGGATCACTGAGATCCAGCGCATCACTCATGAGCTGGAAAAGACACGTGAACAGAAGGATGCCCTAACAAGGGAGAACAAGAAGCTCTCAGGTAAGTAGCAGCACCATGAGCCTGTAGTTATGTGAATAAAATTTGGTGTGTATGCTTCTTATTTCTCAATGCCAGGATGACATCTATATGTTCTTCTACTTTGTTTCTATTTAAGTATATGGAATGAAAATGCACATATCATTCAGTATAAATAAGAATCGTGTCCACTTATGTCTACAGTCTGCAGTAATTTCATTTAAATTGATACATTCATTTCTTCTCTTATTTTTTTCACATTTTATTGTCATGTAATATATATCCTGCAACTGACATCAAAAGTGTCATCTCCACTGTCTCAATTTGTCTTTCATGTTGGGGGGTATTTAGTCCAATTCTCACACCCATATAGGAGTACTGGTATTGTCGTTGTCTTACACGATTTCAAAAATGATTCTTTCACACTGCTTTCAAATACACATCAAAATATTCCACACACACTTCACATAATAAAACCTACAAATTCACTAATGTTAAAATTATATTGTGACACACAATCCATCACAACTCTGACAGGTTTCGATCTATCTTGACATCTTCAGGGAGTTACTTACCAAAATATGAACTTGTTATCTTCCTGATACACCTCTGTAAAATTTATAATACCACAAATTCTACATCTCACAAACCAGTTCTACCCCATTATACAATGAATTTTATAACTGTGAACATTTAATGGACAAATTTTAATGTATTTAATAACCGATCCATGTTTTCATATATCCTTTTTTGATGTCATATAACACTGTGAAGACAATCAAGTTAGATTGAAACATGTTGGAGTTCTAGTGGATTTTGCATAAAAATACAATTTTAAAATTAGTGCATTTGTTGCTTTTATTATATAAATTGTTTATTAATGCATGAACATGCATAATATTAACATTGTTCCACACACACACTTATCAAATCCTTTGTAGTTTATAATATATGTCATAAGGTATACTGGATGCACCTCCTTCTAATTAATTAAACTTTTATTTATTCAATTACTTTTTTGTCAATAATTCCTTTTGCCCTAATGTGTTAAATTCCTTCAAGTGCAATGATTTTTGTTTCCAAACTAGAAATTTTAAAGTTGGGCTCCTTACAAATTACATCTAATATATATATATATATATGTATAAAGCCTCCTGAATATCATCTTCTGTTTTATAAATTATTTTCTGATCATCAGCAAACAAACAGAAGTGATTCCTCTATTCATTTTACTATTGTCTTGCAAGAGGGTCTATATATAAAGAGTGAAAATAAATTTGTGCTAAAGCTCTCAATAGTATGACTCCTTGTCAAAAAGTAAGTGAAAAATGTTATATAATACATTTCCTGAAACGCATTTAGTTGTTGAGGTACAAGTCACTGTCAAATTTAACAAGGCATCAAATGGTCAAACCATGGGTGACTTTTAGGTAGTCATGCAATTAGAGTAGAGAACAATCATCTGGAAGCAGATGTGCATCCTGTAAGAACTAGTATGGATCCAAGTGATCATCAAGAACTGCTGCAAAGACCTTTGGTTGGGGTAGTCCCAATTCTGGAGCAATATCACATGAGCTTCTACTTGGTTATTATTCTGCAGCTTCAATTATGTAATCTTAAAAAGCTGGTGTTTGCACAGTTGGTGCATGACGTGCTTTCACAAGTTCTGCAGGTGTTACACTTCACGTCTCAGGGCGACACCGCTGTAATCATCAAAACACATTAACATCTGGATAACATCAACCAGAATGATGTAGTGTGAGTTCCTGCACATCAGTACCAGCATGAATATAACAAGCACCGAGGGTGAAAAGATGTAACAGTATTCATTATTTGTGTATTCCATATGCAAAATGCAACATGAAGTGCATAATTAATTCTTGTATTTCCCAGTGGTAATGAACCTTCGGGTTCCATGAAATATGGGGAATTTCTTGACTAGCTGCAAACCAGTTAGCTTCTCAAGAAGGACTCTGCACCATGGAGTAAGTAAGTAAGTAAGTATTTCCCAGACTTTAACTGCAAGGGTATGTGGATAATCTTATTGTACAACAGGTATAATGTCAAAATGGAAACAGCATCTATAAATAGTATGTGTGACCTGATTACCATGTTTTACCATCATGATTTAATTACAGTTCTTCTCACAAAAAACTCTGTGGCCTTCCTTTTGCAAACCTCCTTCATACTAACTATTGTTCTTTTCAGATGACCTGCATGATGCAAGGAACCAACTGGCTGACCTAAACCGCCGTCTCCATGAACTGGAGATTGAGTTACGTCGCCTGGAGAATGAGAGAGAAGAACTGACAGCTGCCTACAAGGAGGCTGAAGCTGTGAGTGTGATTGGAATGAAATTAATAAAAATGACTCAGAACAGGAGTGTTTTACAACATTATTATTCACTAACATATCTACTGAGTGGGTTGCTTTACAAAAAAGGCTTTTCCATTTTCTCTAATCTTTCATAAATGATTCCTTCACACACGGTCACTTTCTTCCTTCTGCCATTTGTTTATATTTCCTCATCTGACCTCCCCAGGGGTTGCTAATTTACTACTTTTATTTTTTATGATGGCAGAGGAAATCTTATTGTCATGCATGTGTAACATATGTCTACACCACTGTAACCTTAATTCATATAACTTCTCTAATAGGATTTATAGTCTGATATTGTGGTTTAACTTTTATTCCTTCTCATTCATTTCTTTATACTCCACAGCAAGCTTATATCTCCATCTATTATAATCCTGCAGCACACATAAATATGTTACAAAAATACACTAAGTTGGATTCAGGTCTTGTGGGATAAGACCCTAGGTCATTGGGTGAGTTGTTCCTGATATTTTGAACGAACGTAAGCAACCACTCACCTAGTGACACGGCATCACATCACAGGAGGTACAAATCTTAAGAAATGCTTTTGCAAGAACCTTGAATCTCAAAAAGCACTATGGTGTAATCACATAAATGAATATGAAACCATTTCTAGTACAAGATTTATATTACTCTACTCTTCCACAGTGAACTTGCATTTAGCAGCCTGTTTCTACAGAATTCATATATTGCCACTTCAAGCTATATGGCACTACAGGTTTCATATTTTGGCAAACAAGACATTTCACCCTAACAAAATTATACAGTGCACTAATTAACAGATTTACAAAGCCATGTGCCATGTAGAACAGTGATGCTCCACCTGTAACAATCCTTCATCTTCTCTAAAATTAAATTGATTACAAAAGCTTGTTGTATGGCTCAGCTTCAGAAAGCACATTTTTCATTGTAAATGCTGTGAACAGTACTCACATTCACCTTACCACTGGAACTTTCTGCACTACTGAGCTTCGAAGTATGTATGTAGAAGCATGAGATGGAGTTTATTACTATGCAACCTAGTTGAGCTTACAACCCAGTCACCAATCTTGTGGTGTGTGTTCCAGAACTAGCCATCATCATAAGTATGGTCTTGTGACCTGTAGCTGTGTGTTTCAGTAACTTTCTATTTCACTAGATGTGAACCTCCATGAACTGCACTTTAGAGATACCCTACTGTGTCACCTCAGCTCCTGACACTACCTAAGGAGGATACTTGTCTCATAAGCTACGGAAAGAACTTAATTTCAGCTTGCCCATATCATCACTTCTGCCAGTAAATGATGGTCATTTATGCCGATTACACATTTGTGTATGCTGATGGGCCTCTGTTTTGCACTTCACATATATAAATAATGATAGTGTCACCAGATTTAAACTGCAAAGCATTCATTATCCTGTGGTTCTAAAAATACAACATCAAGTACTGTCACTTCATCTGTCAGGATACCAAATTGTATTCTTCTTGATATCAGATCTAAACTGCAGAGCATTACTAGTTTCTACAGTACATCAGGATCTGATTCATAGCAACTCTGTTCACATACTGCTGAACTACAGCTCTCATCATCCTTTGGTTTAGAAAAAACAGAATCAAGTATTATCACTACATCTGTGGGATACCAAATTGTATTCCGCTTCATGTCAAGTCTACATAACAAAGCTGCAGACACTGTGGTTAAGATCACACTGTAAATGAATGTCCACCTACTTACTGAGTTTTCAGCGATGATGTAGATACATACTATCAGGGCATTATTTTCTCAGATTGGTGTGATAAGTGTATCAGTGCACAGAACAACAAATTGAGGGACAGGAAACCCACTGTGTATCTTCTGAGAGTAAATTTCTGATCCATATTGACAGAAGCAATTCCAATTCTGGTCTTCTGGTGTGGCACAATGTGCAGCACGTATTTTAACGTAGTTTGACATTTTCATCTCCAAGGGTTGGAAAGTCATAACTATTGTTGTGATATGGTAAATTACCTGCCGCACACTGTAACTTCCTAGAAGAAAAAAATTCTCCAAATCAATGCCATGGAAATCTGAAATCTCACATACTACGCATCTTACTTTGTGTATAACATTATGGAGAAATATTTCTTGCACGGGTGCAAATAGCCACTGCAGGTGTCACACGTGTAATCCTACTGCTGCTGCTGCTGCTACTACTACTACTACTTCAACCACCACCACTCCTTGATAGATACTGGACATAAGCTCTTAAATATATATATATACACACACACACATATATATATATATATATATATGCATATGTGTGTGTGTGTGTGTGTGTATGTGTATATACATATCCACATACATACACACACACTACAAATTTACCAGAATCTTCCAATTGTATATGTTGTGGTGAGATTATTTCTTGAGCAATTGATTGCACATCCTGCCCCACATTTCCTTTGTATTATGTACAATAAACAGAAGATTCTCAGATACACACATCCATCAGTTCTACTCATACTTTGGTATATGACAGTAGGTCTTGAACAAACAATCAGAAGACAATTCACACAAACATACAAGCAAAAAAGAGAGCAAGAGAGAGAGAGAGAGAGAGAGAGAATAATTCTAACACAAAAAAAACCTGGAACAACGAGGAGAAAAATAACTGTTGTGTTTTCAAACATATGAATAAATCAGAAAGTAATTTTAAAGCACACCCCAACATTAATTACAATAAATGTTTTATAATCTTCTCTTCAATTCTGGATAAATTCTTTCAAGATAAAGCCTAAGTAAATGAGCTGGTCTTCATGCCATGTATTACTGACCAACTGGTGTTGTGGGTTACAGGGCCGCAAAGCTGAGGAGCAGCGTGCTCAACGCCTGTCAGCTGAACTGGCTAACTTCCGCCATGAGGCTGAAAAGCGATTGGCTGAAAAGGATGAAGAGATTGAGGCAATCCGGTGAGTAAATATAAACTGTATTTCTTCAGTTTAATATGTGCAACCAATGACCTTATACGATGACCTGTTAATTACAAGCGTCAGACTTTGTGGTTAAGTGCACAGCATTTCTGATTTGTATTTGGGAAACCTCGGGTTCAGACCTTGACCAGAGTACACTACTCTTCTTGACTTTTTTGGGGCTTTCCTCAGGACCTCCAGGAAAATACTGAACTTTCCCCAAATTAGGCCCAGTTACTCCTCTCCCATTTCAATAAACTTGGATACCATACAGTCACAGCTACTGCAAGCAACCTTAAACAACCCAAAAAATAAATATATAAGCAGATTATCTATGATGGGTCACAAAAATTTCCACCACCTGGGACAACCCAAAATATGGCCCTTGCTAGAATATGAACAAACCCCACTGGGTGCAAATCCATTGCTCAGGGAACACCCAACATATTTTTAGTCTCATGTCTGTGAGTGGGAAGGGTGGAGAAAATTACCTATATGCATAGTTTTGGGTGTGAGTATCAGTTATATCTGTGTGTATAAGTTATGTTACAAGATTAAAGGACTGATATGCTTAGGTTGGTTTGAGAGGAATTGTTGTAAGTCCCCAACATGCAAGTCAGATAACTGCTTCAGATGAGTTATGACATCCACATTTATCATTCCAGAATTCCAAGATTAATTAATTGAACTAAAACTGAGAAAGAAATTCACTGTAATTAAAAGAGCTCTGTGAAGAATTATAATTATTACATAGCAGTAGGAAACAAAGTAATACTGATACTTTGGGTATTTAGAGAACTGAAAATAATTTATATGCTGTATAAGGGAATAAGATATTCTCACCTTTGCTCTTCTGGGAAGTTACGCAGCATAATTTGGTACCAACTACACCTTGTTAAAAGCAGGAAATATCACAATAGAATATTCTGTTTATCATATGTGCACTGTTAACACTCTATATGACAGTCCCTTTTCAACTTGTGATCCATGGAAAAAGTTAAGCCAGTCTGAAAATTCTAGTTCGTGTTATATAATACAGCATATATTTTAACACAGCTGGCACAGTAGGAGAAATACTAATAATGTCCAAAGAAATGTAAAGAAGCAGAACAATATGTAAATAAGTTCCACCTGAAAGTTTCATATAAACAAGTGTCACAATAAACATGAATGTAGTTTTGGTAGTCATTCATTGTCTTTGGTTTTCCAAACACAGTATTTTGGAAAGCTGACCTATTGCTGTCACCAGGTATATACTCAGTCCATTACAAAGAGAAGGTCTCAGTCACTGGAAAGTGAAATAAGTTTCAACAAGTGTGTGTGTAAATTCAGAGTCATTGGCAGAAGACAAAAAATAAGTGCCAATAAATATTATGTTCTGTACAGTTTTTATTGGTCATTTTTTAAACATATAAGTGTGAGATATTTCTGACAACTTACGTTACTTCATATAAATTCATACATAAACATGAATTATGAATATCACTCTGGGATAATAAAGATGTCTAATTCGAAAATAACATAATGGTGTGCTTTTATAATGTAACTAACTAGGTTCTGCTATGCTCACAATAATTAGATTTTAGACTAGCACATATACTGTACAGCATGAGGCAGATAGGATGCCAGCCCTCAGGAAAGCCACTACACTTTTACCAGTGCATGAAGCAGAGAAGACTGGGGGAAACTGCTTTATGAAATACAGTCCAGACTTTATTCTGCAACAGCACTTGCAATCTGAAGACAGTTACTGTTACGTTTAACTCACATATCTGAAACAGGTAGCCATGTTACAAACAAACAATTAAATAATTAAATGAACAGGAAGTCAAATCAAATAAAAGCATTCTAAATACAAGGGATGGTAATCCAGCAAACAGTCCTCAGTTCCTCACTTAAACATAACACTCGCTTTGAAGAGTAGGGTTTGCTAAACTGTTTGTTGCTGATGTCAGAAGTTCATTTATAATGCCAACTGGCAATGTAGACAAAACACCAGAATGAGTGGGGGAGGTGACGTCAGAGGCATGAACTGCGTCTGCAGAGTTATATATAGAGAACTAAATCTGTCAATTCTTGATATGTAACGATGAAATGTTGCTTCAAACAGTAAAAGATCACAAACAATGACCTTATACTATATTAATGTCTGCAATTCTCATTGAAAAACTTTATTATTTATTTCGAATTTGGATGTTTCAAGATACTTTAAAGATGATTTCCTGAATTTCTAAAATCAAGTTACTAGGATGCCTTAAAATATTACTCTCAAGACATAATCTTCTTTCAATTTTGCCCTTCATCCGTAATGTATAGGGAATAGGATTCCACATTATTCTAGTGCTTACACTTTTCAAACAATTTATTCTCTAGCAAATCTAATTCTTTGTCTTTTATCTGATTTTTAACACTGATTATATTATCCTTGTAAAAAATGCATAGTATAAAGTAAATTAAACCTTGTATGCACACACAGTATAAAGTACAACTAACTTATTATGTTACAGATAACAAAAATTGACAGAAGGGTCACCAAAAAATAACAACCATTGTTATAGGCCAGCCAATGTCACATTCACAGGGTACACAACGAAATATATACAAACAATATGTAGGGGCTAACAAGATACTTTAATATTTTGACTTGAACCAATCTTACATGATTTTGGAAAGAAGAAAAGCCAAAAAACTATTGTAATACACACTTCAGTTTTTTATAGTATCTGCAATTTAAAACCCAAGTTTTTTTTAATATGACAAGGCATTTTCATTAAGTATTTATATTTCCTGCGCATTTTATTCTTCTTGTTTGGCCTGATAATGGTTTCAATAGAAAGCCATAACATACAGCCACCTTATCTTCTAGCAAACAAGTTTAGTCAACTGACATACACGCTTATGGATTTTTCTGAATTCTACAGAAATAAAGAAAAACATGCGACTTTAGTTAAGATTCCCCCCCCCCTCCCAAGTGAAAGAGCAAGCTGGCATCAGTGTGGAAATTTCCATTAGCTAACAGTCTTATGACGATAACTATGAAAAACTGCAGCTGGAAGCGCGTACCAAAAGATATCATAAGCATGCCTATATATTATGTAAGAAATACTGTTTGCAAGTCAACACTCACAAATTTGATGATAATATATAATTCTGAGGTTACATTATGAAAACTAATACGCTGAATCTGTTCTTCAAGTACCAAGTTCTTTAAAAAACAAACTAACATAGTAGTTATAATAATAATAATAATAATAATAATAATAATAACAACAACAATAACAACAACAACAACAACAACATAGGATTCAGAATCTATGCAGCCAGCCACATGGGTTCTGCTTGCAATTCCTTGAACATCAGTGAGACATTATTTATGTTTCCCAAAATGAGCATCATGTCCAGAAGGAGGGGCTGTAACATGGGAAAATTACAGTATGTTATTGTGCTCACTACTATCCTAGTAATGTGGTTGAATATAAGTTACATGAAAAGCTGTAGTTAGTGCATTACACTGTATCAGACTATTTTAACACAGTCCAAAATGCCACAAAAACTTATTTTATATGTGCGTGCTGCCATTCTTGTCACAGATTGAATCACTTTAGAAATCAGGCAGTAATATGTCATAAAGAAGTAAACATTCTGATGAGATAGGCCATAGAATGGATGGTGAAGATGCAAAAACAATGCTCCCCTTCTTACAGTACCTTGTTTCTATGGGGGTTAATGAATTGCAATTAGTACTACTACTATTGCTACTACTACTACTACTACTACTACAAAAACCACCACCAATACAACCTAGAATTATTGTAACAACATGATGCATGGTTTAATCAAAGCTTGAATTTACCCCTCCTAATTTGTTTTAAGATGTCTGTTTGAATTAAGGTTGTTTTTGTACTGAAAAAGAACCAAAGGAACCTCATATTTTCACTGATAAAATAGTAACAATAACTTTATTATGTGGTTACAAGTAGGAACAAGCCAATTAAATTGTACACACAGCTTCATAAATGTAGGTTATAACAGGGAAGCAATGGTGCTAAAGCAACAATAACATGGTCTGTAGGAGGTACTGCCTGCTCCTGTCCTTGATGTGTGAAATGCAATCAGCTGAGTGTGCTGTAATGAGAGGATACTTAATGAGGTAACAACTCTATCTTCAGCTCAAGAGTCCTGCTATAAATAGTGTGGTCAAGGCAGGCATCCTGACATGCTTTATATAACACTAGCTCTTCCTAGGAGGAGCAGACTTCACGAACCTTCAGAAGAAAGCAGTTCCGGGCTCAATACAAGACTGTCACGATGCCAAGCACCTAAGTGCATCAGCCCAGCTAGACAGTGAAAATTTTATATAGAACAAAAAGAGGTCTCATCTAATTCTGTTGATTAAAAGAATTCAAGTGGTCTGCTATTTTGTTGGGAGTTTAAATTAGTTCACCAATCAACTGGATATAAGGATGCCAGTCTTTAATGAAGTCCCAGCCTCTACGGGCCGGCAGAAGCCACCTACACACCTGTATGAAGACAACTACGGCTACATCTTCAACTTCTATCAGCCTATGATAGAATATCTAGACATCAAGGACAAGAAATTAAAACCAAAGGAATATCCTCATCTACCCTGGAATAACGAAAGGGGACTCGACCGTTATAGTTCCAGAAATATTGTTCGATCATACACAGAACAAGACATTCATAAACTGGCAGAAAAAGCTGAGCAACAAGCTAAGGAGGACTTGAAAACTTTTAAATTAGCAAAAAGGACAAACTTCTCCATTTCAAAGTCTGCTTCTGCATCATTAGTAACAAAACACATCAAACATCTGACACTGAAAAGAGTGAAGAGCCAAGACAGATTAGAGGACATGGCTGAAGATGGGCTTTTTCTGGAGGATGGGAACTTGATAGATCCACAAATGTTTGCCCAGGAGTTTCTTCAAGGAAAGTCAGCCAAAGGGATTGAGGCACACATATTAGCCAACAGTTTGAGAAATATATCTTCAAATACAGGAATTGACATTAAGGCTTTCCAGCGTAGAGCTGAACTGTCATCCCACAACTCACAAGAACATACACACTTCATGGAACAGAGGCAGAAGATACACAAAGAGGAAACTTCCATAACACAGCCCCTGGATAAATTAAAAATGGAGCTGCAGGGATTTAATAAGAAGACAACAGAATACTTTGACGAAAAAAGGTATTAACATTCTCACTGTGGTAGTGTAGTGATGCAAAGAAGAAATGGTGTTGTGATGTAGTTGTAAAATCTTGAGCTCTGTGACTTTCCAATAGTGGATAAATTAATAGATTCTTATTGTGTAGTGAAAAAGTGCATAACAAGTTACTGGTTCAATGTGTAATACATCTTACTCACACTGACAAGCAATATGGACTGAATGAAGAGCATATTATCATAAAAAAATGACACTGTGGTTTTTCTCAGTTTCCCTAGGCAGGCATCCAGGCCACAATTGCTTCCCTCTGCTGCTGTTGGCTTTATAAACATACACTAAAATCTGTCATCAGCCTCATACACCTTACAGTACAAGTAAAGAAAGTAAAGATACACAAAGTAAAAACTGTATAAGTTTGTAAGAACTGGGTAATTACAAAGATGTAATTGTAACATCTATGGTTCACAATCATTACCATGCCACGTACACAGAAATCCACTAAGTGCGTATGAGATAAATTCTCAAAATTCCCTGTACGATAGCACTGAAACAAACACCTCAAAGTAGAAGAGATGTGCTGATTAGTGTGCAAGCAAGTTCAAAACTATCTACAAATATGTTGCAGCAAGCAGACCAGCATTGAAATTGAACAGCTCAATGCTCGTGTTGTGGAGGCCGAG
>Ga0131853_10015850_pt1 | contig 13776 bp, 10 predicted proteins | sample TergutLab28metaG_FD_92764 | JGI IMG/M metagenome (GOLD analysis project Ga0131853, IMG submission 92764) | Labiotermes labralis P1 segment gut microbial communities from Petit-Saut dam, French Guiana - Lab288 P1 (version 2) (version 2) | ecosystem: Host-associated > Arthropoda: Insects >... | reverse complement strand
TAGGCTAGGAACAGAAGAGGACCTAATACACTTCCTTGCGGTACACCTGACGTTACTCTAACTTCTGCAGATAGTTGCCCTCCCACCCTGACTCTCTGCGTGCGACCTAAAAGGAATTCCCTTTTCCTTACCACTACCCTAGAATCCACGCCCGAGTTTGCAATTTTAGTTAGCAACCGACCATGCGGAACTAAATCAATAGCTTAATAGTCATGCGTTAAGTTGACTGGCTGCTATGACTATACCAGTTGCTGTTTATACAGAGCTGATCCTCCTGATGATGGGCAGCAAGCCTGCTCGAAACATATAGAGGCTTATTATTGAAATAAATTAATAGAAAATAGAGCATCTTGTTGGTTCATGTTATATGGATTCTCCGACATGTTTCGGCACACCACAGTGTCAGCATCACGCATTATTTGTGGTTGTTATCATAACGATTTCGAATGGTCCATTGTACAATAGGTGAATTGAATGTGAATTCATACAGCCATTGTAAAAGGGACCATTCGAAAGCGTTATGATAACAACTACAAAGACTTCCCGATTATGGCACGTATGGGGTGCTGAAACATGTTGGAGAATTGGCAACACGTGGAAAATACATTTAGTGTATATATTAAGTTGGTTTTACAAACTAATTATCTTACGATGCACGTTACCTATAATTCTAAAATTGTGCATTTATTAGTGAGCTTAACATGTTTCCTTGGATTTGTAACATATACTCTGTAACAGAAACCTGTAATAATAATAATAATAATAATAATAATAATGTGGTGCGTCAAAGGGAAATTCCAACACAGTCCTCGACTGCAACTGTGCTTTAACTGTCGCTTTGCTAAAAACGTTGATGGTGCGTCTTGCATTTGAAGGTCATCGCGGGACCGCTGTTATTTCACACGTACAGAATAGTACGCGACTGTACCCAGACCGTGTAACCATGGACGTCTTCGAACTCAAGGCCACGGCCCTGCACACTACAGCACAGTCGGCGTTCGTTCCTTTATACTGTGTGTCAACTGAGATGAGTGATATGTTCCAGCTCGAAGCGGTTCGGCTTTTTCCGACTGCCATGAGGAATTTCACGAAGTGGCCACGGCCCTAAAACAACACAACAGGGGTGGGCGCACAGTCCGTGTGTGAAGCGAAAAACGACGGTCTGTGCTGTTCGACTTTTTCCCGCTACCACGCGGATTTTCACGAAAATAATTTGGTCCGACACAGCACAGTCGGCGTCTTAGTTCTGTATGTGTGACTCAAGGAGACACGGTGCGGGGTCGGTGTACGGTCGGCGCACAGTCGCATTCAAGTGCTGTGTATGTGCGTGAGCATTAAATCCGTACTCAGGATGTGTTGCGTTAAGACTAAAGATCAGAGAATAAAAAGGCTACACATACAATCGGAACTGACCTGCGTGTGACCCGCCGAACCATGATCCTCTGTTGCTGTGTGTGGTGTGGGCCTGTGGGGCCAATGCCGACTGCAGTTGCTGCTGGGGCTGCTGTAGCAGGCACCGTGGTGCCCAGAGCTGCCTTCAGCTGGTCTGGGTGCAGCTGTTTGCCATACAACACCTGTACAACAAAGACACTTGATAGATCAAGGCATTTACTTCCTAGTGTTTATAACTAGGAAGATGATGGTCACGGCCCTTCTTAAATTGCTGATCCAGTTTGAGGCTTGTGTACGACAGAGTGCTCGCTGTAGCTTTCAATCTTATTTTCGCGGATTACGCAATTATAGTGCCTTTACTGGCCTTAAAGTACCCTTACAAATTTTTGGGCCCCCTCTTACTCTGCCCTTGTTGTTTTATTTCCAGCATTTTTCCCGCCCCCTCTATCAGCAGGTGCTAATCTCGTAGAATAGTAGGTTGAAGTTTCCTTGAAGATGGAAGCAGTGTGCTTCTCCGAAACTTTGTTACGCCCTACACAACACACAAGACTGCAATATGAGTACAATGATTGGCACTGATAGTGTTGTATCTCACACAGCATACTGTACTGCACTACAGACTGAACATATGATACATGATGCAAAAATACATAATTCCGGAACTACTGGTCTTCAAAATGCTATTTATATCGCTTTTGGTGTTCTTTTGCTTCCGTATCCCAGGGTTTGTATTCATACAATTCACCGTATCATTACTTTAAGCTGTACTGTAACTTTTGAAGCAGAACGATGAGTTTTGTGTAGCACCGGTGTTAATATTCACAACTGTGCTTTCCTGCACACTCTATATTTAGGTTTTTCATGTGATTCGGAGAATAAACAGCGATTATTTCATTGACCTGTGTTTCTTCGTGATGGAGACGCGCGTTGCTGTGTGGGAATGTGGAAGTGAGCTTTTAAATATGATTTAGATGAACTCCAGGATACTTCTGCACCTTACATTTATTTCGGCCAAAGTCTGTGTCTTTAAGAATGTTTAGTCAATTTTTGGCCGGAAACGAATTAACTTTTTTAGACAGCCTTTTATTCAGTGGGCACCGAGAAATACTTCCCCCGCAGGTAAAGCGGTCAGTTCTTGAAGCTTTTTCTGTCGCACAGTCTAGTGCAGAACGTTCGCAGCTAAATGCTTGCCTTTTTAAGATATCAGTGGGTGGTTCTTGATTAACCTTTTTAAAGCCTAGCTTTAGTGTATGTACCACTAGTCTTAACTTTAAAAAATCCTACATTCCGCCTGCAGAGTATTTATATGTTTCGTACGTATCTAAGAAAGAAACAATGAAGTTTTTCCTATTCAGAATTAGGTGACTGGTTTTTATAACTGAGGAGACAAGTGTTTACTGCGCGGTACGAACTTGGTCTTTAAATAAAATGGATCAGATTTCGTCCATAAATGGTCGAACACAGGGATATATCTATCTAGTCTTCAGTCTCCTTATTTACATTTCGTTCAGTTGAGACAGCATCTTGACAATGACAAGCAAATTAACAGTTCGTTGTGGCAGCAACTTTCTGTAGTCACTGAGGAAAGTAGTGTCCTGATCTGTATGCGGTGTTGGGGTTTGCAAATAGTCGAACTTATTCTGCTTTAGTTTGCTTCGGTCAAACTATACAGACAGGGCGGCCTCGTGTATTTATTTTGTTGCAGCTGATTGCAGCTACATGATCAGCGGCTACGTTTACATGTAACAAGCCAAGTTTTAAGCCTCCGGTCTTCTGGTGTGTGTAATTTGATATGTGTATACAGGAGTTTCGCAGGAATATGCTGTCTCCTTTTTCAGGTTGAAGACTGAGCCAAGCGACGAAAGGATAGGAATGCAATGACAAGCATGCACCTTCTCCTTTATTTACCAAACTGCACGGCATTACATTGTGCAGTACCAAAATCTTAATAATAACCGTCGTGTGTAACTCAAAAAGGCCCACGATTCTAATTTGTCTCTGAGTTATTCTGTTACGTAACGGAGAGACAGACAGACAGACATATAGGAGTGGCGTGTTCGCGTGGTACCGTTTGTGTCTCATTTCGTAGATCGTATCCTTCGCTCTGAAGCCGTTCTCATTGTGCACCAAACCATCCATTCCGCGACGCAGCAGACAAATGACGCCAGCAGCAGTAGTCCTAATTTCAAATCTCAGGCATTTGCAGACGGAAGCAGAATTTAGCATCGTGCTGTGCTGTTGAGCCAGGTAATTTCCTTGAAGGTAGACCAGTCTTGAAAACGTGTAGGTCTACTCCTAACGCTTTTCTTATGCATCTCCGACAGAACTTGCGCAGTCGTTCTAACGTTGGTGCAGTGCCACAATTCGGAGTCGCTGTGCTGAGGCAGCATCTTCGCCGGCATACCCGGATTTATAGGGGCGTCAACCGAGTGACAGCACCTAAAGCAGCAACTTGTCTGGCCCAGCGCCACCTTAACATGGCCTTACACTGTCCCTATCTAACAAAATGTCTTCCCCACCAAAATTCTGAATGCGTGTATCTACCTTATCCTGTGCACGAGTGCAGATCCATCGTAACGTTTTGTATCTCACAACTGTAACAATACCACATGACTTGTATAACTTACGGAGTTCCTTGTTATGTAATATCCATACTAGCTACATATACAGCCCTTGCAAATAACCTACACACCTAATGATCGCTACAAATCACACAGTTCCTCAACGTGTAATATCCGTCATAGCTATGCAGCCAACCAAACCCAATCCCCTACACTGCAGTGTCCTAAACACGGCACGACCTATGTAAATCACACATTTTCTCGTTACGTCATCCGTCGTAGCTACATACCGAACCCACCGTACGCTCCTATACTTGACAAAACTATCCTAACAGCACCAGTTGACCTGTACAAATCAGTAGGTTCCTCAATATCCTAAACTACGCCATCATTCATTGGTAAATATATTTTCTTCAGCACTTTGTTTTCAAACTGTGGTAACGTGTTTGTCTTGCATCATGAGTAATTTTACAACTTGCAGACGATTTTCATCAAATGTTATAAAGTTGGGTCATAAAATCTTGACGGATGTGATCAGCGGGCCACATAAGATACATGAAAGGGATAATAAATATAAATAAAGGGAGACTTAGATATATATGGGAGGATAATATTAAAATATATCTGAAAGAATTATTAGTTTTTTTGAGACTGTACATATTAGCTGTTACGTTGTGGTAAGACACTGGTGAGGTATAAACATTGGACAATTTTGTTCATAATTCCAAAACTACTTGCCTGTCCGTTGCTAAGATTCTCCTTGGTGGGGGATCCGCGGATCGGGGTTCTGAGGCTCTGGGGAAGCAGTTCGATGAGGTTGGTTGAGTGGGGCTGGTACCTCAGAATCAGTACACAGGTCGAGACGAGCGTGTAGGCCAGAAGAGTGCCTGGACCAAAGCGTGTTAAACTTATTATGTGCCCATTTAACAGGTGCTGATCTGAACCAAGGGGCGGCTGTTGCAAAAGTAATAAACACCGCTTCACTTAGCACATAATGGATTATTTGTAACGAGGGTGGCAAATCACCTCCCAATGAGTGAAATCTTATTTATTAGCACTAGGATGAACATGCATCTTACCTATGGACATCATCTCGACCAAAATTTCTAGTCGTATCAGCAGTGCAGCAAGAGCCGCGGCGAGGCCGGATATGAAAGTAGCAAGCACTGGAGTTCCGGTGGCCGGCCAAACCTGCGAAAGTGTCCTGCAACATGGAGTCAGTTAGTGGCTGCATTTAACCCCCTAAACTCCGCAATGTCACTGTAGCGCACAGGATGTGCCCACCTGAATATGAGTCCGTCCTGCGCCATGGCGTACACAATGCGCGGCATTGGAAACATGGAGCCAAACATGGACACGGTCAGACCAGCCAAGGCCCCTACCGCCACAATGTACTTGCAATTTATGGCCCCCACCTGCCCGAACATCTCAACCAGCGCCGAATCAGCATCCACCTTATCATACGGCACTGCAACGAGAAGCGTTTCCGCAAGAGCACATGGCAGTTTGATCGGGGAAAATCTACGCATCTGGTTCAGTAAATCTGCACATAACTCGAAGAAGATGTAACCTACAACGGTCAATAGAATTTATAGTTCTGATTTAAGCCAAGGTAACATTTATCAGCAGACGACGAGTTTAACAGTGAATTGTCGACTACGTTACACAAAATTCACAAAAAAAAAAAAACAGACGCTGCATTCTGAATGATACAACTTTTGGTCTCACCGATGAGTGTGAGCATCATGGAGGAAGTGACGTAGGCAATGAGTATGATGACCAGACTGGTGACTATGGCCAATGGGATGGATCGCTTAGGGTTGTTGGCCTCCTCCCCTGTTGTGGCGATAATGTCGAACCCGATGAAAGCATAGAAGCAAGTTGCAGCCCCTGTCAGCACCTGCGCAGAGCACATATCTCAAGAGTAGCCGTAGCAGCCGGACAGAAGACTGTGCTTCCGCCAGAGCAGCCATGGCAACCAGAAAGAACACAGTGTCTCCGTGAGGGTAGCCAAGACAGGCAGACCAGAACACTGTGCCTTCGTGAGAGTAGTCATGGCAACGAGAAAGAACACGGTGCTTTCATCTGGGTAGCCATGGCAACTGGACCAGAACACAATGCCTTCTTGAGAGTATCCATGACAACCACACACCTATTATTGCACCTGCAGCCACTCACCCCCGGCCAGCCGTACGGTAGAAATCCCTTGTGCTCGCTCCAGTTACTCGTATCCACGTAGAAGAGGCCGGCCGTCATCACGAACACCCAGACGGATAGGTTTAGCGCGTTCAGCACGTTGTTGAACACCAGCGACTTCTTAACGCCCGCTGCCATGAGTAGCATCATCAGGACAGTTATCACGAAGGCCAGAAAGTCAGGTGGACGCCCTACCAACAGAAGACAGATCGAACTAAAACTGACTCCAAGGCGCAAAGTCCTTAGAAAAGCTACCAGTAGCTCAGCTAAGAAAGAAGTACGCCGCGTTACCTAACCCAGAGTCTCACTGTGTGTTCACTTGAGGTTATTGGTGGGTCCGTAATCTGAGAAAAATGAATCAAATCCATACTCTTTCACTTTATTGAAGGTCCATTTTTATATTATATCACCTTGCACTCAGATGTGTTATACTGCAATCGAGCAGATGGCTGCTGGATCGATCTTGAATGTAACTTGGCGAATGTTTTCAAGATCTGTTTGGATTTATTTCCAGGTCGCTTATGGAAGTAATATTTTCGAAGAGAGACTGAGGAAGGGCGTCATATAAGGTGAACAACGCCAGTAGAAGTTCATTATACCTTTTAATCGTGTCTGAACTGTACAGTTCCACAAACCAATGGAGATACTTCCTTTGGTTCTGCTGTCAATACTAGGCAGTCAGGATACCTTTACCTTACACGCAATTTGTTTCATGCCAAGCGACTAGCTCCTCAACTTGCCGATCTGTCTTCATGTTCCAAAAGGACTCTCCTTGTCCTTCGATATCACCCGTGTTATTTACTTGTAGCAATACTTGTAAAAGAACAGTTTGTACCAGTGATTGGCATAAGGCGGGGTAAGGAATTATTAATAGAAAAACCTTCACGTCAACAAAAATGTGACAAAGAGACTGTCGCCTTTCCTTCTCCGACGTTGATAAACAAATATCAAGTCTTAATCTGTACCGTACAGTAGGTCGCATATTGATAAACAAGTCATTCAATGAAAAACAAATATTTCCTCATGCGCCTCAGAAAATTCTTTATAATCTTGGTCTTGCGAAAGGCCTCTTATTTTTCAGGCTACCTGACCAAGATGTTCTACATTTTATTTCTTCCGTTAATGTACAAACTGACTTTCCCAGCCCAGCTTCCGAATAATTTAGCAACATTTGTTGATGAAAACTTCTTATTGCATAATCATTATTCCTTCTTCTTCCAGTTTGTTTGCTTCTTTCTTACTTTCCAGGCCACAGCGTGTAAGATATTCATGGAAACTGTGAGGTGTAAAAAGGGCTTTCTGAACGCAGACTAAGCGACAGGACAGTGACACTCTCCAATTACCGGCGACACCCCATTGCAAGCATTGCCTCTGTTTGCATTATATTTGTTTTGGCTCAGAAACATGTTGTTCTGTTGTGGTCAGTTTCGGCGAAGATTTGAGTCTTGATTCAGCTTTGATCGTGTCTGACAACGGGAAATGTGACAGGCTAAGGCCAAATAGAAGGGAAGGAAGCACACTGGCCGACTACTTGTGTAACAGAAATGCCGTACGCTTATTTGAAATAAATCGAAAAATATGCATGACGGAAGTTAATTTTGGGGTCTTGGAGGAACCAAAATAAAATTAAAGAAAATTGCGTTGCATAATATTTGTATGCGACAATATTACTGGATTTTTTCTTCTTTTTTTGCGGACGGACAGAGTGTGTTCATGGCAAAATCAGTTTTAAGGGGAGTATAAAATTGTATCAGGAAAGCCTGAGGGTGCAGCAATAAATGGAACACTTTGGCATCAATAGGGCGATAATATTAATACGGGTCTGAGGGAAATAAATTGTATACTGGATTCACCTGCCTCCGAAACAAGATTACTGATCATGATAGTGAACACCCGACCTCCGTACATCGTAGGTAATTTCTTTCCTTGCTGATGCGCCATGCACTTCTCAAAAAGAGCTCTGCTCTCTTCGCTCAGTTACTTAGTATGAAAGGCAGAGCAATCTTCCCTGTAGTGATAAGAACTCTCTGCCATTCCCATTTTCAGCCACTGGATCATTATCGCCCTGCCCAGTGTTCTGTCTCTGTTACTCACCGAAGAAAGTTCCCACGGCGCCACCAATAGCGCTACTGATGGCACCGTTCGCCAACGCGTCGAAGCAGGCGCTGAGTGCACATGCGCATGCCGCCGTGCCGATGAGGTACTCGAGCACCATGTTCCAGCCAATCACAAAGGCAATGAACTCCCCCACCGTGACGTAGCTGTACATATACGCGGATCCCGTAGTGTGTGGGACTCGAACGCCGAACTCTGCGTAGCAAGCCCCTGATAAAAGATTTCACATTACACAGTATTTATTAGAATTTCATTAAATGCTGTTAAAGTGAAAAGTAACTAATTTTTATTTCTATAAATTTGCTAGTGATTATTCATATGTTTTTTACAGTAATGAAAATCAATGCGGGATAGTTAAAAATGGCTAAATGTATTGATGTACTCAAACTAACAGCCCTGACTGTGACGTCACAAAACTAATAAAGCACGGGAATCTTTTTCCACACACAGATATGTTCAGTATGCCGTAACCATTTATCGATCACAATTCGTGGACACTAATATTGTAACCTTCCATTGCTGCATCCAGCATTCTTTTTATGATATTTTCTGCGGCAGCTGGTGATTTCCGTCTTCAGATGTTCAACTGAAAAATGGTTTGATGTTCGTGTGACCGTGCATCCTTAATATGAAATGATGTGTGAGACCAACTAGATGTAACAATTATTATTTATTAATAATTAGTAGCTCAACATGTTTCGGGCATCATTATGCCCATCTTCAGGAGCTCTAGACCGTATATTACTGCATAAGGTTTTCAGCTCTTGATGTGCTGGCTGGTGTCTTGGGGAGCCAGGAAGCAGGCCGTGTGCACTGTGTGCGTACGGTGTGCTGTGTGCACTGTGTGAACACGGCCTGCTTCCTGGCTCCCCAAGACACCAGCCAGCACATCAAGAGCTGAAAACCTTATGCTGTAATATACGGTCTAGCGCTCCTGAAGATGGGCATAATGATGCCCGAAACATGTTGAGCTACTAATTATTAATAAATAATAATTGTTACATCTAGTTGGTCTCACATATCATTTCATGAAAAAAGGTGTTACACGTGCTTTTGACGTCTAATTAATTTCACTGCAACAACCTGCAGTTTTTTTATGATCCTCTTAGCTATAGCCTACTTTTTCATAGAATTGTAGGTTATTTACCGACACAGAGTTAACCGCTTAAGTTAACTCAGGCTTGTTTCAGAAACAGGCCTACTGTTTGTGTAATTTGCACATTCAGTTTGTTAATGGCAAATATCTGCCTCCTGATTTTCCACATAAGATTTTAAATTTTAAAATAATCTAAAATTTGTAGTATGTTTGTATCGCATGGCAAATCTACTAAATTCCGTTATGTAATCGTGTTTTATTTTGTGGCACAACACTAAATTTGTCAGTAAATTACAGAAGCTGAAATCTGTGTGTTCTTAAGTTTCATGTGTTTTCCATAGATGGGTCCATGATGTCTCCGTCTGTGGAAAACTAAAATAATTAATCGTGGAAGATGTACTAATTTCCCTGTGAATTGAGAATGTCAGATCACAAAACTGTTGTTTCCTGTAAATCAACTGAATAGATGAGCCACAGGTGAATACAGTTTTAGTTACATGAGATCCAGTTCTTTTTATCTGCTTATTAGTGGCATAGGTAGATATACGAGCAGTATAGTATAAAATGCAATGAATTGTAGGATGCAAGCTCGGAGGTGCTGGTTTTTCTATTTGCTGTAGCTTCTAATTCAAAGCATAAAGCTATGAACTTCCGGAAACACGAAAAGAAAGGTACTCTGAACCGACATATATATATATATATATATATATCAAATATTGGAAGAAATAGTGCCGTCACATCAAAGACACCAACATTCATGTCCATATTAGTGCGTCGCACACCTCGTCTGAGCTCACTGCTTCTGCAGAAGTATTATTATATGCGTACTCTTCCGTCCAGTCAGTAGCTGGCATGACTGAAATGACGTGCACTTGGAAATAAAACACCTCCATCTACACATAGAGGGCGAAAGACAGACGTGGCTTCCTAGGGTGCTTGCCCACAAAGTCCTGTATTGGAATCACAACTCAAATAAGGGGAGAAATTCTCATACTGGTTTCTTGAACTGTATATGGATTTGTGGCCATTATGTGTGCCTCGCGACCCATTGACCGAACTGAGGGTGTAAATTTTCACGCTTCCTCACTATTTAAAAAAACCGATAGGTGCGCGGACTGTTGAAGGTCTGAGGCAGACGCGTGCCTCATTCTGCTGTCAGAAAGGATTTGGAGGCTTTGAATGCTCATGGCCAGGCCGTCCTGCAGTTCCGATTGAGACGCCGAGATCAGGATGGGGGGAAGAATCACCCTGGCCAGGGCAATGAATTGTGGCCTTTGCGCGTGGCCGCCGCGAAGCGCCCAAAATGCCGTCTGCCCCACAGCTCTGCCTTCTGCCTGTCAAGATGCAGATATAAAAGACGCCGAAGGACAGGTCTTAAAGCAAACGGCCATACTCAGCGAAACTGCGAATATGCCCTTCGGTGATTAGCCTGTAGAGAATCGCACTCTTCAGGTGAGTGTGTCAACCAAACGCAGTAGACTATATGCCGCTGAAGGAGCAAACACACTGCTAAATATTGAAGTTGGGGTAAGTGGAAGGTGGTCAGGACGGCTGTTGCAAAACGAGTCTTGACTGTGTAGTTGTGGTAGTAACGTTCAGTTAGCCTTGTTGCCACGGCAACTTCTCCGACCTGCGTGTGAGGCAGGTTGTGTATGATGTACAAGAGTTAATAGTACCGTGAAAAGGTAAGAGGTGAAGAAATGCCTGTGCACACCATGAAGGCACGTGGGCGAATGGAGCTGCCTCATGTAAGCTACTGGCTTTGTCGCGCATGGAGATACAGATTCATATTTTCTGTGCTTCGGTAGTTGATGGGCGTTACTATAGACCTAGACATTCAGAAAACTTGTATCCCACCTACAACAATGGTTACATGGTGAAGTCTTTCTGCATACATTGGTGGAAAAGGCATGCAAGTGCCCCTTCCAGGAGTCGGACAAGAACTGTGTAGATCTGCTCTGACATATGGGCTTTAGAACAACGTATAATTAACTAATCAGATGTTTTCTTATTCGTTTGTGCATTTATTTGTTTATGGTCATGTATTTTTTATTTATTTAATTATGCTTTCAGTGTCTCCGCATACAAAGCGCCAAATGGTACGATGATGTGTGAACATCGAGTTGGACAAAACGTGGAAGGAAGCGGCTGTGGTCGTTTATGAGGTTGGCGTATTATCCAGACACTTTCCTAAAGGGACGTACGAAAACTATGAAGTCTCAGTGAAGGTAACCGGGCTGCAGGCTGTGGTTTTAACCCGGGACTTCGAAAACAGAAGCGGTGATGCCCACTTCTATCGCGATATGTGGTCGTTGGCCTACCTGTGTTGGTGACTTTTGTGGAACAAGTAAGCCACACGACTTATTAAGACATTTGGAGTGGATCAAGGTTACTGTGGCAACTGAGAGTATAATTTAAAGTCATTCCCCTTCATAATTGTCTTTGTTTTTAATTTCCAGCATACAATGTTCCTGACGCTCGAACTTGAATGTCACCTGTTGACTGAAAATCCTTAGTTGTGTAGAGTGCTGAGTGACAGCCCACACAGTCGCTTGTGGGTCTTATGGAAGTGTATTTCATATTGAATTTCTCAGGGCCGGAAATATTAGGCTAAAATTAATGGCTTCTGGGATGTGACGCCGTGTAGCCTGGTAGATACCGACGTTTCGGAGGAACGTATATCTAGCGCCTGCGTCTGCAAGTTAGGACGTAGAAATATAGGAGACTCTGCACAGCGGACCGTTGATAGTCTAGGAGCATTTGGCACATCGGTGAGTGAATCCATTAACACTTCCTGAAATGGGGCTGGAAAAGAAGTCTGGATTAGCCTACAGTTCCAAATGTCGACCTGTAGCGAATGATCCTTACAACCACGTGACTTCGGTTGAAATTATTATTTTTTTCGCTCCCCCCCCCTCCCAATCGTTCTGTCTTTACAGCTTTCCGACGCTCGTATCGGTATAGGACTAGAGAACATGTTGGGTAAGTTTCTTCGAACTGTTGTACACGTATTAAGTATGTAACAGGCCAGTTGTGTGTGCCAAGACGATGTCTTTGCGGACTAGTAGAAAGAGACTTGGCTACAATTCCCGTAACTGATACCTTAATTGGAACAACGTATACTGCTGTCTGCTTCAGTGTGTTTCTTGCTTCGATTAGAAGGTTTTTATACCTGTTACACATTTTTCATTCTGTCTTTGCTGCAGGCTGAGCATTTCTGAAACAGCGATATGTTTCAGGTATGTGGTATTGGTACCTGTAGCTGTGAGGCTTGTATTATTATTATTATTATTTGCAATAGCAGTAGCAGTATCAAAAGCAGCATTCCATTTCTTCACCGCTGACATTAGGCCATATTCAGACACACACACACACTTAAATCCCTCAACTGCGCAGGCTTCGCAGTGTATTTCTATACAACAAATATTAATGATATTGTCACATCTACAACAACGTGTCACGTGCTAAGAGTCTTCGGATGAGATCAGATTTATCACTCACTTTGTAGCTCTCTCGCCCTAATGACAGAAGATCACATGCCAAATCAATCCGGTGCACTATCTCCTTTATTTTTTAATATTTTCTTTCCACCTAGAAGGCGTGAATTTGACACTCACTTGCATCTTGTGCCAAGGTTAAGAGTGAGTGCAGCTGTAATTATGCTCCTCCTATATGCCTTCATGACTTGGACAGGGACAGCTTCACTTCCAATTTTCCCTTTAACACTGCCTTTACTATTTTTATTTGGCGTAACAGCCCCCAGTGGGCCAGGGCCTTCTCATTCACAAGGTTTCTATATCACACACAACGCTGCACCACAGTCGGTAGGACTCCTCTGGACGTGTGATTAGCTCGTCGCAGAGACCTCTAACTGACAACACACAACACTCACAACAGAAAAACATTCATGTCCCCGGTGGGATTCGAACCCACAATCTCAGCAGGCGAGCGGCCGCAGACCAACGCCTTAGACCTCTTGGCCGCTGGGATCGGCACCTTCACATTGCCACACGTATATTGGTGTAGGTTTACCACAATGTCTGTCCTTGAGGGGTTTTACGGTCATAATTGTGTGTGCCTGTTTCATTCCCCTTATCTGTGCTGCGCAGAATGCTGCACAGTTATAGCCAGCAGGGTGGACTAAAACTCGCCCCAGTTCTCCTGCACTCTTGGACCGCGTCCTTCGCGGAGGTTAAAGAAGGCAATTACATGTTTTCATGGCGAGGAACATTCGCATTGTAGTCTAGTAGGTTACGGCTGAAGACTATCACAGTTCCAGTGTAATATACTTATAACATTTGAATAAAGGTTGACCAACTAGATGACACTTGCTTTATTATATATTGCTCAACATGTTTCAGACATTAATACGTCCATCTTCAGGAGCTAGCGAGTACTTGTTGTGTTGTGTAGGCT
>Ga0131853_10015849_pt1 | contig 13776 bp, 12 predicted proteins | sample TergutLab28metaG_FD_92764 | JGI IMG/M metagenome (GOLD analysis project Ga0131853, IMG submission 92764) | Labiotermes labralis P1 segment gut microbial communities from Petit-Saut dam, French Guiana - Lab288 P1 (version 2) (version 2) | ecosystem: Host-associated > Arthropoda: Insects >... | reverse complement strand
CGGCAGCCTGTGTTGCGGCCGGCGGTGGCATTTTCGAAAATCAGCTTTAAGCACCGATAAATTCAAATTAAAGGTAATTTCACGAAGTTAACTTTACATTCGTACTTTAAATTATCATGTATTTTGCTGGTTCATTATTTTGTTCCGTTTATTGTCAGGAATCGTTATCTTCTATACTGAGTTTCAAATGGTCATAACTCCGTAACCGTCCAAAATCGGACACATTTTTACATGAACTTTTTTGATCACGAAGACCTAGGAAATCACCTCCTGCAGTTATGCCCTAAAGTCGTGAAACACCCTGTATATAAATAGGAACATACATACACGTTAATATGTATATTCATACACACTTATGTATTTCCTAATATACTTACACTCATACAAAAATATAAGTATACATACACATACATGCATTCATTCATACGTACAAACACATATATATTCAAATACATACTTACATACACAATTACATATAAACAATTACATGTACACAAATATATATAAATATATATATACATACACAAGTACACACAAATATAAATTCATACGTATATACTAACCCATTCATAAATACGTATATTTACGAATATGTAACAGATACTGACATTCATACACATATATCCAAATATACTCACACAATGTAATATATGTATTTGTACATATGTACATACATATATATAGATATATGTACAAACCGACATACACACATGTACATATAGGTACATACATTCGTATGTATATATGAAAATACTTTCACTCATACACACATACTATCACACAAACATACGTATATATACGCAAAGATACATACAGACATACATAAACATACATGAAATCGTACATATATGTGTACATCTATAAATACACACACGTACATACGTACTTATGTATAGTTATATATGTTGATAAACAAACATAATTACACATACACATACATAAATGTATACGTACTTGTTTATATATACATTAACACATACAAACATAATATTTATTTATATATACACATACATACACACACATATTTACATACACCAATACATGTATATATTCAACATATACACACATATTTATTCTTACGTAATATACTTTTATGTACTTTCACACATACACACACAGACATACATGTACACATGTTTTTGCATTCATACGAACACACACACACATACATACCCTCATACGCACATACATGCGTGCACACTTACACACATACTTATATACATAACAACGTACATTTATATAAATATAAATGCACGTGTACTTACTGATACATACATAACTACACACATGCATTCTTAGCCAAGTACTTCATACACACATACATATATACACACAAGCACACATACATATATATTTACATGCATTCAAAAAACATATTCATACATATATACATACATACCTATTTACATACAATCAGATATAGATACAGATACATACATGCACACATATAGATAATTAATTAAAACAATTTATTCATCCGAACATACAAACATACATCTAAATAACAAAACATATATATATTCATAAATACCTATATATACATATTGTTACATACATAAATACGTACTTACAAACATCCATTCATACAAACATACATACATACATAAATACTTACCGTATGTATAAATAGATATATTTATATATATAAATGAGTGGTACGTGGTCGGCCATGTCCCGCCCCCTAATTTGTTAAATAAGGTTAGCCGATTTTGTCGCAATATTTGTCTAATTGTGAAAGGTATAAATGAGTGTAAGTGTGGTACAATTGTAATTTCCCAGTGCAGTCTGGTATTGCCCACACTCCGTAGCAATACCTACGCCGATACCAGTGTAGAGTGTAGTGCAAGAATGTCCTAAGTGGGGTACAGGCACTACGCTTTCTTCAGCACAGTATTAAAAAAATGGCAGACCCGTGCAGTCTGGTATTCCAGTCCCTCCGTTGCCACCCCTACGCCGATACCAGCGCTAATTGTGATGCAGTATTGACCTACGTACAGTCCTGGCACTAATCTTGCTTAAGGAGTTGCCGTCGCCACTGGTCCCAGTGCAGTAAGGAACTAAGTACAGTCCAGGCGAACTCGTTCTTTAGCAACCAACGACCAGCTTTGTCCCCCAATGCAAGAAGATTCTAAGTGCGGTCCCGACAGTATTGGTTCTTTAGCATGTTATTAAAAAGCATCGGCTTTCGCAATGTTTTAAAAAAAATTGGAAAGTAACCGCCGTCCTGCTTGGTCGTCTTGCAGGGATGTCATAAGTTGGGTCCCAGCAATACTGTTTCTTTAGCATATTATTAAAAAGTATCGGCTTTCGACATTTTAACCAAAGTAATTTATCAGGATGGCAGCAGCCGTGCAGGAAGTACCTAATGCTATCTAGGCTTTACTCTTTCTTTAGCATAATATAAAAATATATCGGCGTTTGACTATTATTAGTTTGGCACCCGCCGTCTGTCTTGGTGTATCCACGGGCTCAGTGCTGGAAAGTCCTAAGTACAGTATAGGCAATACTCGTTTTTTAGCCTCCGCCCTCTCCATAGCCACCCCTAAGACAAGCCCTCCGGACAGACTGTTAATGGTGCCGCTATCGCTTTAATGTCCGAGGTATTTGAACGGAGATGGCAGCTGACTCCGTCTTCATAGACCCCTGTATGTGTGGAAGTAAGAGAAATAGTCACCCCTGCGGGTCCCACGCATGACGTAAGCTTCGTGCTCGGGCACTATGTCCTGACTCGCTAACTGGAAGGAGATTAGATAAGAACATTTTCTCACACTCGCGCAGGAGAACGTAAGGAAATGTATTGCAAGGGAAAATTTGGGGTGTGGAATAATGTTAGCAGAAGCTAGTCCAGACACGGGAATAAGTTTTCTTCAGCTTCGGAGCCCCCGTGGGGATTGGTATTGCGGTGCACAACCCCTAAGCCACGAGTGCCCGCCGCCGGTCAGATTGGTAACACGTGACCTGCCACCGGACGGATTGTTAACGTGTAAAGAGTGCCTCGTGACGTGCCACCGGACAGATTTGGGGCCCGTCAGCAATCGTGATGAGTGTCGTTAAGTTTGGAATTAAAACTTACAATATGTAGGGCTTGCCGCCGTGTGGATTGGTAAGGGGTCGGAACGAACCGTGACGTATGTGTGTGGTGCGGAGAAGAGAGAATGCCCGCCTGCTTCTAATACGTGAATGGATCAACGGTTAATTTGACATCGTCAGAATTTGTAGTAAAAATGAATGAAATGAAATTTGAATGCAGGATAAGTCCGAATGTTGATGTGATAGACCATATTAAAACACGAAAGTTAAGTTTTCCCCAAAAAGTGGCATGTCAAATTTCGCACCCGCCTAGAGGGGAGAATTTAGGTATACGTATGTTAAGAGGCGGAAGAGAAGTGTGTTGGTCACCCCTGTGCAAGTCCGTGAGCAATAAAATGCATCGGTGCTTGGGGAAAAACATTTGCTAATGCAATATGTCACGCGCAGAGTCCCCTGGTACAGTTAAGATAGTAATTGAACAAGTTCGCCTTAAGAGTTGCGGCATTTATCTAAGTGTAATAAAACAAGCGCTAGGGCGTGACATTTTCTGCCATAGCAGTAAGTCACGCACACCTCTCGACCTACTGGTACGAATTTGATATCACAAGCCGACGAATACATCTTTGTTTTAAGCCACTGATACAACATAGACCAATGATGGTCTTGTGATATGCTGAATGAGGGAAGGGGAACAGACGCCTAGGTGTCTGAATAAAACGTAACCCCAGAGGAACACCACCCATCATAGCATTGTTTTAGAGGACGTATTTGTGTGCGTGTGTGGCAAGGCAAGAAGGTGCTTCTGTGAGATGTGTGTTAGAAGCTAGGAAGACGAAGTGTGCTGGAGTTAGGTGAAGTTTTGTACATGAAACCTCAATGCAGTGAGTTGAAAGGTCGGCGCATATGTTCGAGCATGAGTACCACGAATGTATACCGGCGTTTGTCAATGAAAAGGACGGGTGTGGGCACTCGAGATCCTCTAGATTTTCTATCGGCCGGCCCGAGTTTCCGGCGAGGAATGTACATTTAGAGACGACGTAGGCGTAGAGATGTGCGACACCGGCTACGGCCTCTGTAATGACCTGTGTAATTCGTTATATTCTATATGTTAGTCAGCTCAAATTAGGCCGTTCTCTGATGAGCCATGATCCGCTTTCTTGTAGGGGCTCTTGAAATGGAACGTCTTGGATGCGGCGGCACTGGCCACGCACAGTTCCTTGACGGTCGCCTCATTCTTCCGCCCGAGCAAGAAATCGAAATTAATCACGACTTCCCTCCAAGTCATGTTAGATTAGGAATAATTACAATAGACAAAATTCCTACCATTTTATAGGCATCTGCGGCAGCATGACCCCAGCCGCCACGTGACATTTGGGTCCCGAATTCGGTAGTGAACAGCCGCTCCAATGTGAGTCGGCGTTGCACGCATCAAATAGCGAGATGAACTGATTCGATGTGTAGCCTCGATCCATGTACAGGGCGATTAGACAGCAATACTTGCCACAGACGTCGGTCGTCAGGCTTTGCAACTGTCGCCTGTTAAATTCCGAGGTCGTGCAGTTGCGTTTAATGAATGCCCGGATGATGGGTACAAGCGGTACTACGCCATGTGTATCAAAGTATTGGCACTCGAAGATTCGAGTCGGAAGTGCAGGGCTAGCCAGTCCAATCTCTCTCTGTGTGGGATCGGCATTGATGATGACTGTCGTGGATTTTAGCATGATGAATTGTGGTACGAGAACGGAGGGGAAAACGTCGAGGAATGAGCTAACGCCACGCAGTGTAAAAATTATCTGCACAGTGCACATTTTTTGAAAATCGGTCTTGACGGTACGAGAAAAATCTAGTAGGACCGAATTGTCGAATTCTAGGCAGAACAGGCACGTGATCGCCACGGGATATGGCTTGGTGAAATTCAGTTCGATTCTGATATTGCCGTTCTCGCGGTGGGCCGTATGACCGTCCGACGCGCCCTTGTAATTTGTGAGGTCAGTAGTAATCGGCCAGGTTGGGCGCGCCTTCTTAATATGTAAAATAAAGTGATCCTAGTGTGGTGCAAGAATGGTCTAAGTCTAAAAGATGTGAATGAGTGTAAGAGTGGAACAAGTGTGTCCCACGTGCAGTGCCGAAACTGGCCATTGTCCCCGTACGAGAAGGATGTAATTGCGGTCCCGGCACTATTCGTTTTTTAGCATAATATTAAAAAGTATCGAGTACCGCCTTGCAGCGTGGTAAAGGGTCCCACCATAGCCAAAACTACGCCGATACCAGCGCCGAGTTTAGTGCAGGAAGTATCATAGTGCAGTCTCGGCATTACTAGTTTTTAGCATCATATTAAAAAAGAATCGACTGCCCCCGGTACAGCCTTGTACATGGGTCCCTCCGTAGGCACCCCTACGCCGATCCAATCGACGAGCGTGGTGCAGGAAGCTCCTAACTACTGTCCCAGCACTACTCTTTATTTTGCATAATATTTTAAAAGGATCGTAAAGGGAAAGTTCCCCGTGCCGACTGGATTGGGGGTCCCTCCGTACCCACCATTACGCCGATCCCAGCGACGAGTGTAGTGCAGGAAAGACCCAATTGCGGTCCTGGCACTAATCTTTCCTTGGTATATTATTAAAAAGAAACGGCGATTGTATCAGGGTGTGGCAGTCGCCGTTCAGCCTGGTCCCCCTAGTGAAGAAAGTTTCCAAGTACAGTCTAGGCGCTACTCGTTCTGTAGCATATTATTAAATCAGGTTGTGGCAGCCGCCGTGCCGTTTCGTCCCGACATGTATGTAGCTGTGGAACTAGTGCAGATGGGTCGTAAGTACGGGTCAGTCACTAATTGTTCTTGAGCTTCGGAGGTCCACACACGCCCCCACACCCAAGCCCGCCCGCTGGACAGTTTGGTCGCACGGGCCCTGCCACCGGACAGATTTTGGGCCGCAGCAGAAATGATGGGATGGCGGGCGCTAAGTTTGGAAATGAAACTTACAATATGGAGTGCGTACCACCGTGTTGATTTGTTAAGGGTGGTGTAGTGTTCGAACGTATGTGTGTGGTGAGGATAAAATAGAAGGCCTGCGTGCTTCTGAAGCGTGAAAGGAGCTAGTTCTCTTTGCTGATGCGCACGTGCTACCCCACGCGAAAAGTCGTTCTTTCGCTACAAGAAATCGCCCCTAGCCTCATCCATTCTCTTTCACAGGGAGGCACGTTCAAATCGGTAACTCGCGAGGGCGCTATGCCTCGCAATTAGCTAATCAAATTTTGGGCGGATTCAGTCACGTTGTTTAGACATTATGCCCTCGATTCGTTGCGTCGGTAGGCTTGCTTTCAGCGATATCGGTATTGATTTTCCCAACGGTATGTAAACTCTTACGGCCCACAGCTTTGGTCCCGCTCCACAGGAGTGGGCGGACCCAGCGGAAGAAAATGCCAAAAGTATTGCCGATAACGTGTTCACGCTGAAAGTAAAGAGGGGCAGGGTAAACCGGTCCATTCCCCGGTGTAGTTAGACCGCAAACCGCCTGATGAATGTAGTACACTTCTTATGGATGCATCGCTGTAAATGTCCTATTCAAGATGGAGACGCCTCGTTATACATACGATTAATACCACATGTAATTTTTTCGAAAATGAAGCACCAAATTTGAAGGCGTCATGCTGTTCAGGAAGGGGACGTGCAGCCCCTCGGTTGTCAGGAACTTGATTCGAATGCCCTAAAATCGACGTTGCTCGACATGAACGTAATACATGTTTCGAAACTCGTGCTGACACGAAGATGATATTAAGACGAAAGTCCGCATGCTGTGGACGTTGCTGTCGCCCAAAATATCCTGTGATATCAGGTTACAGTATAATATGGCGGTGGTTTCCTTCTCCATGGTGTGTGAGGAACAGGAAATTTCAATGACTTCGACTTTCCAATTTAGGTCGAACCAAGGTTCACGGACTCAACCAGTTTCAACTTGAAATCGGCTTGCGTATTCTGTTGTTAGATGTCTCACGAAGCGTTGCTGAACAGAATTTTGTAAAAGAGGCTCTCCTTCGCCATATTGTCTAGATGTTCTTCACACTAGCTGCAGGCACCAAAGAGTCAATGTTCTGACTCTAACCTCGCCAGCGGAAGATATATTCGCGAATGCCTCGTCTGACCCTTATTGTCTAGTATTTTATCTATTTTATAGGCGGTCCTGTCAGTTATGTGTACGGGGGTCTGTTCCTCCCTGTAGAACTGGCCTTCTATAGCCGTGCCGTTTAAATCCTCGATTTCGTAGACGGCTCGCGGCCACCTCTCGATTACATTCGCGACCCTGAAAATCTCGGTGGTTATGTTCTGTTCGGCAGGATTGGAAAACCGCATCTTCACTCTGCTGATGCGCACGTGCTGTCTCAACCGAAACGCCGCTTTTTTCGCGACACGAACGCACCCCCGGACCTCCAACATTCTCTTTCATATGGCAGGCACCTTCGAATCAGCGACTCGCGAGGGCGCCATTCTAGTCGTCAAGTGAACTGTGTATTTGTAGGCCTTGACTAATTTAGGCAGGACATCGGTATATCTATATGTAATTTTATGTGTAAAATATTAGATTAATCTATCGCGAATAGTGCGATGCACGCGTTCAACGACCGTACAATTCAAGTTGGTGTTCCGACACGCCTGAAACTGAATGCCCCCCACCCCCCTCGTTTTTAACATGACCTGAAATAGTTGGTTTAGAAATTCCTTGCCTTATAATTGCGTACCAATATTGCAGGCGAAGAATTGTAGAATATTTAGTATAATTGAATATGGACCGAAACGCCGGAGCGACGAAAAGCCCTTTCTTGGTTTTTATAGGGACCATATATAGAAATCTCGAGATTGCACGTATAACCGAAATAATGTATCTCTAATTACTCTTGAATTTTCAGTAGGATTTTACATCCAGCAGATCGCATTCCCACACGCCCTTCACGTTAGTCACTCAACAGGGATTACGCCCGAAACGCTTTCTCACAGGTCTATGAAGTTTGGAGTCGTCCTGTTTTATCAACCGAGCTCTGATGGCGTCGTCCGAATTTTTTTTGCCCCAGGTATCGGGGTCCCTTTCTTCATCTTCGACGCCACCGCCGTCGTGGCCGACCTAAGGTTATGCAGAGTCGAGAAGCCCGACGATCTGGCGGGGTCATAATATAATTTGTTAATAGCAGTAGTTGCCATTAATACTTTAGACAAATACGCCGTAACGCAGATTCAACACCCCGTCCATTCGGTTTCGCGAATAGTGTCGCAATAGCAAAGATAAATTTATTTCTTCGCGTTATATTAATGTTATCGACAGGCTGATAAATGTTCAAACGATCGTTAGCCATTATCAATATTTTCTTATACGTCTTTAGTTCAGCCTTGTTAACAACTTCCGTATTTAAGATCCTACGCGTCGATACTTCCCACAGCCACTGCGTACCTCGAAACGCGACCCTCTTAATTGTGATAATATCATCGGGATCTATAAACATTGGGTTATCAGAATTCATTAATTGCTCGCCATCCGTACAGGTACCCTATTGTGTATCGAGAAAACGCCCGCTCCACCGCATGTAGAGGGAGTAGCTACGGTTTCGACATTTCCTTCTACGTCTAATTCCGTCTGTCCCCCCTCTTTCTCTTGACGTCATCATCAACACCGATGCCGGCAATAAATCCTTTTTTGTTATCTCATATACTACGTCTTTCGATGTCGAAAGAATCGGTGAGGGAGGGCCGCGTCGCAGCCTTTACGCCTTCACTTAAGGGACAATCAACTCTTTTGTTAGCTATGGCTCCGCTGAAGTGGGGTTCAGCTCCCTTTTTGATGTTTGGAGCATTACTCGTCTTCGAAATGAAAGATAGACTTTGTCCTTATTTTCCGTCTGATATCGGCCTCGTGAATCTTATGACGCTTCTTAACCCACTCTTCATACGGATGGTGTTTCATAAGTCTACTTCGTTTATTCCGCACGCGAGGCGAGGGGCGGCTTCGTTTGTTCCTATTGTAATGATCTGCTGGGACGAAGTTCAGCTTACGTAACATCTTTATCGAGGCCTAAATATCAAGCTGGCGATCGTTGGCAGCAGATAACCCACTCGATGAACTATGAGTCGCTTCTTGCCCGATAGTTACACGTGGCTTTCGGGGACATTGCGAAGCGTTGGCTTGTAATTTTTAGCTTGCGCCTGTTACAAGCCGACAATTTTAAATTTCCATTCAGGACGTTAAAACCACACTCGCTCAAACAGTTAACGAGTTCCTTGTTGCAATTCGTTATTAGGACTTTACATAATCTCGGTTCGGCATTCTTGAGAACGTGAAGGGCGTGGTAATTTGAACTCACACGCTTCATCGCCTATTTTTTCGGGAATATGTTGCTTCGAAACCGCAGACCGTCATTCATGTGTTGTGTCATATCCAAGATTAGGTAACCGTGGGATCGTTGTGTCGCATCCAGGTAGGCGTTATACAAACCAGGAATATCTTCGGGATACATCTATTGGACCAAGTACGCTAACTGTTTTTATCCCTGATGTTTTGAACTCGACCTAATTATGTGCATTCAGCGATATATTTGGACAGCAGCGACACTGATGAAACAGATTTTGCGTAATCATATTCTCGCTGATATTTCTGTGATTGCTGCCCTCCTAGGCAATTGATACACTTGCTTGGAATAGAGTCGTTCAACAGAACTTCTAGGAACACGAGGCATGTTATGCCACCACAACCACCACAGAAATTCTCAGGAACGCCCTCGTGATATGTGGTGTTTGCACGCGATAGCTAACGCTACGGAACAGCGCTATTCTCGCGGTAACACCGCAACCGAATTTTCGCCTCGTTTCACAGTGAGTCGAAATTCTGTGGCACACGTTTGCAGAAAGTTGTTTTATCCGATCCGCTAGTTCCGCTCACTAAACACGAGAACGGATTTAAGATAATCATCACTCATGAATGGTCAGGATATGACACGACCCTCTCGATACCTCCTTCTATTTATACAGAAACGGTACGGACTATCGTGACGTAATCGCCGCCTCTTGAAAAATGAATTTCGATATACCTTATCTTCGGGTTTGTTAAAGATATGTACTGTTCCGCCCCAGTTCCTCTTGCGTTTGATCTTTTTTTTTGGTATGTACATTTACGACGGTTGGTTCATTCCCCTTGTTCCCGTTCAAAATGGTAACCATAATAACTTCGAAATATACTGTTTTCGAGGCGTTTTAATTCACATTTTACACACGGTTTTTTTTCGAATATCCCTGGTCAACACCCTGTACGCTTAGTTCTTTGTCCCAAATCTAACAAATTCCGAAATGGTTTCTGAGGGGCGCAAATCGGAGGTCATATCCCCTATTTCTCCCTCGTTTCGACCAGTTGACGTCCGTCCTCCTTCGGCTTAATATATATCAGTGAGTCATTGTCACAATACATCGCGTTCTCTCGCAGCCAGTCGAGATAAAGATACAGATTGTTCCATGACACCGCCGTGAATTAAGCTCCTATTACCTCGTTCGTATGAAGCAGACTAAGCACGTCTTCCCCTGCACCATACTTCCACTAGAACCAGAATACGTCATCGCTTGCAAACGAGAGGTACATCATCTCGACGCCGGGAGTGGACAGGAATCCATACACTTCATTTGGTTCCGTGATCATTTTGGTCATTGTCCGATCATTCTTCTCAGTCAGTTTCCCAAACATGGATTTGAGACAGAGTTTGGCCAGACCCCATTTGGAAGCATTATACCTGATCGCTTCCTTCTCTAGCTGTACCCTTTCGCCCTGTCAAAACGATTCCACATTTCGGTCCTCGTCTTCGGCAATGTGGACGCAGCCGGGAAAACCGCTAGCCTCCGCGTTCAGTTTTGTAAACGTGTTATACAGTCGACGAAATATACGCTCTTCGGTATAATCCTGTGTCACTTGATACTAGTACACCTCATGCATCTCGAGTATCTGGTACCACTTTCAACGGACAAGCTCCATTTGTCTATTAGCCACGTACCGGTGAAGGCACGATCCTCATTTCGGGTATGGACATATTTCTCACTTGAGAATGAGGAAGTGGGAACGCACGTTCTACACAGGCAAAACATGAGCTTATTATTGCATCTGAAAGGGAGGATGGGGTGATTCAAACTCTCTGAAGAAACGATCGAACATTTGTTCAGGCCATCCATGCACAGGCACGCTTCTTTATCTTTACACGCATCAAACTCTTGAATGACAAGAAGACCCACGGGAAACTTGAAAAACTTGCATATATACGGATAGAGTCTGACGACATTGACATATTGAATGATCTTATTCTCCCGTGCTTATAGTGGAGACGCATTGCTTCGGTTCGACCCCCGTACAAGGCATCACGGGTACACAAGGGACTCCGTTGCACTAGGGGATGAGCGAGCATTTCTGGCCTCCCTCCATCGTCTAACTCACATTACCATCGGATCTTGAACAGGTAACCCTCCCTTGTAAACTGCCCAGAACCTACATGTTTCCCTTATAACGTTCCTCTAGCGGTTCGACTCTAAGTTTGGTGACGTCGCGGAACGGCTGGCACGTATGGCCGTGGTAGTGCAACCAAAGAACTCGTAGACTTTACGTGTCTCGTGGCTATAAGCATCTACAATGAAGCGGGGCATTTCGGGCAACCCGTACTCTCAACCATTGCAACAGTGCGTTACTTTCACACACTCAGGCCCTTCCATATGCAAGAGCCATGTCAATGCCTTCATGCTATAGTTATTATTGCACCTGTACCCTTCGGTCGGTATGATTTCGGTAGTATCGGGCTGCAGGAAGCTCTTACGCAACAACTTATTGCAAGCCGACGTGATCGTTATCGACTCGAGACATATTTATATGTTCCCTATGCGCATGATTTCGCGTCTGGACGATTGACAGGCTTGTCTTGGGATTGTGACAACGTCTAGGCAGTATTTTCAACGCACGAGCCTGTTGTCGAATATCTCTGTTTTCTGGCTGTTGTACCACGCGAGAAAATCACGCCTCTCATCTTCGCCCACCTAATTCACACCGTAATACGAGACGTCAGGCATAGGGCCTAAGTAGTTTCGGTTTTCCTCCGTATTGAATTAGTGGTTGTAACACGATTTGGAAGACGAGAGATCTTAGGCCTCGGGCAGCTTAAACAGAGGCCATGGGAGGAAGGACACGCTATCTAGATAGAAGATGTGATCCATTTTCATACACACGATCTTAAGCCCGTTCAAATTAAGTTCGGGTTTATTTTTTAGTAAGATTACCCTATTCAGGATGAAATGAATTTCGAACGCCTTGGCTTTGTGCGCTATAGCGACAAACTTAATGTCCGAGGTGTGATGATCGGTTACATATGAAAGCAGGTCCACGACAGGATCTTGCCAGAAGACGTGCTTCCACTTACCGCATCGAAAGCAGTCTCGACCTAGTACTTAGAGTTCCTCGCGCCGCTGACGGAATTGTTGCACGCAAACGACATCATATACTTGTAACTTATCCTCGTCCGTGTACTCGGTATTTTGGGTGGTCTCGAAATCGTAGAAGATCTACAGTACCTTGTCACCTTCGAGGGCGTCCTTCAGAATTTTCATATTGCAGAAATGAACTAATTCTTTTTCTGCTTAGAATTTTTGCGGAACCTCTTATTACACTCGTGGTTTTCGTGCGCCACTGCTCATTCACACGTCGCGCAACAACGCTTCCTTTCGCATAAAGACGTCTTGTTTATTGTTCGCTGCTTGATTTTCTCGTAGCTCGTAGGAATTCTAAATTGTCTGTTGCAATTGGAGCACGGGATTCCAAAATGTGAGAACGCGCACGGAGAGCTGGCCATGCTATCGCTACATGTCTGATCGCAGGCGTGCGTGACGTCACTTGTACATGATTTGTTGCACCCTTTACACACGATAATTCTAGCCGTGGCAACAGTAAGTGTAACGATCAGATGATAATGTCTTTCGACATAACCTTTTAGTGGAGTCTACCAGCCCTTCGAACATTATATCTTTGCAACTCAGACCGAGGTAGACGATTATTTTATATTCCAGAATGTGTTCCTGGAAACAGACTAATTCTGGGATCCCGCACCATTCGACTGATCTATGCAATCGTCTTGAGTAGCGTTTGGACCTCGTGACGTGTCTTCTGGCCTTGCAGAAGCGCCTTATATTCTGGATCGTTGTATACCTTAACAAATGCTATCAATAAAGCTTCAGCTAAGCAGTTCTGCTCACCTCCACGATACTTTCCTTGAGGTGCGCCATTACGTAGAAAGGTCTGCCACTACTCTTGATTGCATGTTTACCAAAACCGACGGGTACCTTGTACGAATGCAAGGTTACGACTAACGTGTCCAGAGCAATGAATCTAGAATTCGACTGGGTGAATTTTTCAAACACACTCCTTATTACTTCTGCGGATAACTGATCTTTTCGTCTGAACCTTTAGAGCTCGTGCGTCCTACCCTTTAGGACGGCATTTAAATATTTCAGCGCTCCCTCATGGCTCGAGCGTCCTACCCTCTAGGACAGCCACAGCCTCAGCCGTTTAAATAATTCGCTGTCAATATATTTAGGGAAATTTCACTCATTTTTAGCATCACACTAGGAGTTTTTCCAGCTTCATGCTCCGACTGATCTACTGGTTGAGAGAAAACCACATGTATCCATTTTTTCTATGAGGCTGTTTGTACACAGGCAGTAAGTTTGTAGTGGCGACTATATATTGCTTT
>Ga0131853_10015848_pt1 | contig 13776 bp, 5 predicted proteins | sample TergutLab28metaG_FD_92764 | JGI IMG/M metagenome (GOLD analysis project Ga0131853, IMG submission 92764) | Labiotermes labralis P1 segment gut microbial communities from Petit-Saut dam, French Guiana - Lab288 P1 (version 2) (version 2) | ecosystem: Host-associated > Arthropoda: Insects >... | reverse complement strand
GGTGGCGGACGCTTGTGAGTGCGGTAATGAACCTTCGGGTTCCGTGAAATGCGGGGAATTTCTTGACCAGCTGCAAACCAGTTAGCTTCTCAAGAAGGACTCTGCACCATGGAGTAAGTAAGTTTTAACATAAATATAACTTCAGTTATGTACAGATAAAGCTCCCCGATGACTGTCATTGAAGACCGAAACATGCAGGAGCGACCTTGTTGTGTATTTTAATGTAAATTTCAATCTTTAATCATGTTAATAAATGGTGCATTTGTTGGTGAGTGAACTACGTACACTACTTTAAGGTACATTATGATTTCGGTAGTTCGAGCTGATCGGGACCGAAAGCTAGCTCGAATACCGAAAACTCGAACTACACGAATAATGACAAGGGAAAAGAATTTCATCTTGTTTTTAGCATTCATTTTTAGGAAAAGTTAAGATATATTAATAAATAAAAAACTCTCTTCGTTGAACAAAAATATTTTATTATGAGAGAGCTACATGTTTCGGCCCATTTATACGACCGACGTCACACTGATACTTAGAAACTCCAAAAAACGTAAACATATACACAGAACACACACTGTTTTGTGAGATCTCACGAATTACATAATTTTACTTTTTATCTTTATTTATTTGAAAGCTTGTTGATTTTTTAAAATGTTAATTGCCAGCTTGACGATGGTCTTATAACCGAAGAGAAAAACATGTAGTTGTGGTATAACAAAATATTTGTTTGAAAGTTTTATTGATATTAAAACACAAGGGGCTGATAATCGTTAAACTGTATTGCAGTAGTATATAGAGGTGAATGCTTGGTGTGATGTGTTCAGTCTGCAACAAAGAGAGTAAACACAACACACCAAGCATTCACCTCTATATACTATAATTTACATTAATGCTAAAAATCTCCATCTTTACAGAACACACGACCAATGTGGTGATACAATAGAAAAGTCGCAGGCTCCTGATGATGTATGTATTAATGTCCGAAACATGTTGAGCATAGAAGAAGTGAAATAAAACTTAATAACTAGTGACATCAAGTTGGTCTCTTATTCTTCAACAAAGGCAATACAGTCAGTCTTAGCGACTGACCAACTTAATGCACAAATTCTTGTTTTATAATAAGTTTTTTATATTCCTCTACACGTTTCGAGGGCTGTCGTGTTCATAACATGTAAAGGAATATAATAAGCTTATTATAAAACAAGAATTTGTGCACTGAGTTGGTTAATTGCTAAGATTATACTGAGATGCACGGTCAGCAAAACATAAAAAAAGAATCAATGTAGGCACACCGTAATACCGAGGCTTTTTTGTGCAAACATCGTTGCTGTGGAAAACTATGAAGTATTACATATTCTGAATATGTGTCTGTAACCTTAGTTATCCAGCATGCAATGCGCTTGCGCCATATTGTCATCTGTGGCCTACCCGGCTCTACAATAATTTTCCACATTATCTCATAAACGGTATGATTTTCGGGGAAATAAAATCTTGAGCGTAAAATGTGTTTTGATTTTCTCTACACTTTCTATCTGAAACATTTCTCATTCTAAGAAGAACTGAAAGAAGTATGATAAAAAAAAATGTACATTGGTCTCATGTAAAGTACCGGTTATTCTTGTCGGATTTTAATGAAGCTTGAATTTTCTCTACAGATTTTCGACAAAATACCAAAAGATCAAATTTAATGAAAATCCGTCCAGAGGGACACGAGTTTTGCATTCGGACAGTCGGATGGAGGGCCGGACATACAGACAGACACGACGAAGCTGACAGTCGTTTTTCGCAATTTTGCGAACGCCCCTAAAAAGACTCAAAAAAGTGACGTACCACCCCAAAGACACGTGTCCACACACAGAGACACTCACTTCAACTGAATTCCGTACCAATCGTCGGCTCGGACGAAGCAAAACTTCGATCAATTGGAACTCGATCTATCGACATTCTACTCTCCTCGTTTCATTGATACGTGTTGGAGCATATATTGTGCCCCACTCGGAATCAGGTTTATGGTCGACATTTCAGTTGTGGTGCGGCTGCTGAAATTCATAACTGAACAACTACATCGACTATACGGATATGACGAAGCGGAATGCCATGCGGGTGTTTTTGCGACAGATTACTTGACGATTACTGGTCAATCAATTAACGAGCAATCTCATTCCTAATTAATTTAATACCACTGATGGCTTCGATTCCTTCTGTACCATTTGACAATCATGAGAATCGTTATATGATGAAGGAACTTTGAGTATAATTTGAACCTGGACAGAATGTTCAATGAGAGGACTGAAACCACAGTAGGGTCACTTGTGTCAGTGCCGGGAAAACACATATCGCATTTCGACCTCACCAGGGGGTAATTCCATGATCATTAACGTGAAATCTAGAACGGAATCCCACCGTAATAGGTGCAAGTTACATGCCAAGTGTCCTACATTTGGTACTAAAAAACTGAAAATTTCGGGACAAGAGTAAAAGACAGCTATAAACAATTAAATAACGTCACCACAAACTATTCGCACTATTATTAACTTAAGGCAACGTATTCTTTGTGGTCGGACTTGTTCTACAACGTGGATGTGTATACCTTCTCCTGGATGTTGACACTGTTCGGTACTTTGTTCTATAGAACAAGGAATGAAAAAACAACGGACACAACAACGAAATACGTCACAACAACAAAAACTGCAGGAAAACTTTACCAGACAATACCGTGCAAAAATCCGGAGAGCGATACCGGTTGAAAAACACAACAATCCTCATCAAATAGAAAAAATAGACGTACCCCAACATCAGCCATAATAAGACAACGGAACTCACAGTTAAATATCCGGTGATCATCAACGCACCGTTAAGGAAAAGTTTTTAAATATTTTAATGTTTAGACACAATCTGTAAATAACACACTTTATAACAAAATCAAAACCTTTTTAGAAAGCTTTAACTAGATGTATTCCACAATTGTAAACACTATGGGATCCCAAAGTGGTCAGAGCATCTGGTAACGGAAATGTTGTAAGGGCCTGAAGATGACTAAATTTTAGTCGAAACATGTAGCCTTCCTTAAGAATAAAAAATATTGTGCTGACGTATACCGTGTAACGTTAATTAAGGCAATCTGTCTCGTATGCCGATGGTTGGTCATCTTCAGACCACTAAGTCATAAAAGGTATGGTATACATTATACAATACAAACCAATTAAATGCATATTTCCTTAATTATTCCTTTAAGGACGAAACTGCGTCTGTCGCATTTAAAGACCCACTCCGTACCGCGCTGTAAACAATCTCTGCCTCGGTTATGGAAAAAAAAGATACGTTACTGCGATATAGAAAAATAATTGCTGTTTGTTCTAAAATCCACGCAAAACACATAAATGTATTGTGGGCAGAACACAATTCCTGAATGTTAAAGATGGTGGTGCATAAAGTAAGTCTTAGGCTTTAAAAGTTTAATCATTTAATTTTTAATTGTTTATGCCTTCTACGCGTTTCTAACCCAAGGGTTAAGAGGGTTATCCAGAAAATAAGTTCCTTTTGCGAATATTGCCTCTGCAGCGCTGCGGTCACGATGGTGCGCATGCGTGCCGAGTTTGTTGATACTGTGGCAAGACACGGACGGAATTTGCAGACATTCGAGCAGTGTTTACGCATCGTGTTGTGTGTTTATAATGATTAAGAAAATATAGAATCCTGCCGCATGTGAAATGCGGTCTGTAATCCGTTTCTTGAAAGCGAAGAACATGACAACGGCTGAAAGTCATGGTCAACTTTGTGACGTGTATGGAGAACATGCCATGAGTAGTTCAATGGTACGGAGATGGGTGCGACTGTTTAATGAAGGACGCAAAAATGTGCATGATGATCCGCGGAGCGGCCGAACGTCTGTGGTGAATGAAGATTTGGTGCGCGCAGTTGAAGAAAAATTAGGGAGAACAGACGATTCACCATTACGCCACTTTCCCTGCATTTTCCTCAAAATTTCACGTTCACTTCTTCACAAAATTGTGTCTGAGGTCAAAGAAGCCGTTACCACTTGCTTTGCATCGCAGGCGGCATCGTTCTACGATGAAGGGATACAAAAACTGGCGCAACGCTATGACAAGTGCCTCAACAATGGCGGAAACTATGTAGAAAAATAGTGTACGGTATGTACATCAAATGGCAATAGACATGGTTTCTAATATATTCTTGTTTTTTTCTTAATAGCCCATCGGAACTTACCTTCTGGATAACCCTCGTATATACATTTCAGGTATGGTACATTTTACATGCATCCGTATAAGCAGTCTGTTTGGTAGAAAAGTGTGTTCGATACTGAATTGCAATATTCGGTGTTAACAATTAAGATCTCAGTTTCACATGTTATGAAACACACGTTTATTTGTTACTACTACTACTACTACTACTACTACTATTGTAACGGCAGTTTTTAATACTGCGATGTTAGTATAATTAAAATTACAAAATTGAAAACTCAAGAAGAACTTGGATCTTCGTATTTCCTTCAGGAAGTGTATTACTGTGTATGTCTTGCGTCCAGACTGCCTGGTATTCCAATGCTTAATTTTTTCCTGTGGCGCTGAGGCCCAGCGTGGGTCATGGCTTCCTCATTCACGAGGTTTTCTAGATCACACACAGCGACGCACCACATTCGGCAGGACTCCTCTGGAGCAGTGATTGGCTCGTCGCAGAGACCTCTACCTGACATCACACAACACTCACAACAGACAGATATCCATGCCCGCGGCAGGATTCGAACCCACAATCTCAGCAGGCGAGCGGCCGCAGACCTACGACTTAGACCGAGCGGCCACTGGAACCGGCTCGGTTGCTTAATTAGGGAGATTAAATTGTTTAGACAGTTCGTGAACGAAAGATACTTCGCGTCACCTTTTAGGCGCAGGCATTATTTTTATCTCATCCGTGGGTCCCTATAACTTCTGGTGTAGAGCCGGTATTTGACAACAGGAACTTCTGTTGACGTTCGTCCAATATTTGATCCGGTATCTAAATGCATTAACCTTTGATACTGTTAAGGAGATTAGTAGAATACAGGGTGTTCATCAGAAGAGGTCTGGACGAGCTAGCGAAAAGGAAAATTGCTGCTCCTGTGAGGAATCAAACGGAAGCCACCAATTCTGTAGCACAGTCACCGTACTAAGTGAGATGAGGTCACGGCGGTAGTGACGATCAAAATTAACATAAAAAAAATTAGACGCCCTGTAGAATGGGATCCACAAATCCCGGGAACAACGCAGCCAGAACGAAGATATTTTTGGTGGCGCTAAATATCTGTCGTCCTAAGTACGAAACTTGCTTGATGATAGAATTTTTAGTTGACTCCTAGATTTTTGGAAAACATTTTTGGAACCGTGCCATTTTATTCTTTATTATTATTATTATTATTATTATTATTATTGAGCATTTAGCCCTTTAAGTTTGGGCTTCGATCTCCTCACGACAGATTCCCATGCTCCTCTGTACAGATATCTTGTTCTCCATATTTTCACTCCCATATTCCTGAAGTCCTATTCGACATCATCCAGCCACCTGAATATAGGTCTTCCTATTTTTCTTCATCCCCTTTGTTTGCCTTCCACTAACTTCCTTACTATCCTTTCACCATCCATTCTTACAATATGTCCAAGCCATTACTGTCTACGTAGTTTCAATACTTACTCACTCCATGGTGCAGAGTCCTTCTTGAGAAGCTAACTGGTTTGTAGCTAGTCAAGAAATTCCCCGCATTTCACGGAACCACAAGGTTCATTACCGCAGTCACAAGCCTCCGCCACCCGTCCCTATCCTGGACCAACCCAATCCAGTCCATATACCCACATCCCACCTCCTGGAGATTCGTGCTAATATTATCCACCCATCTACGCCTAGGTCTCCCCAGTGGTCTCCTTCCCTCCGGTTTCCCCACCAAGACCCTATAGACCCCCCTCTCCTCCTCTCCCATACGCGCCACATGTCCAGCCCATTTCATTCTTCTCGATTTTATCACCCGCGCAATTTGGGTGAGGAATACAGATCACATAGCTCCTCGTTATGCAATCTCCTCCATTCCCCCGTTACCTCGTCCCTCCTCGGTCCAAATGTTATTCTCAGCGCCATATTCTCAAACACCCTCAGCTTCCTTTCCTCTCCTGCCTTACAGTTCGCGAAATATGTCCTCAGAACTTTATGTACCCACAGAAAATCACAAAATTTCACATTCCAGAGAGCAGTAACTCTTTACTTTCAATATAGCAGAGGCAAAAATGCAAAAGAAAACGATGGTAAAGCCTCTGCCAGAATAGCTGTTACCCTGACCAGCGAACCAAGCACCTTCTAAATCAGCAAGAACTGCCGTAATGCTGAATCTGGAGTTTGAAAATGGTGTGAATCGCAGTCGGTAATTTCCACATATCCTGCAACTGTCAGACAACAGCCCCTTACACAACACACCCGTATGCAGCAGAGCGTGCAGTTTCCACAAGAGTGAATTCTGATTCACTTCAATCGATACTATGACATTTTCGCAGTCGGGGAAAAAGAAGAAATAATACATAAAAACATGGTGTTACACAGATCGCGCACTCAACAAACCACGCATACAGAACAGCTTCAGCCTTTGCTGAGGTATGCATGATGACGACGTTTTAAGATGTTACACCAACAAACATCCGTGATGAAAGGGATAAAACAAAATAAAAAAAAAACTTCTACAATATCGTTTCTGGTGCAATGAGACGGCAAACATTTTCTACTCGCAGAAAAGAAAATATAAGAAAGAATTCACCTTATACAAATACACGAAAAGGCAAAGAAAAATAGAAGAACCTTGCTAGGGGAAGGGGGGAAAATGGTTATAAAACTATGTGCTACTGTGTGAGTTTCGGTATCCTAATATGACATTCTGCAAAGTTTGACACTGCGCCGAGAGATGACAGTGCAGGAAATACAAAGAATGAGAGTAAAGGATGGATTCACGTTTCTAAGGCATGCTTCATTCCACACTATGAGTAAGAATTCAAATTTCAGCAACAATCATCTTGATTTGTAAACCTACGCCCTGTATCTTTGTGTAAAACTAAATTATGGCATCTATACATCCAAATAAAATTAAAGTGGTGCACCGTAAACAACATATCAAACACTCAGGAGAAGTGGGGCAAGTGAAACAAAGGAAATTAAAAACTGCTTTCAGCTACTCGTAAACAAGGCTGTTTCCAAAATAGGCCTAGTATTGTAATAGTCCTCTCTGCAGTCGCTCTATCTTCGTTTCGCACTTGCTCTAAATTACATCATTACTTAAAGACACTGCCAGTAATTCAAGATTACACAGCACACAGTGATCCAAAAATGTGAACGATTTATTCCAAATAATGTGGAAGGAAAAAAGTAGTGGCCTAATTTGAGTTACTTCGCCAATATATTCCTAACGTGACATGGGTAAAATGAAGTCAATTCGACGTTGCTCACGTCATGAAGGCATATGGAGAAGTAGAAGCACATCTGCACTCGAAATCTTACTCTCCACACTAGAGGGAGTGAGTGATTCGCTTCAAGTCCCGGCAGCTCTATCCATGGACAAAATAAACTACACATTACCTCTGAATATAAAGGCTGCTTGGACCCAAGAACCGTTGGACGCTTTGGAGAAAGGATGAATTTATTTCCCTTTCCGCGAATAGAAACACAATTACTCGGGCGTCTAGCCATTGTACTAGTCTTTATACAGACTGAACAATCCTGCCGCCAAGCCCAGGCTGAGGAAACAGCGAAAACTGTCGTCTTTTAGGCGCGTTTACAAAATTGCTGAAAGTAACTATCAACTTTGTTACGTGTTTTTCTGCCTGTCCGTCCGCATGGAGCAATTCGGCTACCGCTGGAAGGATTTTCATAGAGTTTTATATTTGAGGACTTTTCGAAAATCCTTCGAAAAAGTACAAATTTCATTACAATCTGAGTAGAATAACAGGTAATTTACATCAAAGCATATCTACGATTATGGCCATATCTCGCTGATTTCTGCTTAGAATGGGAAATGTTTCAGCCAAAAGCGGTACAGAAAATCAGAAAACATAAATTTTGATTTGTCCCCGTAATTAACCAACTTTATGCACAAAATTTTTTGTTTTAAAATAAGTTTATTTCAGGCCTCTACATGTTTCGAGCACATGTGCTCATCGTCAGGAGTTCAAAATTTTTATGTTTTGCTGACCGTACATCTCATTATAATCTTAGCAATTAACCAACTTGATGCACAAAATCTTGTTTCATTAGAAAGTTTATTATATGCCTGTACATGTTTCGAGCACTATGCGCTCATCATCAGGAGGTCAAAATTTTATTATACAGCATCTGGTATCGTCACACCTGTAGGCGGCTGTCCGGTGCACAGGTTGAGAGAGGACTCTCTCAACCTGTACACCGGACGGCCACCTATAGGTGTGATGATACCAGATGCTGTATAATACAATTTTGACCTCCTGATGATGAACACATAGTGCTCGAAACATGTAGAGGCATATAATAAACTTTTTATAAAACAAGATTTTGTTCATTAAGTTGGATAATTACTAAGATTACTAAGATCAGAAAACATAAGTTCAATAACTTGTTTTTCGCGAAAATCGTGCCTTTATGAGATAATGTGGGAAAATACTTTACAGCCGGACAGGCGACGGATGACAATATAATAAGACGCAGAAAAGATGTGATCTGTATGCAATGTAACTATGGCAAGAATAGAGACACGTCATTATAATATTTAACAATTATTGCTTGTCCACGGCAACAATTGTAACGCGAACGCGCCTGTATGTTAAGTTGTACGCACATTGCGTGTATTGTATTTTTCTTCATACAACAACAGTATATTACGCGTCAAAATATCAATTAATGAAATACGAGTTGAGAAATTATAGTGTCATGTTTGGTACCTTTATCATCTCTGCACGAAAGTTTCTACTGCAAAGCTTATGAACAGCACAGGAAAGACACTGCTGTGAGGTCAAGGCCACGTTCTTTGGATGTGTAGAAGTTGCAATAGCTCAGCAAGTATAGTGAATGTAAGACGAAGCTCCAATTCCCGACGAGGACAAAGATTTTTCCCTTCTCCTTCATATCGTTTTTTATTTTAGTGGCCAATCCCCCACCACCCCCCCCCCCCCCCAAATAATGGAATTTGGGAAACCTTTCTCCGAGTGTAAAACAACAAGGTGTGTAAGAGTGACCGCTCAAATTTATCTAAAGTCAAGATTAGAAACACGTGGATATTTACACTCACTGCCCAGTACGCTATCATGGCATGATGTTAGTTAAAAATATTAATCAGTATACTTCTTCATATTGCACTTGTTCCTGAAATAAATTAGACCAAAAAAAAAGCACAGACAAGAAAATTCGCAACGCATAGTTATCACAAACGTGAGGGCTCCGTGGTTTTTGGTGTAACGGAATATAAAAACGTTCTTAACTGAAATATGATAAGCATTTTATGGGCTTCTGTTACCCTAGATGAGTTTGAAAAATACGGCCATCCTTCCATCGGAGGCAAGTTGAATTTTTTTTACTGCATTCTAGGAGTTCGCGATGTTTATTTACATCCGAAAGTTTAGTCAAGGTTTCAAGCTTCGGGTTATGATGGAAAGGCAAACAAAAGCAGAAAAGCTGAACATATGGGATTTCTTATCTTACGGGTTAGGGTCAATCTAGCCGGTCCCAGTGGCCGCGCGGTCTAAGGCGTAGGTCTCCGGCCGCTCGCCTGCTGAGACTGTGGGTTCGAATCCCACCGGGGGCATGGTTGTGTATATGTTGTGAGTGTTGTGTGTTGTCAGGTAGAGGTCTCTGCGACGAACTGATCACTCGTCCAGAGGAGTCCTACCGACTGTGGTGCGTCGTTGTTTGTGTGATATAAACACCTCGTGAAAAGAGGAGGCCCTGGCCCACTGAGGGCTGTTGCGCCAAAAGAAAAAGGGAAAAAAGGGTCACTCTAAGTGAAAGAATAAAGAACAGATCACTGCAAAATGAGAAATAGTGTAACAGTATGGACTGTCAGTCAAATTATGCAGAGAACAGCAGTGGGCTGCCAGAATTAAAAAAAAAACTTACGTCACTTCACAGCGTTCAAAAAGGGAGAAGACAAAATGTAGAGGGAAAGACCAGCTTTGAAATTTTGAAAATCATCCAACGGTTCGTGCAAATGGCAAATCTTCATTGGAAGAAAAATCAAGAAGAGAAATATGCCTCTCTTATATTTCTTTAAATATGAATGAATAATTTCGCACCAAATCCTCTCTTTCGACTACTTTTTCACATGCCATCCACAGAGTGGTCAAACAAGTGAAAGCAGAACTGGCTGGTAATTTACACGAGTGAACTGCTGTGTGCTTGCTAGCGGGCACACAGCAGTATCTGTTTGACAAATGTCTGTTTCTGTATGTATAGTAGTTTAACTCCTGATGATGGTCGGGAAGATCGTCCGAAACATGTACAGTGTCATTCCAAAATAAAATAAATTTGATACATTGGTGAATCTAGTTGGTCTATAGAAAAAATATTACGATGCACGGCCCTATGAACGTCAAATGTGTTAATGATAACTGTTGAAAGTTCTTAGATGGTAGAATTGATAGTCAGTTTATAGAACAGAGTTTCACAAATCCCTTACTAACGTCTCTTTACACATCCCGTTGACACATAGTATGATTCTGACAACTTAAAAGACGTATAAAAAGTTAAATTCGGTCATTTAAGAAAACCCCCACAGAAATCTTGCATCAAAACACTATAGCTTGTCACCAATTTCAGTTTACATCGACTAATTTTACATAAACATAAGCGTGACTTAGCAAGGAAGAGTGTAGCTTCCTGAAGATGATCTTAGGATCGAAACATGTTGGAGCGATTTTAAATGTTTTAATGTAAAAATTTTATGTATGTGCATTAGTTGGTGTGCTGATTAAATGGCTGTACGAAATGCACGGTGCAACGATAAAGATACAGTGTTAACAAATACAGCCAGAACAGACGGACGTACAGTCATTGTTGTCCGTGGGTATATTTAAAGAAAATAATTGACAACAATGGTGCTGTTAACTGCACTTCACGATATTCCTGTAATTGATTATTCCCTTTAACAACAGACAGTGCCAGATCTCACTGGTCGATTAGTGAATTTGAAAGATATTATCAATAAAAAGCCTGAAGTGTTTACATCTAGGCCAATGAGGACGGGGCTTATTACATAAAAAACAATAAAAATTGACGGTAGAGCATCCCATTCTTTCATATAAATTCCATTTCCAGCTACAGATTATTCCAACAACCTATTCCAACAGGCTTTGTTTTGCGTAACATAAAGCTATTTCACAACTGTGTGTTTGAAATGCATCGTGGGTAATAATGTCATAATGGTTGTCGGTTTGTCAACCTCTGTGTGCACTCAAAACAAAAACTAATTTTCCTACCACATTTTACGAGCTGAAATGTGAAGTGAATTTGAGAGGTCTGTGTGGGACACTCACCCACAGTTGTTGAATAAGCAAGAGATGAGACTGCGCGGATGATATCATCCTCTATATATGACTAAATTTACTCTTCGTGCACAGTAAGTTTTTGCTTGTGATCATTCTCTTAAGGAATAAATGCCAATGTCCTTATCCAATATCACAATGAACAAAGCACACATTTAAGGATCACATGTAGAGTGGGGTAAGCTAGATCGAACGTAATTGGTTCTAGAACCTCGTTCGTTATAGCATCTGTTCGTTCTAGCATATACTGAAGTATACGTATTTAGGGGTAATCCGTTCCAAGCCCACAGCCTAGAGCAAAGTTACCATCTGACACAACCATTTAAACAAGAAAAATATAATACAAAAATAAAAAATATAAGTGAAAAATAATATAAAATTTATTTATTTAACTTTTATACACTGTACGAATAAACACACAACTGAACTAAACTGATAATTGAACCTTACAAACGAAAACAAAGATGATCACTCACGCTCTAATTAAAGCGGGAAGGCCCGACACGTCATGCGCAAGCGTGTGCCACGTCGACCGAGAGTATTCCTCCACCTTCGTTGTAGCATCCTGAATTGATACAAAGTGTTAGTTGTAGCATTCGTTCGTTGTAGCATCGTTCGGTGTAGCATACCCCACTGTACGATTATTACTTAACCTATTCGACATGTTTCGGCCTTCTATACCGTCTTCACTCATACCGTTTCAATTAAAGAAACAGATCCTCAAGATTTCCACATATAAAATGATTACAAGAAAACAAATAATGTATGCCTACGACAAAATTGTACACACGTTTGCGTACATTCGCTGTCAAGTGTCATTGCTTAAAAAATAAATTCGAATGAGTCGTGTAAAGCAGGGCGTTCAATGCAATTGTTTCGTTCTTGTTCCTTAGCAGTCCGCTCAGTCGGTATGACTTCCCACATCCGTTCTGAGCATTTCCGTAGCTTCCCTTAGAATCTCCATGTAAAGTCCAAGATGTCACCTCGATTACACCACGCCCAATCCCTTCAACTTCATTCCGGCCGAGTAATCATCCCATTATCCTACTGTGTATGGTCTGAGATACCGAACTCGGTGGCCGCGCGGTTTAAGGCGTGAGTCTACGGCCTCTCGCATTTGGGGATTTCGGGTTCGAATTCCATCGGGGGCATGGATGTTTGTGTCTTGTGAGTGTTGTGTTTTGTCACATAGAAGTCTCGGAGACGGACCGATCGCTTAAACAGAGGGGCCCTACCGAGTATGGTGTGTCTAACCGAGTATGATTTCAAACCTTCCACGATGAGGAGGCCTAGGTAAACTAGGGCTCTCGAGCCGTAGCCTGAGCTACTGAGAGTGTCGTTAAATAAATTACAAATCAATTAATCAATAGCGGTTTCTGCTAACTACGTAACTAACTCCACGCAGCGCGGACTTCCTTCGTTACCGAATACCCTGAACTAGCCAAGAAATTAGCTGAAGTTTAGGGAACCCTAAAGTTCAAAACGGTTTTCACAAAATCTCGCCACTTCTCCCCATCCTTAGCCACATCAATCCAGTCCACACCCTTCCCTACTATTTCGTCAACATCAATTTTAATATTATCCTCCCAAATGTCGTTCTGTCTAGCATCGTAAAATAGAATGAAGAAATTAGTCCTTCGAAGACTAAAATTAGCCTCCCTTAAATACAATATTAAATCAGTTCCTCACAGACAACACAGTGTATTGCAATTATGAAGAAACATGGGTTAATGCTACAATGAAGAAACATGGGTTAATGCTATATGGGGAACCAGTCGCACGTAATAAGTAGACGGGCTACACTGTGTGAATAAAATCTATACCACTCCTTCCTAGGTAACTGACCTGCCTGATTTTATGTATTTTATCGATATAAACATATTGGGATCCCAACATGTACACAGCACCTGTTGACACAATATGTTAGAAAGCCTGAAGATGGCGGTTTAAAAGGTCGAAACATGTAGCCTCGTATAACAAAACAGTTGTGCTGACGTATAAATTAATGTATTAGTATAGATCCGTTAGCTTTCAACCTGGCGGTACATATTTTAACCTTTTAAAGACTCCTGTTCACGTGATGCACCACCAGTTTAACATTCAACAACTGTACGCTCTCCCCACACTGTATTTATGTGTTTTGTGTTTATCTGAGAACAAACAGCGACTTGTGCCACTTACAGCATAAACTGATTGGTTTTTATAACCGAGATAAAAAGTGTTTACAGCGCGGTACGGACTG
>Ga0131853_10015847_pt1 | contig 13777 bp, 9 predicted proteins | sample TergutLab28metaG_FD_92764 | JGI IMG/M metagenome (GOLD analysis project Ga0131853, IMG submission 92764) | Labiotermes labralis P1 segment gut microbial communities from Petit-Saut dam, French Guiana - Lab288 P1 (version 2) (version 2) | ecosystem: Host-associated > Arthropoda: Insects >... | reverse complement strand
TAAATGGACTCGTCCGTTTCGCCGAAAGACGGAATCTGCGCGTGTGTCATCATATTTCAACTGGCCTCTACCTCCACTCCTGTCTATCCTCCGCGCCAAATCAGCTTCACACACCGGCCGTTCTACTCCCAGGGACAGCCCCGAACTCCACCTCCCTAGCACCCACTAAACATAAGAGAGCCCAGGACGAAGCGAATCATTACAGGTAACGTATCACGCAAGGCTCGCCCTATAATGGACCACGAAAGCACAGTGGGGTTGCAGACGTTTATGCTACTCTTGCTTTAACCTCGGCGCTATATGGGAATGTGGGTGATCAATGCCACGCCCCGGCCGCTTTACCCCCCGGTTAAGAGACTCGGTACCCATTGTACAGTACGCTGGGTGGGCCCCAGGGCCGGTCTGGACGAGTGCGGAAAATCTCGCCCCCCCCCCCTGGAATCGACCGCCGGACCCTCCAGCCATTAGACAGTCGCTATACCGACTAAACAATGACAACTTAGATCTAAACAGAAGGTTTCGGATACAATATAACTTAACTGAAGTTATGTGTACGTAAATAACGGCTTGTAGACTTGATACATCAGGCGCGCAATATTTCGGGGTTCAACACTGTGTCATGAGCATAGTTTCAAAACGCATACTGCCTGCGATAGCGCTGTGCAGCACAAGCAACGGCACGCATTTCACTCCAGACCCAGCCTTGCTTCCCTGTTAAAACACTGTCGCTAATGATACGACTGAGCCACACTTCTCATCCACCGCTTCGCCTCCACATGCTCCAGAATTTAATAATGAATGCCGAATTCCGCGGTCAATCTCCATACAAATGGTTCGTGGTTTTGTAGGTCTGGAGCTCTCCCTTTTGCAGGCTGACGTGTTCCTATACGAAATCAATACAATGGGATTTTACAGCAATAACGCTGATACACACGAAACAATAACCGCGAATCAACAGGTTACACTGAAGAGAAGCATTTTTACGAGCACTCCATTCAATAAATTGTTTTTAAACTCAATTGCGTTTGCATGTCTCACTGTAATTTCCACCCTCGCTCGTTCAAATTAATTACATATCAAATATTACAACTATAAACTTCCAGTAAGGGCCTACATTTGCAGCTTGTCAGCACACAATATTTCACGTGAAAATAGACATAAAAGTCACTTACTTTCTTCAAAATTTACAGTACAATCTATACCAAAAACTTGGTCTATGGAACACATCATGAATGACAAGGAAATAATTAAAACGCCCAAAAAGCTAAAGGTCTTGATGCAACACTAAAACACATATCACACCTCCAACATCCCAGGCTACTTCATTTAATCTACGTGTGTGTGTGTGTGCGTGCGTGCGTGGAACCGTGTTCGCTGAAGCCTGGATGGAATTACACTTCGTGGATCAACACGTGCTTTATGCATGTCAATACCCACTATTCTGAAAGTTCACGTGTCCACCGAGATGCAAGCAAGCTGTATCATTAGAACAAGGAACGCGTGTGGAGTTCTGTTTGTCCAGCATCCACCCCATTCAGGTACTTTACTTACTCCATGCAGCACAGTCCTTCTTCAGAAGCTAACCGGTTTTCAGCTATTCAAAAAATTCCCCGTATTTTATGGAACCCGAAAGTTCATTACCGCATTCACAAGTGCCAGCCAACTGTCCCTATCCTGAGCCAGCTCGATCCAGTCCATACCCCAACATCCAACTTCCTGAAGATCCATCTTAATATTTTCCTCCCATCTACGCCTGGACCTTCCAAGTGGTCTCTTGCCCTCAGGTTTTCCCACCAAAACCCTGTATACGCCTCTCCTCTCCCCCATACGCGCTACATGCACCGCCCATCTCATTCTTCTCGATTTTATCACCCGAACAGTACTGTGTGAGCAGTACAGATCATTAAGCTCCTCATAAAGCAGTATTCTCCACTCTCCTGTCACCTCATCCCCCTTGGGCCCAAATATTCTCAACGCCCCATTCCCAAACACCCTCAGCCTACGTTCCTCCCTCTATGTGAGCGACCAAGTTTCACACCCATACAAACAACAAGCAAAATTATAGTTCTGTATATCTTAATCTTTAAATTTTTGGATACCCCATTCCAAAAATTTAAAAATCAAGATATACAGAACTATAATTTTGGTTGTTGTTTTGTATGGGTGTGAAACTTTGTTCCCTCACATTGAGGGAGGAACGTAGGCTGAGGGTGTTTGAGAATATGGTGTTGAGAATATTTGAGCCCATTAGGGATGAGGTGACAGGGGAATTGGGAAACAACAAGCAAAATTATAGTTCTGTATATCTTAATTTTTAAATTTTTGGACACCCCATTCAGGTTCCAGTGCACAAAACTCAGTCTTCCTTTACGATCAGTGTTGGACAATTTGACAGCCACGGTCACCCTTTATGGATGCAAATGCAACAGCTCCGTTGCATTTAGTAATGATTACGCCGATATGCCCGGCTCATAAGTCAGCGGGACTTGCGACAATCTTGGACATGTTCCACAAATTCCGCCGAGTTCTTCCTCAGCAGGTGCCGTGTCTTGACAGAAAACAGTTGCTCCAAACTTTCTCTGCTTATTGCAAATCGGTGTGTCCTGCCGCCAGCAAACGCATCAAGAATACTTCCTCTCTACTTACGGCGATACGTCTTGTACAAAATGTATTCACCGCGTGTCATACACAAATGCGCGATTTCCTAATGGAATTCGCGAAGCTACTGCTGATCTCTCGACGTCTCCCTTAAGCAGCGTGGGAACGAGCCGTGCATGGGCATGGTGTGCAACCTGAGCGACCGGAAGGAAGTAACTGATGATACTGAATAATTAAAATAATGCTCCGGTATTATTGTTACTAAAATTATGAATGGCAAAATAAGTCATTAATGGAACAGGGCCGGTTGCATTCAAAATGCAGTTGCAGCTTAAAATGAGTGAGAACATTGGTACTCGTCTTCCTTCACAACTGTCATCACCAGAGGATTCAGACAGACAGACAGGAATGCTTTGTCAAAGTCTCGCCAAATGAATAATAATGAGAGCAGGTGCCGTCAGTGGTTAGGATATAATAATAATAATGCCAAAATCAGTAGAAACAAGTTACGAAGGCAAGGTAACTATATTGTGGAATCAACAAGCACAACATGACATAACTATCCCCAACAACAAACCACACATAATCCGTGATAATGAAAAGGGAATATGTATGTTAATAGGCGTTGCAATCTCAGGAGACAGAAATGTGATTAAAAAAGAAGCCGAGAAGATTCTAAAATATAAAGACCTTACAACAGAAATACAGCGCATGTGGAATGTAAAAGCAAAGGTGATACCAGTAATAATAGGGGCGACTGGGACTATTTCAAAGTCACTCAGAAAATACGTGAGCAACATACCAGGAAAACATGAAGTCAAGGAACTACAGAAAACAGCCATATTGGGCACTGCACACATACTGCGGGAAGTACTGATGTAAAAGTACAATAGATTCACTGAAACTAATGATATAAGCACCATGAATAGTAACAACAGAATAGCTGCAACACTGTATTCCCTAGGGACATAGTTTGTCTCTGGAATGTAAGTATAAATACCCTGCATAAAGGAGATGATAATGATAATGATGATTATGATAATAATAATAAGAAGAAAAAGAAGCAGCAGCAGAACAGGAATTATTAATAACATGTTTACACCACAGAAAACTTCAACGAAAACAAGAACAGAACTATACAATACACTGGCCCTTCCAGCTCTGTTATACGGTAGTGAAAAACTGAACCATTAAAAGCAAGAGACGCAAGAAGAACAGCAGCAGCAGAGATGAAATATATGAGAAAAACATCAGTATACACTTGGACATATCATGAAACAAGCACACAGATCGCAGAAGAACTCAATGTAGCCCCAGTTTTGGACAAAATTCGGGAATAAAGAAGACACTGTTTGCAAACAGACAGACAGACAGAATGCCCCATAATAGATTACTGAGAATTCTAAAAAACCACAGAGAGGCAGAAGGAACAGGGGGAGACCGTTAGAGAGACTTTTAGACTGTGAGACCAGAAATGGTCAACAAGTGGCCCAACTGCGTGTTAACTAGATCATCATCATCATCATCATCTACTTTATGTAGGGTATTTATACTTATATTCCTGAGACAAACTATGTCCCTAGGGAACACAGTGTTGCAGCTATTCTGTTGTTACTATTCATGGTGCTTATATCGTTAGTTTCAGTGTTGACTCTATTCCACTTTCACATCAGTACTTCCGCAGTATGTGTGCAGTGCCCAATATGGATGTTTTCTGCAGTTCCTTCACTTCATGTTTTCCCGGTATGTTGCTCACGTATTTTCTGAATGACTCTGAAATAGTCCCAGTCGCCCCTATTATTACTGGTATCACCTTTGTTTTTAAATTCCACATGCGCTGTATTTCTATTGTAAGGTCTTTATATTTTAGAATCTTTTCGGCTTCTTTTTTAATCACATTTCTGTCTTCTAAGATTTATTATTATTATTATTATTATTATTACAGGCGTTTTTAACGCGGTGGCTCGACAGTTCAAGTGCCAGTTATAATGCCAGCACAATTACACAAACCACAAGTAACAAACAAAGTGTTGGCACAAAATCCCCATATCACGTAGACACGAATCAGCAGATCTCAGACTGTATCGAACTCGTTCAAAATGTTTTGAGGAAGTAATGTCTATCCCAAAGATACAGAAACCTTGGCACACAAGATCTGAAGCATAGACGCATCTAGTAGGAACGTTTTTAAGTAACGGAAAAACGGATAATAATAATAATGATAATAATAATAAATGCAATGAAATAGGGCAAAATTAGACACGAAACACCGGTATGACACATTACCGAAATCAGTCGAAACGAGTCATGAAGATAAGGTTACTATATTACGGAACCAACAAGTGCGAACCGCCATAACTACTCCTAACAATAAATCGGACATCATACTCCGTAATAATAGATAAGGAACATACATTTCAATATGTTGCAATTCCTGGATACAGAAATGTGACAAAGAAAGAAGCCGAGAAGTTTTTAAAATATAAAAATCAGCGCATGTGGAATGTAAAAGCAACAGCGATACCGGTACTAACAGAGGCGACTGGAACCATCTCAATATCACTCAGACGGTACCTGAGCAACATACCGGGAAAGCACGAAATTAAGGTACTGCAAAAAACAATCGTATTGGGCACTGCGCATATACTTTGTACAGCAGCTACTAATGTAACAGTACAAAACATATTTCACGGGCGAAATAACATGAAATTAGCAAGAACTGTAAATAAAGGGCAGCTGCAACACTATATACCCTAGAAACATGGTTTGTTTTAGGTACATAATTGTAAATAACCTGCAGAAAGGTGATAACAATAATGATGATGATGATGATAATAATTCAAATGCGAAACATTACATGTAGCACAAACTGCAAATACAGAACAGCTGCAACACTATATACCCTATAAACATGGTTTGTTTCAGGTAAACAATTGTAAATACCCTACACATAGGTGAAAACGTGGATGATGATGATGATGATAATAATAATAATAATAATACAGATACTTCAAGCACCTCGAGGAGTCGCAGGCTACACAGGAGCAAGTCGTCATTTTAGCCACTGGGTGAATGGTAATCGTCTGGCTCGAATAAAACAGACCCAGACAGGCAATTGCACACATTCCAGAAACTCATGGGTTCGAACGCCCCAAAACACATACAGAAATCACTACATGGGAAGATCAACTTAAACAAATCTACTCTCTGCGTTAGAGTCAGAACTGATCTAGGGTCAGGATCGATCAACTTAAATCTACTCTCTGCGTTAGAGTCAGAACTGATCTAGGGTCAGGATCGATCAACCCGTACCCTGCCGCCGTATCATGTTGGCCGGATGAGCAAACCAAAATTAACCCTGTCCCTAGCACAGTTCAGACAGACGGCCGAAGATATTCCGAAAACTTGCCAACTGCCTACTTATGAATGGTAAAGCAATACCATTACAGGCCTGGAGAAGATGTGAGGGTTTCAGGAGGTTAAGGTTCCCAGATTTCAAGACAGTCGGCAATTAAGGTGGTAAGGTTGTCTGCCTAACGCACTAAGCGCCTTTTCCTCCCAGGAAATATTCCTGATACTCATTTCTGTTAGCGACTGAGTCAACCCCACGGCCATAGTGCGGCCGGAAGGATTATGGCAACATTAAATTCCAATGACACCATCGGGAATCGAGCCCGGGATCTTCCGGCTTGTAGCGCAGTGCCTTAACCAACAGCGCCACCGCGTATATATGACATCAACAATCTACTATGACTATCAGTATACTTTTATTGCACATGATGTATACAAAAATACACAGGTAAAATTACACATAGCATTATATGCACACCTACTCACACCTCATTCCGTACTCTGACACTCACGTTGCCCGCACGCAGACCAAATTTTGATGAAGTCTGCCCGCACCACACAGACGGCTTAGCAGGACCGAACTAGGTAAAGTGGCACAAAGCGAACCTTGTATTTGATGCGTTTAGGTATATTAGCGGAGGTCAGTGATAACATATCGTAATTTGAGAAACATCACCGTATCACACACTATATCTCTGAAGCCCATACACCACCAGTTTCAAGATTTAAAAAATTTTATGCTCCGCCCACGCAGTGTACATTTTGTATGGATCTCAAAAAGAAGCGATTATATCCCTGCGCAATAAGGTGAAGAAGAGAAATTTCGACAGGTGTAGTGAAGTGTAGATGGGTGAAGTGTAGTGAAGGTCTTAGTAACACAGTGTCTCTCATTATTAGAAGATATACAGATCATACGAAGTTTGCTGCTTATATGGCTTCTTCGTTTATCACATTCCTTCATATTCCTTCGGTTTCATTTTTATCATTGTATATATATATATCGTTGTATGCTTTGTATGCTTCTGTTTAATTTCGTAAATTATGTATTTTTATTGTTATACCCGTGTATTCTTTTTGTTATGCTTATGTGTTCTTACTGTCATGTACGTTCCTTTCTGGGTATTCTGTTGCATTGTGTTGTTCTGTGTACTGCTTTTGTGTGAATGTGTACTGGACCACTGCCACCGGTTGTCACCCCACCTGCAGTTCACAAATACAGGGTTATTCCAAATGACTGTCTGGGTTTTAACAACTTGTCACAAACAATATGCTTGAGATAGCAGTATATGTGTATTTTTATTTAATAGAACAACACTCCAAGTTTTTGTTACATACCTTACAGGTACTCTATATGTGCACCCTTTGTGATTCTACAAACATCAACACGATAACCGAGTTCGTTCCAAACTGTTTGTAGAATGTCAGCGGTGATGGTTTCAATGGCGGTTCTGATTCGTACCTTCAGTTCCGGGATACTTGCGGGAAGAGGAGGAACATAAACCTGATCGTTGACGTAAACCCATAGAAAGAAATCACATGGAGCTGCATCTGGAGAACGAGGTGGCAGTTGTTAAAACCCCGACAATCATTTCGAATAACCCTGTATATATCTTAGCATATCAATAACACCCCCAGAGACCATACCCAAACATTTGTGATTCAGCTTAAATAGGAGATGTATAACTGGATGTATTTCCTACATGCCATTAATAGTGACTGTCAAGCACGATTGCTGAATGTCTTCGGACAGAACATTCTGGGAGATAAAATAAATAAATAAATATCAATATTAACAGGTCCGTTTTCAAAACACAGACGCAGCGTTTACCGCGCAGTACGAACTACCCATTTAAATAACATACAGGTTAATCTCAGTCTTTAAAGGATTAATAATCAATTAGCCGAAGATATGAGGTCGGGTGATCCTGTTTCGCTGTCAACACTGGGCTGCCGCATTTGCGATCGACCCTTTCCGTTCCTGGTTGTAAGAGAATATTCCCGCGGGTTACCTAACCACCCGACCCTTCCACTCGTGTAAAAAAAAAAATCCTCCCCCCGCCCCCTCACCCCACATTCCATACCCTGCACCCCGCTCAGCCCCGCGCCACAAAACTGTTCGATAAAGCCGGAACGGGTACGCACCTAGTGCATGAAGGGGGTTACCGCACGAGGAGTGAACACACAAAAACAGGGGCGCCCTCGTCTACAGCGACGGCACAACATGCGGCTGTTATGTGTAGGCCAACCATACCTGTTTTGCTATGATGAATTACTGGATACTGACCCGTCGCAATCTGTCTCATATTGTTAAGGCACACAAGCTTAACCTGGCTTGACAGAGACGCAACTAGTTTTTGCAACAACCACTGTCATGCAATACGATCTGAGTCCCGATACAGGGGTTCGGGGGTAAGCGATATGGGTAAACCGTGTCTCAAGCAATGCAATTTTGGTTATTCTTGATTTAAAACTTTCGCCGTGTTCTGAATGTTGTATGCTTTTTTTTTTCTGGGTCATTCACCGGCGTCTGAATTTTATATGCCGACGTTTCGGAACACTGTTCCATCTTCATGGGCAGGTATACCTACCTGCCCATGCAGATCGAACAGAGTGTTTGGTTAACTGAAACTCGATGTATGATTTTGCATTCTTCGTATCAATGATAAACACGTTCCACGAAACTCGTTTCGGCTTGCATGAAATTCTCATGAAAACAGTTTCTTCAGAGAGAGAGAGAGAGACTGTGTGTGTGTGTGTGTGTGTGTGCGCGCGTGCGCGTGTGTGTGTGCAGCTTTAGCGCAATGTGCAAAACTCCACATGGATAGTCTCGAATAAAAGGAAGGTTTTGAGCGTCGAAGAAAAATTTACAGTGAGTGGGGAAACAAAATGGAGGGGGGTGGGGTGGGGGAAGAAGCTGACGTGAGTCGGCAATTTGGTCCCGCAAATCTTAAGGTCCAAACGATTTGGAAAAACATAACCAAAATCATTAACGAGACTGAAAAGAAGGCATCAAGGATAAAGCGAATTATAAAGTCTGAACGAAATGACGTCAAAGCGATGCTTAAATGGTTTAAGCAAGCAAGCAATGACACTGTACCGGTGATCAGTCTTCTGCTGATAATTGCCGTTCTTCCTACACCTCTTTTTCTTCTTCTTTTGGCGCAACAGCCCCCAGTGGGCCAAGGCCTCCTCATTTTTGAGGTTTCTAGATCACACACAACGACGCAGCATAGCCGGTAGGACTCCTCTGGACGAGTGATCAGCCCGTCGCAGAGACCTCTACCTGACAACACACAGCACTCACAAGAAACAGACATCCATGCCCCCGGTGGGATTCGAACCCACAACCCCAGCAAGCGAGCGAGCGGCCGCAGACCTACGCCTTAGACCGAGCGGCCACTGGGACCGGCTTCCTACGCTTCTGGTTTAAGTGAATGTATCTTTAGCATAAGCCTGTACGGAAAGTCGCAATTCTAGAAGAAAAATTTGTATTTCTACAAAATTTTAATTGTAAGTGAAAATTTTAAATACATCAAAGCGTTACCATCAAGCAATATGTCTGCAGGTCCGCATTTTGTATGGAAATATTTTTCGTTCACTTCTAACGCACACGCCTCGCTTATAACGACACCCCGTTTATAACGACACAATTAATTCGGTCCCTTCGACGATGTTATAACCCAGTTCGACCGCAAAAAAAACAGTCATTATACAATTATGAACAACTCATTTAGTTTTAGTTTTGGAGAAGCGTTTACTTAAGAAACGCCAAGAATCAATTACAACGGACACTCACAACTCTGCTCCTTACGTTACACACGTTCATTTTATAACGCCCTTTTGCGAAGAAAGGCCTTTTCATATAAAAATTGCGGGCTTTCAAGTTGGGTGTCGCTCTTCTGAATTATTAAACCGGGTATAATTGTTCCGACGTTTCGGATAAACATGCGGCCGATCAGAGCTCGGAGCGATTCATGGCAACAACTCTACACTTCGTCCTTCCAATCACTGCAACAACCACCTTCACCAAACAACCCTACACTTCGTCCTTCCAATAACTGCAGCAACCACCTTAACCAAATTCAGATACACTGAAGATGGAAACAAAACTTCCCTCCGAAACTGCGGAACTTATCCTACATGACATGCCAGGGTATCATTTGATAGTCTTCCTGCTATGAAGGGTACAGACAGGAAAATATTTTTAAAGTACCTAGCCAATATTGTCCCTATGCACACTGGCCGTAACGACAATCATTTGCTTACACACCGTCAGCCTTGTCCGATGTGGAGAATACATAGTGCGAGCAACAAAACAGAAATATATTCCGCGCTGGTGTGTTTCGTGGACAGGCACTAGGTACTCTCACAATGAAATAGTTGCTTTAGCGTCCATTCATGCGTCTACTCGCTATCCGGTTCATTCCTGCTGGGTATTGAACCGGGAACAAGGATCCTCCTCCTGAATTCGAGGTACGCCGCAACGACAGTTTTAACACCCGACAGTTCGGAGCTTTTAAACACTAATGCACGGTTTCCGGTACACGACCGGACTACTAAACCCCAAGGAGCAGAGGCCTGCTTCAGAAGCTAACAGATACGCAGCTAATCTTTTAAAAGAACCCGAAGGTTCATTATCGTGCTCACAACAGCCCGCCTCTTCTCACAATCCTCAGCCACAAGAATCTTGTCCACGACCTTCCATCCTATTTCATTCAAACAATTTTAATATTATCCATTCAGCTCCTCTACAGGGGTGCGTATTAAGTCCTCAGCCCGACCAGGAAGGAAACAAGCTAACGTTTCTGTCCTAATGGTGTGAATTTCCTTCGGCGCCATGCCTTGCAGGAGGGGGGGGGGAGGGGAACTGATGACGACTCGCGTCTCGATGTTGTTGAAATCGCGCGCGTCCCTGACATGCTTCGAGCTTGTTTCCCTCCTGATCGGGCTAAGGACTTATCAGTACCCCGGTACATCTTCCAACTTGTTTATTTCCTCCGGTTTTTTAATCCACAATGAGTGAAGTGCACATAAATTATGGGGTTATTCAAAATGATTGTCGGGGTTTTAACAACTTGTCATACACAATACACTTGAGATACGAGAATATGTTTTTTTTATTTAATAGAACAACACTCCAAGGTTTTGTTACATACCTTACAGGTGCTCTGCAGGTGCACCCTTTGTGTTCTACGAACATGAACACGATAATCGAGTTCGTTCCGCATGTCAGCGGTGATGGTTTCAGTGACGGTTCTGATTCCTGCCTTCAGTTCCGGGATACACACGCACCCTGTCTCTTCAAACTGTGCATACCACCTTCGAACGGAACTGTCAGATACTGCTTGTTTGAAGAATTTGGTGCGGAATTGCCGCTGGACAATTGTACCCCGACAATCATTTTGAATACCCCTGTATATGTAGAGTATACCCATAATTGTATTAACAAATTCTTAACCGACGACACAAATCCCTCATCACGAGCTAGGTTCCATCTGCCAAGTACAAACTCCCACTCAAAATTCCCTGGACGCAAAGGTTAGTCCAAATCATACTACAAGATTTATTCAAATGTCAAGCATAGTATTTATTCGATCCAGTGCATTTAAAGTTGTATCGACGCTCGCAGCATGTCACCATCTAACGCTAACTGCACCCATCTGTTTAAATAATCACAATCCACAAAATTAACAGTATGGTAGCAGCAGAGGTATAACTCCACTCATTCTTAATCTCGTCAACAGATTGCGGTGAGCAGCTATACGCCCTGACCCACCTACGGTCTCCCAACTAACCCACATCAACATACTGCGGTTTACTAACTCATTTCTTTCATCCAGTTTAATATTATCCTGTCATCTAAGCCCACGTGTTCCAAAAAGTTTATCTCCTGCAGGTTTCGAAACCAAAACCCCATATTTCATATCCCCTATACGTGCCACAAGCGCCGTCCATCTCAACCTCGCGGATGACGCCAATACCTGCTTTTGAAATTAATGAAACAAAAAACTAAGTAGGAACCAAGTTCAGGAAGGTCGGTATTCAGAAGGATGTGACTGGAAACAATTCTTGTGCCAACAGCAAACTTGCCAAGTACCGGTACACCTACACATATGTGATACAATACATTTAGAATACTAAGTGTGGGCCGGGTAGCTCAGTCGCTATAGAGACTGACGACGGGGTGGATGGTTCGGGATCGAATACCGGTGTGGACGAAATTTTCCGCCCGTCCAGACCGGCCCTGGGGCCCACCAAGCCTCCTGTAAAATGGGTACCAGGTCTTTCCCGGGGCTAAAGTGCGGCCGGGGCGTGGGGCTAACCACTCGCCCCTTTCTAGTGCCGCGGTCATGGAAGAGTAGAGCTATACCTCTACCCACCCTCTGGGCCACTCCGGACCTGTAACTGAATCAGTTTACCTTTACCTTTACCACATGAACAGTACAACAGCACGGTCAGCCGAACTCTTACCAAATGGGACGGGTTACCTCACTCGGTACGGCGAGTCGCTACGGGTCTGGACAGTCCGTAGATCGAATACCAGTACGGGCGAGATTTTCCACACCCGTTCAGACCGGACCTGCGACCCACCCCGCCGCTTGTACCATGGGTACCGGGTCTCTTCCCCGGTTAGAAAAGCGCCTGGGAAGCGGCGTTAACCAACCACCCCCATTCAGCGCCGAGGTTAAAGCAAGAGGACAGCTATAAACCTACTGCCCCTCTGGGCCTTCATGGCCTGTTTTAAGATGAAATTTGCCTGTTTTTATCCTGCAGAAGTCAACAGTATTCCAATCTCGATATCCCGTCCCTACATGAACAAGCAGCCAAAGCGTATCATTGACCTCAAACGACATTACGCTTGCTATAATGGTTACAAGTTAGAGGCCAGTTGAAATGTGATGGCACACGCACAGAAACCACATTTCGTCTTTCGGCGAAACGGACGAGTCCATTTAAATCGGCGGTGGGCACCAGTTCACAGGACTACTGGCAGCCGAGGTGTGCGCATCAGCGGTAGTAATGCTGGATACACCATGTTCCGAGGTAGTGTGAAGGGTACTTGCTACCCACTCCTTTCGCCAGTTTCAGCTTCACATCCCCTCCCGTGCGTCGCCGTGTGCCATCACATTTCAATTGGAGTCTACGAAGAGGTAATAATATGGGGAGGGAGGCGATACAGTGTAAACTGTTCCGGCTATCGGTCGTCAAATTACATCCGTACGGAACACAGCAAGTCCTGGTCGGTCGGTGTATAGCTGTATGCTTGTGCATTAAAGTAGAAACGACGGACGTGTTGTGGAGATGCAGAAAGACAAGCAATGGGCCAGTGAATGTGTTTCCGAGTACTGACTAAAACTAAAAGCCGTCGGTCGAACAGCGGTGCACACGTGTACCAGCACCTTGTGGAATGAAACTGTCGACCCAGCTAGACATCCCAACATACGCGATCTAACGCCGGTGCAAAATATAACGGACTATTATCGTAAATAGCAATAATCACACAGCAAGTCGGGACTTACAAATACCAACACCATATCTCAGTTCGTAACGCATTTTCGAGAAATTACTAATGAAACGGTGGACCCGGTAGCTCAGTCGGTATAGCGACTGAGCTACGGGCTGGACGGTCCTGGATCGAATCCCGGTGGGGAGGAGATTTTCCGCCCGTCCAGACCGGCCCTGGGGCCCACACAGCCTCCTGTAAAATGGGTACCGGGTCTTTCCCGGGGGTAAAGTGCGGCCGGGGCGTGCTGCTGACCACTCACCCCCTTCTACTGCCGCGGTCATGGAAGAGTAGAGCTATACCTCTACCCACCCTCTGGGCCAC
>Ga0131853_10015846_pt1 | contig 13778 bp, 7 predicted proteins | sample TergutLab28metaG_FD_92764 | JGI IMG/M metagenome (GOLD analysis project Ga0131853, IMG submission 92764) | Labiotermes labralis P1 segment gut microbial communities from Petit-Saut dam, French Guiana - Lab288 P1 (version 2) (version 2) | ecosystem: Host-associated > Arthropoda: Insects >... | reverse complement strand
TTGGCTTGGCTTGGCTTGGCTTGGCTTGGCAAATCCAGTCATACTTCTTACTTACCTGCCTATTGAGATTGAACAGTGGTTTCCGAACGCCGGCATATAAAATTCAGACGCCGGGGAATTACCCAGTAGAAAGCATACAACACTCAGAACACGGCAAAAGTTTGAAATAAAAAACATGATTCTTTGCTTGCCCTGATGATGACTTTAGAAGTCTAAATAAGTCGATGTAAACTAAGCTATTAAATTATGTATTCGTGTAGAATGAATCACATAATAAAATATTACATTGGTTCGGAAATGTTTCTCTTTCTATGAAGAATTCGGCAATATATCGCCATAATTAAACATATGTGTTCAATCCGGTTCCCATTTTCTTGTAATATTACGTTCGAGCATTAATTTTCCACACAGATTTTGGAAAGATTCTAGAATGTAAAATGTTTTCAAAATTCTTTTTTTCTCACACCAGTTGTTCAATGAGGGTGTGAGGACGGACGAATGGATGAAAGTACGCACAAACATTACAAAACTAATGGTCAATTTGAAGAAATGCACGAAATGTCTTATTTAGTTCACTGTGTCACACATTTAAAACATTCACAAGGCGTCAACTTACTTTGGTTTAAATTGAAGGGACAAAGCTTGACAATGACGAAACGATCGTAGTCAACTGCTGTGAGGTAGGCTCGCCCATTCCACGTACCTGCAAAACTGACATATATTAATTTTATTTTTAAAGCGATTTCATTCAAATTTACATTTCGGTATTAGTCTGCGTGAGGCAGGGAGAGATTCCATAATATTTACGGACGCATTACCAATTTGAGCATTACCATTTTGTGGACAATAATATAATACGATAATATTTGGTTGTTTGGTTAATATGTAAATATTTGTTTAAATTTGGCATCCTACTTTTAATGAACTTGGAAAACTGATAAATTTTATTCAGTGTTTCTGTCAAGATCTGAAACTGAAACATACAGAACACGAAATTTGCCAACACCCTGAGTGAAACATTATTAAAATGCAGTAAAACGTGTTGACTTTTTAAAAATGGATTGGTGTTAACAAGGAATAAATGTAATATAAAAAGGTTTATTGTTTATTTTTCTGTGCCACATCAATCACATTCACAAATTACTACTATTTTTTCTGCATCCATTTATTCTCCCTTCAGTAGTCGTGTCCCATAAATGAACCTCAAGATTTATGTCAGGCGATTACACAGTTAAACTTTCATTCAGGTTTCTCCTACCTGTTATAAAAACGGTCCGTATCGCATTCCATATTTTGATCAGGCCCATTATATATGAAATTATGAACGTTGTGGACCTAAGCAAATTCTCCATCCATTCACAAAAGTGGAATACATTTATGAAGTCGACCAGGCAGTATCCTCGTCAGTATCGGGATTGAGTTAAACTTATTATAAAACAAAAATGTATCAAATATTGAATGTTTTTTCAGAAATTATATTCTGTCTCTTCCCTTGGGCCAGTGTAACTTTCAATATGTCTCATTATCCCCACAATATCCGCCGTTTACAAAAAGCGTTTCGACAGTTAATTTTTACATTTTCTTTGCGAATTATTGCGCTCATGGACAGGACGTTTATCCTATACTTACGAACAGAGCAGTTTAATTCGAAATAACCGGTACTGTTCCAGTTGGTTGTATAGCCGTAGAATACGGTGTGACGATGTTCACTGTAAAACACAAGAAGTTGTGAATTTGGCTTCACTACTTACATGAAAGGTATAGACAGGCCAGTTGCTGTGAAGGTGCCTCCTCTTTTGTTTGACCGTCCTGAATAACAATATTAAGGAGAATAAAAAATTAACATTTCCTGCAATACCTTAGACACGCACATCTAGTTGTAGGGTGTTCCGTGTGTCTCTGTATTTAATAATATCTGAATGTTTGTGTAAATTTAAAGAATTCTATTTTTCTGTCTTAATCAAAATTATTTTAGCCATTCGTTAGGCATTATGTGCGGAGAGACAGAGATTAAATTCGACGTGTATGGTTGAATGTTTACAGCTTTTAATTTAACAGTTTGATAAAGGCGACATCAGTGTAAGGAATTATAATAGAATAACAGTCGTGTTGTTGGTGTACGTGGCGTTTTGTGGCACAGTATGAAAATCGTATTAAATAAATTGAGACCTTTTAAATAGGATTAAAATTTTGTGCTTTTCTTACTTGGAACGTGAACACTGTTCACCCTAGTGCAGTGTCGGACATTTATTTATATATATTAATTGCTATAGGCAACAAATATTTTTCTAAGTTATTATTTAATTCATTTAATCTATTAAATTTTTCAGTGTACTTTTGTATTAATTACTAATGCTCTCCTATAATTGCCCTGCGATCTGTTAAATTTTATCACTACACTTCTAAATTCAAGGGTTTGCTACATAATAAATACTATAGATTCCCTACGGTAGTGCCTGGTGATATAAAATCAAGTGTTCCAGCACATGCCCTTTGATAGATCTCTATATGAGTCTATTACTTTACGGTTCTTAAAATCATGTAAATTGCGTTTGGCCCTTCTTTCCCTTCGCACAGTGACACAGTGACGCACAGTTATGTTACATCGGCTGTTCTCCCACGTCTTTGATTGTATAAAGACAGACAAAAGCCTTTGCGGAATATTCCAAGCAGTAAAATTTTCTACGCTTCTTCTTGTGCAAAATTTCATGTTCCAACGTCTGGGCGGGCTGAACGTTTCAAGCAAGTTCACAGACACTATATAATATTATATTTTATATAAATTCAGAAATAATTTCCTTCAGTTTCCTACTTCGTTAGGCCCTTAATAAACCAAATTTGTAATTTTATGTTTTTGTACAGTGCACAGATATTAAGCAAAATGTACGAAAAGGTATTATTCTTTTTTTGTGAGGAAATGTGAGTCAACATCATCCTGCAGCCTGCAGTTTATAATTTCACTGTTATATTGCGTTCACACATTAAGAAGAAAACTAGAATGTATTGTGTACACTGTAATTCTTCAATCAACAGTGCATTTTTAGCGTGTAATAAATTACATTTGTCAGGATGTCAGTGGTAGTGACTTAAGAGTGAATATTTGCAGGAAATATAGCAATAAATTCTGAATGACTGACTCTAATTTTGGCTTTCGAAATCGGGATATTCCGAAATTAAAAACTTTATGTCAGTCAATGGAAGGCGTGTGCAGCTGTTTTGACCAGACCGAAGTTAATGTGGTTTTGTCTATTCGGCGTGTAAATAGACAGCCATTTCACAGGCTATCTCTCCTTTTGAAACCTAATTGTAATATCCTTCCAAAATTGTGAAATTTTGCTATTATATTCATCAAGTCCGTCTCCCTATCAAACTGCATCTCCGTAATGAAAGACTTAAGAGGACTTTTTTTTTTTGACATTTCGAAATTCTTTCTAGAAATTTCATGTTTCATTTACGTCTGAAAACAAATTACATAAATGGGGTATTAATAAAATTATGTCTGTCTGTCTGTCTGTCTATCCGTCCCTCCGTTATTGTGTCCGACACAAACAACTCGTTTGCCAACGGGGGGTTTCATGGAACATAATTTTCGAATATTTGCCTAGAAATATCTGCAATTAATATATTCTGAAAAAGGACAAATATTTAACTTGAAACTAATGTACATTTGTAAAAATATATGAATAAATTACATTTAAAATGTGAACTTATATTGAAGAATTTATAGAAGAGCGTATAAAAAATATTTTAGTTTCCATGACAATTTCAAGAACCGGTATATGTAATAAATTCTGTAAGTATTTGTAACTGCATAGAGGACAGAGTCTTCAAATTTACACGCCTCATGGTTATTCCGTAACGTGTAAGAAAAGTTACAGTCTCAGACTGATACAACGCAGTGTTTGATACACTATGTACGAAAGAGTAATCACTCGAACACAATTAGCTGTCTTTGGCATTTAGCGTTCTGTTTGTGAGTGGTGTTTCCCTGTGCTGAATATTACGTTATTTTAAAAGGCTTTTAACATTTTTAATTATGTGGTGTGTAGCGGAATATTGTGAAATGCATAAGTAAAGTTATTTAGTTGTGTGATGTACTGTGAACAGTATTCTGATTCTACTTTCAACAAATATTGGACCCATGAACTCTACTGAATTTTACGTTTTACATCAGCTTAATCCATACTGTGGCGTGAACACTCTCAGCTGTTTATTATCTAAAATTTAAAGTCATATGTCTCTACCTGAGTGTGATCTAGGAACATCAACAAGCTTCAGTTTCGCTGCACCACCACAGAAATTAAGTAACTTGATATTTACCTACATACACTTGAATTGCAGTCGGCGTCTCTCGAAAATCGTCGACAGTGCGTTTGTGTGAGACGTGTGGACCCACTTATAGAACACGTTTCAAAATAAACTTTGCGTGTCGAAAGCAAACAAATTTTCACCCTAACAATTGACAGGTGCGATAACACTTTGTTTATTTCGTTGTAATGTTAATGAAGTTGAGTCTTAAGATACACGACGGTCTTTCAACGTCTTATATTCCACTTGCTGTGAAATATCAGTGTGAATACCGTAATTTTAACTTAGGAATTGTTAGTTATTTTTTCGTCTACTAACAATTTCTGGCTGAATGTGTAAAAGAGCATGAAAACTTCCAATGTATTTTATTTGCATTGTTTTCTAATTTATGATAAGTTAAGGTTTAGTGTTTGTTTTTAGGGCTAAGAGCAACGGCTGAATTCGGCGATAACCCATATTTAGTTCTACAACTGTTCTATAAATATATGTTCCGATACATGTCACCGGGAAAGAAGTTTCACTACAGTCTGTTGTTTTGAACGTGTTATTGCATTCTGATAAATTTCAATGCCACAAGGCCAATAATAATAATAAGGGTTCAATGTGTATGGGGGAGGTAGTACCTTTGTAAATGTTTGACCCTACACTGGTCCTCACTAGCCAAGGTGTGCAACAGTTCAACTTGATGCAATAACCACACACTTCCCTTCTCAAAAGACCGTCCGTGTGTAGTGAGTAACTATATCCGAACAAGGGTGAGCCTGTTTAAACGGAACACTTTGAATCTGGAGGAGTAAACCTCGAAAAAAAATCCCCTAGTACAACGTGTACGCTACCGTGCCGAGGGACTACAAATGCATCTGCGTTGGAGGGTAAAAAACCGAGAACGGTGAACTCTGAGAAGTGGCGACCATCGGATTCAAGCAAACTCACTGCGGCAGGCGGGGCTATACTCCATTGGACAGAAGACATACCTGGCTACTCGTGGGAGAGCGATGATGATTAGAAAACTAAATTGTAATAAACAACCAGGAAGGAGGGAAGAGCAGAGGTCCTCTAACAGCACTGAAGAGAATGGTAACTGGAACGAGGAAACCCAACATGAACCATCTCAAAGTCCACCTAACATGGGAGTCGGGCAAGAAAATGGAAATGCATTGATCAAACGAATCCGATGTAGCCGAGAGGAGATGAAGGAAGTGTTGTGGTGTTTCACGTTCATTAAAGGAAAGACATTAAAGGAGAACTATAAGGAAGCATATAGATTATGGAGAGAGAGGAACCCAGTGACGAGAATGAATATGAATGCAAAAATATTTTTAAGAGAGAATAATTACATCTTGAAAGCAAAAAGAATAACGGCTGTTGAAATTGAAGAGATAAAGAAAATATTAGACAGAAGAGTACACAAACGGAGTGAATGGCGACAAAAGGGATGCAAATATTATGGAGCACCAAATGTGAGACCACAAAAACGACAATACTGACTTTGGTTAAGTAGAGAATAACAAACATTCAAGTGCTGAAGGAGAGCAGCACACAGTTAAGAATAAGCTAAAGGAAGACCTTCAAATAATGTGACATAAGGTGAGGCTCCAACAAATGTCTGAAAGGGAGAAGCTGCCAAAATTAAAAACAAACAGCAAATTGATAAAGCTTTAAGGAGAAATAAATGGAGAAATTGAAGAACATTTAGAAGAATATGAATTGAATATAACAGATATAAACAAACTGATATACGCTGCAGCCACAATCATGACACAAACACAGAATAATCCCAACAAAAGAAACAAAAATAGTAGAGTACTGTTGAGTACTGGAAAATAGGAATGCAGAAACAGATAAGCAGCTGGAGAAAAGTGTAATCAATAATAGCTGAAATTGGAGCAGGGTCTAATAATGGAAAACTTAACAGGAAAACGAGGAAAGTTTTTCAAACATATAGAGTGACAAACGCTAGGGACGTTGCACAGTTGAAAGAAGCATTGAAACAGAATGGGCAAGCAAAAGCCCAAAGAATTAGAAGGTATGAAAATGGAATCCCAGTATAGTCAGAATAATATGTTTAAAGAAGACATTACAAATTTTTACAGAAACCTGGGCTTGAAGAATGTAGAGGCCAGAGAACCTACCTCTATGGTAGAGGCAGAGACGTACTGGAAGTCACTATGTGGAGAAGAGTCACAGCATAATGAAAGAACAGAATGGATAAGAAGGGATAGGAAAAAGAAAGTTAGCCATATGGATCGGATGCCTATACACATTACTTAAACTACTACATATTTCTCTAAAGCTCAAAATTGGAAAACTCCTGGAAATAATCAAATAAAAAATTAATGAATTAAAGCTTTCCCAACTAATCACAGGAATATTACAAAAAACTTCAAAGCAATAATAGAGGAACCGGAGAAGGCACCTGACTTGGTGACCAGAGCAACATATCATTTGTTAACAAAGCAGAAGAGAACAAGTAATTCAGAAACTACCGACCCATTATATTCTTAACGAATATGTACAAAACTCTAAGAGGAACATAAGTTAAAAGAATCTCCACACATTTGGAAGAGCAGAGCTTACTGCCACCAGAGCAAAAAGCATGTCACCCAGGAAGTAAAGGTTGCAAGGATCAGTTAATGATATCTAAGGCAATATATGAGGACTGCAGGAGAAGAAACAAGAACTTAAGTATAGCGTAGATAGATTACCAGAAACCATTTGTTAGCGTTCCACATAGCTGGGTCGAAAAGTCAATAGAATTGGTACGACTGAACAGTAAAATTGTTAGATTTTATAAACTCTCTATGGAGAAATGGAACACAAGTCTTAATTTAAAAACGAAACAGGAAGTAATGCAGTCACAACTTATTCAGGTACGAAGAGGAATATTCCAAGGGGAATCTCTTTCGCCATTATTATTTGCATTGCACTCATTCCATTAACAAACGAACTGAACAGAGCTGATTGTGGATATCAAGTACATGGAACGGAGAGGAAAATAAGTCACTTATTGTATATGGAAGACTTGAAATTGTTAGGTAGAAATGAGAATGATTTGAAGAATGAAATGAAAATTGTACAAACAATTAGCAAAGATATAAATATGAATTTTTGTTTAAAAGATTGTGCAAGTATATGTTAAAAAAGAGGTAGTATCCCAAATAAAATGCTTGTAGGAAGCACATTTGAGAACGACATTAAAGAACTGGATCCGAGAAAAGCATATAAGTATTTAGGCATAAAAGAACGTTTTGACATACGGCATAAGAATGAGAAAGAAAAGTTGAAGAAGGAATACTTGAGGAGATTGAGTTTAGTTTTGGATAAAGAATTAATTACAAAGAATAAAATTCAAGCAAATGGATCATTGGCAGTACCAGTACTTGGACACAAGTCCGGAATTATTAACTGGCACCAAGAAGAATTGCAAAAACTAGACCGGAAAACAAGAAAACTACTAACTATTCATGTACAACATCGCCCAAAAGCAAATTTAGATGGCTTTTAGGTGCCCAGAAAACAAGGAGGAAGGGGCCTGATGCAGTTTGAAGCAGGCAATGAAGAATAAATTACAAAATTGGTGGAATATATAGACAGGAAAGAAGACCCACTAGCACAGGATTTCAGAACACACCAAAACAACACCGACTCAGCAGTGATACAGACCGCTAGATGCCAGAAAACAGAAGTACAGAAAGAAAAGAAAAATGAAGGACAGCATAGCGGAGAAAACAAAGAAAGGTGGCATGCCAAGAGAATGCATGGACAATTGCCACGTAACTTAGATGAAAAGCAGGTGGAAATTGAACAGTCACATCGCTGGCTAAAATCTGGCGACATTAAGGGAGAAACAGAAAGTACAATAGTGGCAGTTCAAGACCAAGCAATTAGTACAAATTATTTTATGAATAAAATTTTGAAGCAAGAAATTGAGAGTAAATGCCGGTTATATAAGCAACATGAAGAAACTATTGACCACCTCGGGATGCCCCATATTGGCAAAGAACCAATATCTAATGAGACACGATAGAATTTGTACACATTTGCACTACTCAATATGCAAAGTCTTAGGCATTGAAAACACAGACAAATGATACACACACATGCCCAAGCGAGTGTGTGAAGAGGGAGATATTACAGTGTTGTGAAATCAAACAGTACAAACAGACAGAGAAGTTACAGCAAATAGGCCAGATATAATAATTAAAAACAATAGAGAGATAACATGCACACTGATAGATGTGGCAATACCTGCAGACAGATATGTTGTGCAAAAAAAGCGGAAAAGGAGTTAAAATACAGCTAATGTGGAACCTGAAATGACGGTTGTACCAGTAATAACTGGAACCACTGGAATAGTAACGTGAAGCTTAAGGAAAAATTTGGAAAATATACCAGGAAAACACTCGATAGATTCACTACAAAAGACAACTATACTTGGAACATCACACATAATACGGAAAGTACTGTAGTGTGAAACTTGAAGCCTGAGCTTTGGGGATCACCGGGAAGAAAACGCCTATGACAATAGACATCCATATGGAAAAATAATAATAATGATATTAATAAAATTCAAATGCAAATGGACTGTCGTCCGGTTGCATTGTTTAAAAGTATAAAAAATACGAACACATATAATGCACATATATTACTTAATTCGCATCGTTGACGGCATAATTATATAATTTATTCCTGCTGTCAGCCATCTTTTCCTTTTCAAACTTTTGATCGAAATAAAAACACCGTATTGTTTAGCAATAAAATACATTCGAACAAAATTCCAACTCCATCTGTTTTTACGACAGCTGGACTAAAGTGTAAGGATTTCGGTAATTCCAAGTAACTCTTCACTGTTCGTCATAACATTACACTCTTCCTTAGAAACAACACTCAGTTTTATCGAAAGAACATTTTCAGTAATTATCTTTACTTTCTAAAAAGAAGAAGATAATCAGCAACATGTTGGTTTTAAGTCCTGTATTTAATGAAAACAAGTGATATATAAATTATCTTATCCCCATATTTCCCTTTTAACAGTAAATAGAGTGGACAGACAATCAACTTCTCCCACTCGTCTTATTCGATTAAATCAAACACAGGCCTGAACATCGTTTTCAAGCCAAGCCTCGTTTTCCTGATTCCAAATTTATTTCAAAACAAGTGCACAGATAATATTTCATATTAGGGTAAGACCATTTCTGCTTGAATTTGCTGCTTTGTTTTTCATTTGATATCCAAATGTACTTTGCTGTTTTTTCTGTGCTAGTAATAGAGATATTAAACAAAATTCACGTAGAAGTATTTGTTAAAAATGTGAGTCAGCATCAGGAAAGCTACATACTGCTCTGTATACGTTCACTGTTACATGCATTTCACACATCAAGTGGATATCTGTATTAATTTTATAAACACTGTACTCATCAGATCACTGTGCGTTCTGGAAATTCGAATTAAATTGGCAGCATCAGTAAGGAAATGTAATGAGAAAACAATAAATGTTACCGGAATATGACCGAATAAAATTCAGAATGGCTGACATTCAATGAATTGTCGAAATCTGAACTTCCTCATTTCAATTAAAGTTATCAGTCAGTGGATCGCGTGAAACAGATGTTTTGACTTGACACAGCATTTGCCTGAGAGAAATAAATATTTTTGCACCGTTCGTTTTGTTACACAAACTATTTTTTAGATTGTGAACAAAACTGTGACCAACGAATTTTATCATCATTTTGTCTGTCCATATCTAAGTGTGTCCGTCTGCATTAAAAAGTTTCTTCCAGGTGGGTGGAATTCGGTGAAGTTCGATTTAGGAATTTAAAAAAAAATCTGTCTGAAATATTACATTTTTATTATAATATGATAGGAATAAACGGCAATTTATTTGAAACTGTGTGCATATTTATGGTTAGGTCTCGCTTAAAGGTTATATAATGAAAAAATTCCAGACTAACGTAATAGAGAAAATTAGGACATATGTTTTATGTTTATTAACGTTTTGTAATATGAAATAGCATTAGAAAAGATGCGATGTAAGTGGTCGAATATTTTAGGCAAAAATACAGACACACACAAACACACTAACATTACTGAATTCTTAGTTTTCCTAACTGTTCAATTCCTTCTGATCCTGCACACTGAATTACGGCAACACATTTAGGACCTGAGAAATTGCGAAAAACCTTATGTATGTTTACGATCTGCTTAGCCAAATTATTAATTTAAAATTGGCCGTGAGGAAACGAATATTCTTTTGTTTCAATGCTCCATCTAGAAATGCAAATGAATTAATACGACTTATTTTTAAAGGCGAAGTACGTAAATTTTCCGTAAGAGATTTGTTGTGTAACATTCATTTATTCACACAGTTAAAATTATCGTCTGGTTCGAGGAATAACATAGAATACATTGTTGCTTTGCCACTGCAACAATGGCTACACAAACTAGCCTACATTTTACGTTGTACGCACATAGCATAAGCTGTTAATTTGTATCGCACCGTGTGGGAGTGGCTTACAGGTTCAACAGACAGAACCTGTACAAATCCACTGCAAGCAAAACACTCACACAAATCATAAGTCTACAAGATAGCAACGGCTTGCAATATCCAGTATTCGGCAGTTGAAAATTGTGTTTTGCGATTCCCACAAATAATTTTGAGAACTGTTCATTTTAAAACCCCTTTCAGACACATTTAGTGGTGTCTAGCGTGATGAATTTATTTTTTTCTAGCCTGTAAATTCCTGTGGTTTCGTCAGACTTGTATCAGCCTGGTGCAATGAAGTTAAGTCTACCAAAATGTACATGACCACGCCACCCAAGAGAGTTACCTTCAAATTCCATCAAAATTCTTTCTCTAAACATATTACGCAGTAACACAATCCAGTCCAATGCAGTAATATGGATTTCCAGTAACTGTATAGATCCACAGGTAGATAAACCTTTATACCTCTCGCACTGGGTGAAATCACTGGAGTGAAGTTAATGTCCTTAAATTGCAGTTCCTTAAAGACATAATTAGACTCGACTGGGATTGATTATGTTGTTTTTGTCACTTCTGGCATTTTTGTAAACATCTACACATCGAAGTAATATCTGAGTATCGTTGCAGAAATTCGAGCTAAAATTAGGGTCTCTGTTCCACTGGCGTTCTCTGTTTATGTTAACACCCTGACTGAAAATATTACAGGAAATGATTCTGTTAACGATGCTTTTCATATAGCCAAATGTTTAACCTCATGTTACCTCTCATAAGGTGAGTAATAAGAAAGGAGCGATTTGTGAAAACACATTTGTTATGCACCGTCCAATAATATCGTTAAGTCACATATGTTTGACGAAGGTAAATAATCGTAGATTACAGATGCTTCATTTTGAAACTATTATTTTTAAATGCCAACAATTCAGGGAATAATGCGCCTTTCAAAATTTTGGAAAAGTATTGTGTTAAAGCTGTTTAGAAAATAAGTATTACATGTGCAAAACCGATAAACGCTGCTTGTTTTGTGAATGTCGAGCAAGTGACATTGAAGTACCTTAATACCTGATTAACAACAAACCAATACGTCAGCAACTGAAGGTCAAAAACTCATTTATATTTTGCAAAATTTGAGGGAAGACAGACAAACCGAGTGATAGACACGGTTTCACCAATTCTGAGTATAAAAGCCCACTTTAATACATTTTGCACACACTGCGTAAGTCTATTTCAATCATCTATGTACTATACAGCAGTCTATCAGCAACAACATACTGGGCATGGGGCGCAACAAAACTACACTAGAATTGGTATCGAATCACTTGCGTGGGGAATAATTTCCGAAGATTGGCTTTGTCCATTGAGCCCCATTTAGCACCGAGGTTAGAGAAGTATTATTGCTATATCCCTACTCCCCATCTGGTCCAAAGTAGACAGTTTAGGGTGAAATTTACTTTACAATTAAGGAGATTCAGAGGGGATCAATTTGTCGCAATACATCTCGTAGAAGGTAAACTGTGCTGGTAATCGCAGTGCTGACTGCAGATATTTTAGGCAGAACGATACTACAGTAGTGACTCTCACTGTTGATTACGGAAGTTCGTATTAATCAGAATGCTAAGAACATATATATCTAACCTAATTGTCCTGTGATGATGAAAAGGCATGGTCAGAGGGCCAGAATGGACGCTTTGTACAAGGGCAACGTCTCTTGTAAACTAGGTAAACGAACCACGTTCGCACAAACAGTAGGCAAATCACTATATATACCGAGATACTTTGAACTGAAAGTAAATTTCGCTGTTCCGTTTAGTCTTCTCTGTCAGGCTAGAAGTGAGGAAAAGGAAACAAAAGTTGTCATTTTTAAGTTCGTTTCTTATAATATCTGGTTCTGATATACCATATTGTAGAAAGGTTAATATTTATTGCCCGGAAGTTTTGAAACAAGGTAAGTGCGTTCCATTTATTACGTCACTGATACACGTCAACCAGACTGAATAAAATTTGTCAAAAGCCATTCCATATTTCACATACTTTTCGCTCAATGATAACTTGAACTCAACCCATATATTGACGAGGACTCTGTCTGGACTAACTGTGAACCGAAATTTGTCTATGCGATGGGTTGGAATCTATGCTTAGCACCGAAGTGTCCGTTACTCTATGAAATCGTGTTGAACAAATTACGAAATTAGATATGGGCAGTGTGTATAACAGGTAGAAGACGGCTGACAGAACGTTAAAACGTATTTTAGAATTGCTTAATTCTTTAGGCTGTTTTGTGTTACAAGAAAAATAAAGAGAGAATAAAGTAAGCCGGCGAAAGTCATAGGAGTACTTTGTGAATGCGATGGATGTTGCACAGAATATTACACAATCTGTGCCCATAGTCATTATTTACTCTTTGTCAGTTTCAATACAATTACTTAAATGACAACTGTGTGGTCTTACTTCTTGAGTAATTTTTTGGTGAGTTATAAATGTGTAAAGTTTTGTCTCCCAGTTCAGTTAAAATCTCGAAATGAAACTCACCAAACTTTACCATTTTTCCCAGTTCATCAACAGCACGCAACAATATACTCTAAAATTTACATTTTAGCCATACAACCAATATAACCTGATTATAATATTTTTAATGGTATTTTTCTGATGAATTTGTTAAGTGCAGTTGAACAATTTGCAATCTCTCACTGCTTCACACAAAGTAACTACAATTTTGAAATTCTAACGAACTCCTATAAACAATAATATTCACGTATGTCACAATCGCAGCAATGTTGAATGGGCTTTACCACGTTATAGCAATACTATAGTTACGCCATTGTCAAAGTCTGCCCCTTCGATACAAACACAAGTAAGTACATGCTTCATGATAGTTTAAACATATAAAAAATGAACTATATTAGGAACACCGAAGATTTCCAAATGGTGAGTATTAGATTATTGATGGCTGTCCGTTGATCCTTTTATCCGAATCGAATAACTCCGCTCTCAT
>Ga0131853_10015845_pt1 | contig 13778 bp, 9 predicted proteins | sample TergutLab28metaG_FD_92764 | JGI IMG/M metagenome (GOLD analysis project Ga0131853, IMG submission 92764) | Labiotermes labralis P1 segment gut microbial communities from Petit-Saut dam, French Guiana - Lab288 P1 (version 2) (version 2) | ecosystem: Host-associated > Arthropoda: Insects >... | reverse complement strand
ATGAGCCGATTGAATCCGCTGGCATCCAACCCTTTTTGGTGCCGTCGATCCGGACGAGTGTGAAAGTGCGGAGCAAAAATCCTCGGATCACAGGTGCGGCATAGAGCTATTTGTAAATAATTGTTATAAAAATTTCTGCCCGCACTTTACATGCGGGCAGATTTTCGGTATAATATACAAATTGAAAACGTTTGAAAAAGGCGGGACATAGAATGAGCGACAAACGACAGAAAAAAAACCAGCGGGACAGCGGGTTTAGCTACGGAAACCAAAAGGACACCGAGGCGGAAATCGCGAGACGCAAACAGACCCGTACGGCAGTGGGGGTACTGATTGCCATCGCCGTGATAGCCGTGGTGGTGTTTATCCTCAACACCAATCTCTTTTATCGCAATGTGACAGCCCTCAACGTTGATGGGCAGCGTTTCTCCATCACCGACATGAACTACTACGCCAGCGGCGGCCGCACCACCTTTGAAAGCGCCGCTACAAGCGCCAGCCAGAGAACGCTCCTCCACAACAGAGCCGTGGCAGAAGGCCTCACCATTGACGCAGAGGGCAGAGAGAATATCGACACCTTCCTGCGCTCTATCGCCGAAGACTATCACACCTTTCGTGACGATTGGGGCATGCCCTTCACCAGCGCCCAGCATCTCCTGCTGGATCAGTACGGCCGCGGCATGAACCTCAACATTCTCAGAGAACGCCTGGAGTTTGATTTCTTAGGCCAGATGTATGTCACCCACTTCAACGAACGCCTCCATGCCTCTTTCACAGAGGAAATGCTGGAAGAACACTATACGGAAAACAAAGACAGCTATGAAAGAATCTATTACCGGGCCTTCACCCTCCATTTTGCAACAGAGGAAGAGATGGCAGAGCTCACCCCAGAAGAGCTGGTCGGCCTCCTCAGAGAGGAAGATGTACAAGTCCTGGCCGAGGACATCCGTGCAGCTGCGGAAGAGAACGGCGAAGAAGGCTTCCTCACCGCAGTGGGACGTGTCATGACAGAGTTTGACCTGGGCGTCGACGCCGACACCCAGACTTGGCGCGACGAAGCTTGGGGCATGGTCGAGTTCCACCCCTTCGGCGATTGGCTCCGAAACCCCAGTCGAACCCCGGGAGACGTGACGGTATTCGAAGGGGAGCACGCCTTCACCGCGCTCTATTTCTCCGCTTTGGAAGACAACCGCTATTATACAGCCAACGTGCGGCACATCCTGATCGGCTTTGGCACGGAAGCAGATCCTTTTACTGGCCAACCCACCCCACCGACACCGGAAGAACGCGCGGCGGCAGCGGCTGAGGCGGATAGTGTCTACGCCCAATGGCGGAGTGGTCCTGCCACAGAAGAGAGCTTCATGGACTGGGTGCGGGAAACCTCTGATGACTACAGAGGTGAGCCGGATCCCGGTTTCTTTGGGGAAATCAACAGACAGTCTCACTTCGTCCCGGAATTCCGTGATTGGGCCGTGGACGAAGCCCGGCGGCCCGGCGACGTGGAGATTGTAGAAACCATGTTTGGTTTCCACATCATGTATTTCGTAGGCCTCAACACAGAGATGACCCACCGCCACGCCATGGCGCAACAGGCGATGTCTTCTGAGGCGTTCCAAGAGTGGCTGGAAACCGCCACTGAGGCCATGGACTGGCGTTCAACCTTCTTCTCCCGCCTGGTGAATGCCTGGTAAACAGCAGTCAATCGCAAACGAGCCTACCGCACACGCGGCAGGCTCGTTTTTTTGCACAAATGGGACGTCTCTGGCATAGACTGGGGGAAATTTCATGCGGAAAGGGTGTCAACCATGGACGAATACAGAGGCCGCTACGAAACCTATGGCAGACGAGAGCACCAACAGCAGTATCACCAAGAACCGTCCCCGGAACCGCCTCCATCGCACCACCAGGAGTCGGGATCTCCACAGGGGGGGCTATTAGAATCTTTCGGAATTGGAAACGACTGGTTGGACGAATATTTGCCGGTCTTGCTGATCCTTTTGGGTGCCCTGGGGGTCTATCTGTGGCTGGGCAAACAAAATGGAGGCGTCGCCAGTTTGCTGAACGGCTTTTTGAAGTAAATTCCGCCGTTGCCTCATTGGGTTGGCCGCATCATCTCCAGCACCGCCTGGGTTGTCACTACAAAGTCGGCAACTGTAATGCGCTCATCTGTGGAGTGTACGTCTGTCATGCCGATGCCGACGTTGATCACATCCATACCGCCTTTTGTAAAAAGCCAGGTGGCGTCCGATCCGCCGAATGTCTTTGCGACTTTCGTGGTTACGCCCAGCGCCTCATACACCTGTAAAAGCCGCAGCAATACAGGGCTCGACAGCGGAACAAAAAGGGCCTCCGTCTGCCAGTCCACTTGGATTTCCCAGGTCGCGCCCATGGCCTCACAGGCTTCCCGCACTGCCGCTTCCACCTGGTCCAAACGCCGCTGTAAAATTTCTTTGTCAAGAGCTCGCATGTCGATCTCAAAGCTGGCTTTTTCCGGCACCACATTCGTCTTGCCGGGGGCTAGCAAATTTGCCACGTTCATCACCGTATCGTCGTCCACGTAGCCGGATGGGATGTTGACGATGGCCGCCGCCGCGGCCTTCACCGCGCTGATCCCCCGGTCCGGGGCGATCGCCGCATGGGCGCTTTTGCCGGTGATCTCCACACGAACCACGTTTTTTGCCGGTCCCTGGTTGATCATCTCGCCCAGGACAATGCTGTCCAACACTACGGCCTCTTTGCTTTGTATCCGCGTATAGTCGGCATGTTTGGAGCCTAAGAGCCCAACCTCCTCACAGATTGAAAACAGCACCTCAATCGGCCGATGAGAGAGTCCCGCTTCCTGGATTGTCGTAATGGCTTCCGTCACAGCAGCGATCCCCGCTTTGTTGTCGGCGGCTAAAATGGTGTCGCCTGCTGAGCGGATCACGCCGTCTTCCACCACCGCTTGAATATCTCCTCCCGGCGGCACTGTATCGCAGTGGGCAGAAAAGAGAATCGGCTCCCCTTCTCCCGGCAAAAAGGCGTGGACATTCCACCCGTCGGATTCGCATTGCGGACCTACCTCGTCTCGGGTCACGGTGAAGCCCAGAGCCCCGAGCTCTTTCTCTATGAGCTCACAGAAGGGCCGCTCCTTCCCCGATTCGCTGGCACAGGCCACATAGCGGGAAAAAGTTTCAATGAGGCGATTTGTGTTGATCATGACGTTCACTCTCCATTCGTTTGTATGTTTCTTTCGTAGGGCACGGCTCGCAATCCGTGCCCTTTGTTGGGGCGGCCATTAGCCGCCCACGGGCGATTGATAATCGTCCCTACTTTACCACCACGTGCTCTGCCCCCAGCATCTCTTGCAGTTCTTCCAAAAGAGCCGGATGGATCAGGCACTTGGACGCTACTTTCTTTTGTTCGTCCGCCAAATAGAGCACAATTTGGCTCTCCCCGGGGAACATGGTGAGAATCAACCGGATCCGTGCATAGGCCGGGTCGCTCTGACTGGCAAGGCGCACATAAAGCTTCTGCTGCAGGGGCCGCACACCGGGCGGCCCGTCTGTGATGGGCGATTTCCCCAAGTCTAGATCGCTCACCGGGCGGATTTGATCCACCAACAGCTGAGGATCTTTGTCATCCCTGGCGCTGATCTTGCCGCGGACAACGATCAGGTTGTCCTCCGCTACATAGGCCCCGTCTCTGTCCAGAGTTCGCTGGAATGTGAGAAGTTCCATATCCCCGCTGTCATCTTCCAGGGTGATATAGGCCATGAGGGTGTTGTTGCGGGTGGTCTTCGTCTTATAACTGCTGACAATGCCCACCAGTGTCACCGTCTGTTCGTCAGAAAAACGTCTAGCTCCGTCTTCGGCGGCAAAGTCAGAGAGAATCTCTCCTATCCGCACAGCGCCGACTCGCTTTGCCCGCTCGCGATACTCGTCCATGGGATGCCCTGTCAGATAAAGGCCCGTGGTTTCCCGCTCCATCCGCATCCGCTCCCTGGCGTCGAACTCCTGCACCTCGGGCAATGGAATCTCCCGCCGCGGAGCGTCCTCCGCACCGCCGCCGAAGAGGTCTATTTGCCCTTCTAGATTTTTCCGCTGCCGCTCGGCCACCTCATCCAGCATCCGGTCGCAGACGGCCATGAGCTGAGCCCGTCTGGCGCCTGTGCTATCAAAAGCGCCGCATTTAATCAAATTCTCCAGAGCCCGCCGATTGAGCTCATGGCCGTGGAGCCGTTCGACAAAATCGGAAAAATTCAAAAATGGCCCATTTTCTGCCCGCTCCGCCGTGAGCTTTCGGATCAGGCCTCTGCCGATATTCTTCACCGCCACCAGACCATAGCGTATCCCCTCGTCAGAAACGGTGAAGTTCGCCTCCGATTCGTTGACGTCCGGAGGCAAAAGGGCGATTCCCATCTCCCGGCACTCAGCGGTATACTCGGCCACTTTGGCGCTGTGATCCAAGACGCTGGTGAGGAGCGCCGCCAAATATTCCTTGGGATAGTGGCATTTCAAATAGGCCGTCTGAAAGCTGATCACTGCATAGGCCACTGCGTGGGCTTTATTGAAAGCGTAGTTGGCAAAATCGAAGATGTCGTCATAAATCTCCCCGGCGGTCTCCGCGCTGACTCCGTTGGCCACGGAGCCCGCGATTCCCCGATCAGGGTCGCCGTAGATAAAGGCCTGACGCTCCCGCTCGATTTCAGCTGCCTTCTTCTTGCTCATGGCTCGACGTATCATGTCTGCTTGCCCCAGGGTGAAGCCCGCCATCTTGCGGAATATTTCAATCACCTGCTCCTGGTAGACGATGCAGCCATAGGTCACATCCAGAATATCCCGGAGCATGGGGTGCTTATATGTGATTTTTTCAACATCGTGTTTGGAGGCAATAAAACGAGGGATGGAGTCCATAGGCCCCGGCCGATATAGGGCGATGATGGCTGTAACATCCTCAATATTCTGAGGCCCCAGGCCCGTACAAACGCCGGTGATGCCCGTGGATTCCATCTGGAACACCCCGGCGGTTTTTCCTGCTGAGAGCATGGCAAAAGTCGCGGCGTCGGTGTCGTCAATGGCGCCAAGGTCAAAGTCCGGCTCCCGTTTTTGGATGAGCTCTACCGCATCCCGGATGACGGTGAGATTGCGCAGACCCAGAAAGTCCATTTTGAGGAGTCCCAACTCTTCCAGCGTCCCCATGGGGTATTGGCAGACGATGGCTTCATCGTTTCTGGCCAGGGGAACATAGTCGTAGAGGGGCTCTTTCGTGATTACCACCCCCGCCGCGTGGGTTGATGCGTGTCGGGGCATCCCTTCTAAGGCTTTGGCTGTGTCGATGAGTTTCTTTATCTGCCCGTCACCCTCGTAAAGCTCCCGCAGGGACTTTGAAATTTGCAAAGCCTCCTCCAGTTTGATATTCAGGGTCTGGGGCACCTGTTTTGCCACCATGTCCGCATCGGCATAGCTGACGCCCAGGGCCCGGGCCACATCCCGGATGGCGCCTCTGGCCGCCATGGTGCCAAAGGTGACAATCTGAGCCACATGATCGTTGCCGTACTTCCGGTTCACATAGTCGATGACTTCGCCCCGGCGCTCCACACAGAAATCGATGTCGATATCCGGCATACTGATGCGCTCGGGATTTAAAAATCGCTCGAAAAATAAGCCGTAGCGAATGGGGTCCACGTCGGTGATCCCCAGGCAATAGGACACCACGCTGCCCGCCGCGCTGCCCCGGCCCGGCCCCACGGAAATGTCCTGCCCCTTGGCATAGGCAATAAAGTCGGCGACGATGAGAAAATAGTCCTCGAAACCCATCTGGGCAATCATTTGGAGTTCTCGGTGCAGCTGGGCTCTTGTCGTTTCATGCCCTTCGCCGTAGCGTTGTTCAAAACCAATTTCGCAAAGACGGGTCAAATAGGCCGCCGCGTCATCCCAACCGTCCGGCAACTGAAAGGCCGGCAAGTGATATTCCCCGAATTGAAAAGCAAATTGACACTGCTCGGCAATCCGCGCCGTATTTTCAATGGCTTCCGGGCATTGGGGGAAAAGGGCAGCCATCTCCTCTTCGCTTTTGAGATAGAATTCCTCTGTCTCGAACTTCATCCTGTCCTGATCTTCCACGGTCTTTCCCGTCTGGATACAAAGCAACACGTCGTGGAGCTGCGCGTCTTTCCGCTCCAGATAGTGAGCGTCATTGGTGGCCGCTAGATGGATACCTGTCTCCTTGGAGATACGGATGAGTCCCTCATTCACCGCCGTCTGTTCCGGCAGTCTGTGGTCTTGTATCTCCAGATAGTAATTTCCCTCGCCAAAAAGCGCCGCGTATTGCAGGGCCACGGCTTTCGCGCCTTCGTAATTCCCCTCCATCAACCGCTTGGGCACTTCGCCGCCCAGGCAGGCAGAGAGGCAAATGAGCCCTTCGCTATGGGCCGAGAGCAATTCCCAGTCCACCCGGGGGCGGTTATAAAACCCTTCTGTATTGCCGGCGCTCACCAGATAGCAAAGATTCTGATAACCCACCTTGTTTTTGCAGAGGAGTACCAAGTGGTAAGGCGACGGTCTGCCCGGTTCCTTCTCAAAGCGGCTGCCAGGTGCCACATAGACCTCACAGCCGATAATGGGTTTGATCCCCTCTCGCTGGCAAGCGTTGTAAAAGGCGATAACCCCATACATCGACCCGTGATCCGTAATGGCCAGAGCTGTCTGCCCCAGCTCTTTTGCCCGCCGTGGCAGGTCGGAAACACGGCAAGCCCCATCCAACAGGCTGTATTCGCTATGTACATGCAGGTGGGTGAATTGCATGGCTTACCTCCTCTTTTGTGTTGTCGCGAAACCCGTCATTCCACTGTTTTCGTTGCTGGCTTCCGTTGCACCCGGATTGGGGCATCCAGCTCTCCCTCTTCTGCCGCATCAGAGAAGTAGAGCGGCACGTTTTCACGCTCTTCCACACAGTGTGTGATCACAATTTCTTGAATTTCCAGCGTCCGCATATGAACCGTGAACGCAAATCCCGCGAATTCCTCCCCGAAAGAATACGCTCTTCGTCCCCTGCTCTCTTCGATGGCAACAGGTTCTCCAAAAACTGCCATCACTTCTTCCATCGTGGAGTTTTCGGTAATTCCGCCCGGCAGTTCAATGGACAATGCGGTCTCCGGGTTCGAAAAATCCAGATCTACTCTCACCACAAAGGTGTGTCGCACCGGACGGATGTCGGCATCGTAGTTGTGAAAGCGGGTACGAAGAATGGCCTCTCCTCTGCTCAGCCCCACACCGGCCCCTCGCGCCGTCGGGCTGACGGTCATGCCAATGTCCGGAAATGACCAGCCGTTCTCCGCAAAAACCGCCATGGGCGCAGGCAGGCGATATAAATCCCCGTCAATGACAACCGTAAAAGTGCTCCAATGATCACCCAGACGTCTCGGCACTTGATAGGCAATCACAGCGGCCGGGAAGTCATCCGCGGCAAAGGAGGGGATCACCCTTCTTTCCCTGCGGTTATCACGCATAGAAAGGTTCGTAACCAGATTGGTGTTTGTATCAACTGTAAAGCTCACGGAAATATCTCCTGCGGAGTAGGTGAGCGTGCGGAATCGAAACGCCTCCCGCTCCAGCACACTGCTCGGTTCGCCGTGTGCCGCGATCACTTCTTCATATGTGGAGCCGATTGCGATATTCCCCGGAAACACAAGCTGCACTCTGCCGTTCAAGACTTCCGCTATGAAAATGTCCCGAATGACTCCGTCCCTGAGAAGGACCTCCTCTTCCGTTGGGTTAAAGAAGCTGACCGAAATCGTCTGATCTCCCAATCTCAATTGCACGCTTCTGCTGGTATGATTCGGTCTCAGAATCTGGCCTTCAAAATCTTCCGCTTCTAAATCATCCACTTCCCAGCCATCCGCCTCCAGGTCGGCAAAAGAAAGCGGCATGGTATACAACACACCGTTTAAGCTGAACATGAGGCTAAACACATCGTCGCTCAGCCCGGCCGGCGCGGGGGCAATTGAACCCGTGGGCAAAGGAATTTCAGGCCCGGGCCGCCGTTCTACGATCGCCTGGGATACGTTGTGGTCGTTCATGAGCAGTTGCATCCCGGCAACCTCGCCTGTCCTCTGGTTGATCCATATAAGTAAATTCGCATATTCCATGGTATATATCATGTGATAGCCAACCATCTCGCTTGCCATCGTCGTCCCTCCCCAGCGGGAGGGTTCTCCATGGATTGCAATGACATCCTCATAAGTCATCCTGCCGGTAGTGATAATCTCCCCCGGGAAAACGACCTCCGGCGGTCCGCCGTGGGTGCGGTGCGTATAAATCGAATGCACATATGTTTCATTGAGCGGCAGAGCATCTCCGCTTAGATTGACAAAGCGCACAATCATACTCTGATCCCCGTTCCTGATTGGCACATTTGATCTCCGGCGATATGGCTCTATCTGGAAGCTGGACGCCACCCAGCCTCTTGCCTCCAACTCGGCAAAGGGAACCGGGAAGGTAAATATCTCGCCGTTCAATCGGAACGTCATGCTGTCAATGTCTTCGGGCAATGCTTCTGCTGCAGCTTGCCGATCAGGCATCACGTCAATTGTCTGTCCCAGTTCGCGTTCAATTGCCGCTGTGAGGCCCTCCATTCCCACATCCTCGTCAAAGGCGAGGAAGGTGTACTCAATGGACATGTCCAGGATCGCCTCTTCACCCGCAATATCCATCCATACATACAGTTCCGTTGCCATTGACAGCGGCGTACCCGCACGATCTGTCACGATGGTTGTCTGCGCGCCGCCCATGGCAAAGTAGAGTTCCACGCCAAAGGCCTCCGCCTCGGCAAGCAGCTCTGCCATAGACTCCCGCGCAAACTGCGTGAGTGCCGGCCCGTATAGGCCAATCCGTATCACCCTGTTGTCGTCCACTTCTTCGATTTCCGCTGTTTGGATTGCCGCCAAATGAATTTCAGGCATGTTCATGATATCATCAGATATCTCTTCGAATATTTCCTCCGCCAACTCCGGCGAAAGGGGAATTTCCTCGCCGTCCACAAGCATGTGGAAGAGCAATACTTCTTCCTCTTCTGTCGCTATATACATCTCCAGAATGCTGGTGCCAAAACCGAACCCGACCATATGGGTAGCGTGCATGACAATCGCCGCCCGCATGTCGCCGTCTTCATCGACGACCACCGTCATATTGCCGGTTGCGCCCGTGAAAAAATCAGACTCACCCACCAGACTCATCTGCGTGCGGATAAAAAAATCAACGTCATAAGCGCCGGCCTCTCCCGCTTCTAGCGTAAGCCGCCGCAGGACATCTTGATAGGCCAAAACCGCAAGCACCGCAGGGTCTTCCGATGCAGGGTCCAGCACCACGGCAGGTTCTACCGCCGCAACGTCCACTGATACAGCATCCACTGCCTCAGGCTCTGCCGTCGCCTCCGTCAAATCTTCCCCACAAGCTCCCAACGTCAAAACCACGACAAAGAGAAGCAAAACACCCCACATAGCCGTAGCAGCACGGCGCGGCTTTTTGTTGACGGACCTGCCGGCATCGGCAAAAGTTTCCCGCACCCAGATACGCATTTGTCGTGTCCTCCTCTACAAAACACAAATTCGCTGCACGCCACCTCTACTCGCTCCCCAACTCCATCAGTTTCCGCATCCGATGGCTGATGCAGGACTTTGTCATGGGCGGGTCGGCCAGTTGGGCCAGTTCCGCCAGGCTGAGTTCCGGGTTTACGATCCGCAGCAGGGCTGTTTGGTAGAGTTTTTCCGGCAAAGTCTCCAAACCCTCCTGCCGTTCTATCTGTCGAATGGCGGCGATCTGCTGCGCTGCGGCCTCTACGCTCTTGTCCACATTGGCTGCGTCACAGTTTACCTTCCGCTGGATGGCATTTCGCATGTCTCTGTCTATCTTGGTCGTCATGTGAAAAAGAGACGCCCCAGAAGCACCGATGGTGGTAAGGAAGTCTTCAATGGCCCCGGACTTTTTGAAGTAAATCGCCCAATTCCCCCGGCGCACGGTATCCTTTGGGTCGAACTGCGCTTCTCGCAGAATGGAGGCCATCCCCCGGCTCACGCTCATGTGGCCGGTCACAAGTTCTAAGTGATAGCCCCGCGCCGGGTCTGTCACCGAGCCCCCTGCCAAAAAAGCGCCCCGGATGAAGGCCGCACTACAGCAGGGTTCCTCAATGAGCCCGAAGTTGATCTGGTGCGCCAGATGGGCATTTCTGTCATAGCCCACCGCATCCGCGATTTTCCCCAGTTTGGCCGCGTCTTGGATGATGTAAGACTGCTTCCCAGGCGCATCTTCCGGCGGTCGGAGGTCAAACCCCAGCCCAAAGGCCCGGTGGGTCAATGCATCCAGCCGCGTGCCAAAGACCCGGCTTTCCGTGCGGATTTTGATCTCACTCGGGGTAAAGGTGTTGCCATACAAAAACACGCCGTAGGCTTCCGCGGTCGCGCAGCAACGCTTTCCCACAGGCAGTTTGCACAGTTCTGTTTTGACCTGGGCCGAAAAGGTCATTGAGGCTCCTTCCGTTTCTCGCTATCCCGGTTGGTGGTATCCACCCCATATCCTTGGTCTTTGATAAACGCCGAAAGAGCCTTTGCGATAGCTACGCTCCGATGCCGTCCCCCGGTGCAGCCGATGGAGATGGTGAGGCTTTTTTTTCCCTCTTCCACATAAAGAGGCAAGAGAAAAAGGAGCATTTTCTCTAAGTGGCTCATGAAATCTTTCGCCTCTTGGTGGGAGAATACAAAGTCAAACACCGGCTTGTCCAGGCCGCTCAGAGGCCGGAGGTCTTCCACATAATAGGGGTTTGGCAAATAGCGCACGTCAAACACCAGATCGGAGTCCATGGGGAGCCCGTATTTAAACCCAAAGGCCACCACATTCACATGGAGGGGTTTTTCCTGCCCTTCCAGAGAGACAAAAAGCTGGTTGATCTTCCGCTGGAGCTGCCCCAAGGTAAGAGTCGTGGTGTCCACGATAAAGTCCGCTCGATCCCGGACGGGCAAGAGCAGGCGTTTTTCTTCCCGGATGGCATCTTCTAAGCCCCGGCCGCCAATATCCAAAGGATGCCGCCGCCGTGTTTCCTTAAAGCGCTGCACCAGGGTCTCCACAGAGGCATCCATGAACAGAATTTTATAAGGACAGCCCAAAGCCATCAGCTCGTCTAAGGCGGTAAAGAGCGCGTCGAATCCGCCCTGACTTCGAACGTCCGTGACCAGCGCCACCCGCTCATATTGGCCTCGGGTGGCGAGACAAAGCTCGGCAAAACGGGGGATGAGAACCGCCGGCATGTTGTCCACGCAGTAAAAGCCCAGGTCTTCCAAAATATCCGCCGCCTGGCTCTTCCCGGCTCCGCTGATGCCGGATATGACGATAAATTCCATGTTGCCCCTCCTTTGTTCGCCATGTAGGGGCGATCGACCCGATCGCCCGCCTCAATCTTGTACCGCACCCAGCCACGGGCGACCGAGGTCGGTCGCCCCTACAAAACCATCTGCACTTCCGGCTCCAGCCGGATTCCCGTCCGGGCAAACACAGTCTCCTGAATATGCGCCATCAGCCGCAGCACGTCATCGCAAGTCGCGCCGCCTCGGTTGATGACAAAGCCCGCGTGCTTTTCCGACACCTGGGCTCCCCCTATGGCATAGCCTTTGAGGCCCGCTCCCTCAATCAGAGCGGCGGCGTAGCCTTCCTTCGGACGTTTGAAGGTACTGCCCCCACTGGGCCACTCCAATGGCTGACTGGCTTTGCGCTTTGCCGCCAACTCGCTCATTCTTGCCTGTATCTCTGCCTGGTCGCCGGGCAGGAGGGTAAGGAGCGCGCCCAAGATCAACTCCTTCGTCTCAGAAAACCGACTGTGCCGATAGGAAAAGTCCAAAGCCTCGCCTGAAATCCTCTGTTCGGCCAAATCGCCGTCTAAGTAGCGGACTTCTGCCACCACTTGGGCCATTTCTCCGCCGTAGGCCCCGGCATTCATGAACACCGCCCCGCCCAATGTGCCGGGGATGCCGTGGGCGAATTCAAGCCCTGTAAGGCCCATATCCCGGGCAAAAGTCGCAACCCGACTGAGAAGGGCTCCGCCGGAGACACAGATGCGATTCTCTTCCATCTGCAATAGTTGGGGCTCTCCGTTGTGGGTTTTGATCGCAATCTTGTCAATGGGCCCATCCGCCGCCAGAAGATTGCTGCCGTTGCCGATAAGGAGGGGGGTGATCCCCGCCTCCCGCAGCGTCCGCATGGCAAGCAACAGCTGATCTTCCCCATCCGGGAACAGCATCGCCCGCACCGGGCCGCCGATGCCAAAGGAGGTGTGCCGCGCCAGCGGCTCCTCTGTCCGGAACAAGATATCCGCCTGTGTCAGTTTTTCAAATATACGCTGCATTGTCTCTCCCATTACTCCCATTCTGCCGCGTTTTCTTCCATATATTGGCTCAACTGCTCCGTAAATGCCAGAGCCGCGTGATAGCCCATTTTCTTCTGCCTGTGATTCATGGCCGCCACCTCAATAATGGCCGCCAAATTCCGACCCGGCTTGACGGGGAGCGTGATGCTGGGCACTTGTACGCCTAGGATTTCCGTAAAGCTGGGATCTATTCCCAGCCTGTCATATACCACGTCGTCCCGCCATTCTTCCATCTGGATCACCAGACCCACTTGTTCGTTGGGCTTCACTGACCCCATGCCGAAAAGCCGCCGCACGTCGATGATCCCCAGTCCCCGCAGTTCGATATAGTGCCGAATGCTTTCAGGCGCCGTGCCCATTAAAACCTGGTCAGATGTCCGGCGGATTTCCACCGCGTCATCCGCGACAAGGCGATGGCCCCGCTTGACTAACTCAATGGCCGCCTCGCTTTTACCCACGCCGCTCTCACCTACAAGCAAAATTCCCTCGCCGTAAACCTCCACAAAGACTCCATGTCGAGTGAGCCGGGGCGCCAGCTCCACTTTGAGCAGACCAATGCAGGCCGCTGCAAAATCCGTGGTGTTTCGCTCGGTGGAAAACACGGAAATGTTTTCAGCCGCCGCAGCCTCCAGCGTCTCGGAAAAGGCCTCGCATTTGTGGCAGATCACAAGGGCCGGAATCCCCTTGGAAAAGAGACGGACACAGGTCTCCCGCCGGGCATCTGATGTCAGCCCCGCCAAATAGGTCGTCTCTACCCGGCCCACGATCTGGAGTCGCTCCGGGGTGAAATATTCGTAAAAGCCCGTAAGTTGCAACCCCGGCCGGTTTAGGTCAGCCGTCTGAATTGTCACTTCGTCGAAATTTGTCGCTTGGTGGAGAATCGTCAGCCCAAAGTGATCCACCAGCTTCGATAATTTTATGCTGTATGGCTTTTGCAAAAGCACCACACCCTATCATTTTTCTATTTCCCCGCCGAAGCCAGAAGAAACCAAAACTCTTCTTTCATTATAACATGCACAGATCATTTTCGCCACTGTTGAACCGGAGGATGATCAATGGTATACTATTTCTGAACATTTTCGCAAGGAGGAGACACAGATGCAAACATACAAACAAGACTTCATCGCGTTCATGGTTCGAGCGGGGGTTTTGACCTTCGGCGATTTCACCACCAAGAGCGGTCGGAAAACACCCTATTTCATCAACACCGGCAATTACAAAACCGGGAGCCAAATCCTGGCCTTGGGCGACTATTATGCCGCCGCCATCGAGGCCAGCGGGGAAGAGATCGACGTTCTCTTCGGCCCGGCCTACAAGGGCATTCCCCTCTCTGTGTCCGCCGCCGCGTCCCTCTATCGGCTCCATGGGCGGGATCTCCCTTTTTGCTT
>Ga0131853_10015841_pt1 | contig 13779 bp, 7 predicted proteins | sample TergutLab28metaG_FD_92764 | JGI IMG/M metagenome (GOLD analysis project Ga0131853, IMG submission 92764) | Labiotermes labralis P1 segment gut microbial communities from Petit-Saut dam, French Guiana - Lab288 P1 (version 2) (version 2) | ecosystem: Host-associated > Arthropoda: Insects >... | reverse complement strand
TCAGTTGTTCCCCCCCCCCCCCCCCCCCTCCCTCGAATCTCCCCCTGTTGGTCCGGCGCCCCCCTTTTTATTATATATTTCCTCCCCCCCCCCCCCCCCCCCCCCCCATATTGGAGGGTGTTCCTCCATCTGCAACCTGAGGACGTGCCATGCCGTTGAGTGAATATAATCTGCTGTGCCTATGAACGTTTGCCAAATTCAGGTGCATAACGTCAGGTGGCCTAGTACAGCTGTCAGTTCGAGAAACACACACACACACACACACACACACACACACATACATGTATAATTTCAGTATATCACATATAATTGTCTTAGAGATTGCCATAGATGTATAAAAAAATACAGTTGCTCTGCACTGGCAGTTGGCAGTTATTTTTCATGTTGAGGCTGAAAAAGGCTAAATAGAGGAGACCGCATAATGAAACATAAAGCGAGAAAGTTTCGGCAATTAGAAATTACAACATCCGACATGTTCCGGCCTTTAAATGACTGTCGTCGAGAGTCACAACAATCGTAAAGAGTAGTCTATATAAAATAAACATTGCATATATCAACATACAATTATGAATGCACATTGCAAATTATATGTGATCGTAGAGTGTCGGAGTTTTAATATATCATAGAATATTGCGCGCTTTTCCTAGACACTGTACTTGTAGGTTCAGTGTATAAGCTCCTAATATAAATGCACGGTAACGTTTATGGAAGTCAGATATTGCTTAATCACTTTGATGTAATTCATAAGCACTACCAAAAACGGTTTCTGATCCCACGTTATTGTTATTAAACACTTCGTGCCAAGAATTTTATCCTTCACGTGTTTTCTCCTACGCAATCCAGAGAGTCTGTAGACGAAGTTATCAGATACTTCTTGTTTCCTAGAACGTATATTGCATTTTAGTACTTATGAAGTCGCATGTTTTGCAAATAGTAAAATCTTCGATGTATAATCAAAGAGGATTAACATGAATTGTTGTGTAAATCACGTTGTATTTACGGCCAAACATAGTGACGGAGTTAGTTACTGACCGAGACATCGAATGCGGCGCTCAGTGAACATTCAGTATTGCCCGCTAGATGTCAGGAAATCATATAATGTATGTGCCGGAGCGATTGTAGCGGAGTGTTCTCCTAACCTACATCTGCTTATTTACAATGGGTAAAATGACAAGAGCAGTATGTAAAAAATCGAATACGTCCATAAATATAACAAAATTAAATGAATTATCACTGCTGTAATTTGTACGTCCTCAAGAAACGAATAAACAAGGGGTAGTGGGAACGAGTCGAGGTAACAAAGAAGCAACAAAGACAGCAGTGGCACGACTTGAGCAAATGTCATGCAGTAATACCTGGTATTCTTCAAAGTCAACTTTGTATTGCCTTCATCTTGATGGAAGGAACATTCTTCGTGAAGTCGAGGATGGCATTGTACTGGAATAACAACCCATCGTTTCTAACATTAACCCAACGCAGTTCCATCACAGGGGTGCACAGTTGTTGGTAAAATCCGGTTCGACCCAGGTCAGTAAACCTACTAGATCAACTGATAAGCGTTCACTCGAGAGTTGCTCTGCAGGCAGGAGGCTAACATCACGGAAATAACCAAGACAGACACAAATAGAAACGATTTTTAGGCGTGTTCTTTTTCAGTCGCCAAAAGCTCCTGAAGGCTTCGTCTTGTCAGTCCGTCCATCTGTCCGCCAAATTTCAGCGCAGCTCCCATTGGACGGATTTACTTGAAATTTGATATTTGGGACTTTATGAAAATCTATTGAGACCATTCGGATTTGATAATATAAACAACCAACTAGATGCAACAATAATAATTTTATTAATAATTTCAATCATCTCAACATGTTTCGGGCGATAATTTCGCCCATCCTCAGGAGCACTAGACTGTGTTTGCAGCTTGTGGTATAAAGCACCGACGATGCTGCCTGCTGGTGACCAGGATTATACCACAAGCTGTAAACACAGTCTAGTGCTCCCAAGGATGGGCGAAATTATCGCCCGAAACATGTTGAGCTAATTGAAATCATTAATAAAATTACTATTTTTGCATCTAGTTGGCTGTTTATATTATTGTATCAATGATGCACGGTCGCACAAACATCAAATTCAGATTTGGTTAATATCGGACACTTTACATGTCTTAAGTCCGTTTTATTTTTCTCGGCGAAATGAAGTCACCGTCAAATGGTATGAAATCGTACCAGGCCGTTACGATAGTCGAGGAGGTATAAACATTACGCTTATACTCCACAGCGTTACGTTGTATGTACATTGCCCGTCTTGCTGATAACATATCGCAGGACAGTTACTGTGGTTATCGTTAAGGAAATGTTCGTGGTGCGTTGAATGGAAACTTTCACATGAGCCACTGCAGCTAAATAGGATACTGAATTCAGAGTGCCAACCTGCATAGAATTCCCAAAGTAAAATTGAGGGCGCAATGAGTACTTTACAATAGAACTCTACTTTACATATAAGAACGTACCGAATTCAGAAGGCTGATATAGTTTCACGGTTACACCATTATCACTTCCTTCCAATAGTGATTTACAAGACGGTTTGGCCGAATGCACCGGCGTACGATCCACAATACTAAGATATGGAAACAGCACTGATTTAAGCCGCTGACCCGAATGTATATTCACACAGCAGCAAATCTCTGCCGTCTGTCACCACAAATGAGGTCTACGAGTGTTTCCTCAGGTCGTTCAAATATTAATATCGGTAGCTGACTGCAAGATGTGAATGTGCTCATAACTGTAAATTTGGTGTATAATCAAGTCACGGGGTTCATTACTGCAGCATCCTTAACTATCTTTCTAGGACCACTGTAGGCTTGGCAATATTTCAGGCTTGCATTACGGTGGGAGTAAATGCAGGCAGGGCTGTAGCGTATAGTAGAGACACTAGTTTAGACAAGGTATTGTATATATGTACACGATCAGGAGGTTTTGGAAAATTCTGTCTTTTATATGCGATGCCTCTGCCATTTACAGCAGAACTGTCTGTTGTCTAAACACTAACACATTCATTTGACGTTTAATACTGCTGCCTGACCTCTTAGATCTGTCATGAATTAATTCATCATAACCGGGATAGCTCAGTCGGTATAGCGGCTTGTTACGGGCTGGACGGTCCAGAGATCGAATCTCGGTGGGGGCGAGATTATCCGCACCCGTCCAGACCGTCTCTGGAGTTCACCCAGCCTCCTGTACAATGGATACCGGTTCTCTTTGCCGGAGGTATAGGGGGCGTGGCGTGGCGTGGCGTTAACCAATCACCGCTAGCGCCGAGGTCAAAGAAAGAAGAGACCTATACCTCTACTCACATTTTTGGCTCTCGCAGCCTGTTGCCATGTAACCAACTGTCCAACAATCGCCCTGAGTATCGCAAATTTGGTAGTATAGTTCGGAGTCAAGCCTACGTCGTTGGTGAAACAGGTTCAGGCGACTGTTTCGCTGCTTGCAGAATATGGCGTCTGGCCTCCTAGTTGCTTTTCATTGTTATAATAAGGCCATCAGGCAATCTTAAAACCACGACGACGAGCGTCGCAGGAGGAAGGGTGGGGTGGGGGGAGGAGGGAAGCTTCCGCCTTTGCTGTTTGTTTATCACGCATTTCAGCTGTGCCGTCAGATATGGCGCTTCCCTTGTCTGTGGGCCACTTGCTGTTACGTTCATACAGAGGGCAGCGTGTCTTGGTGCTGAGCGTCTGCTCGATGGCTGACTGAAAGATGTGCCATTTCCTGTTTCAGTCTACTGCAGTTTAACTGGCATAATTGTCTCATCTATGGCGGCTCAAAATTATGAATTATGTTCAATATCAGAAATTAAGAATGCATGGATTTAAACTTCCAATCAACGCACGTGTCCGTAGAGTGTTGTTTAGTTAAGCATAGGGATAAAATCAACTTACGCAAGGCTTATTGGGGAGGGGAAGCCAATGCTTAACCTGTCTTACACTCCCAGCAGTACCCGTTACATAAAAGACAGGAACGTAGACGCTGTAAATGAAGCCTATTGTGTGTGAACATTCACAAAAGAACAGGGCGTTTAATTAGACGTTTCTGTCTTACATCTAACAGCGGAGAGTATCCCCTCGTTGCCCTGAGTATGGCGGATGTCCATGTCAGCAGCAGGGTGTAATACTACAATTTTGAAGGAAAAAATAACAAAAATAAATAAATAATAAATAAATAAAATTAAGTTTATTCATATACTAATGAGGACTGGAGCTTCATCCAATAACGTATGCACATTGTAAGAGCCGCGGGTACGGGACAGTGTGCTGAATAATTTCATAGTACATTTAGCTAGTCTGAGTTAGGTGCGACCTGAGACAAGAGAAAAGTCGCATTTTTACGATAGGCTTGTGCGGAGCATTATTTACTCATTCTGTTTCGTCTGTAAAACTACGCAACATATTTTGACGAAATTTGGCAATGGTTATCGGACCATTTTATGTGCGGTCAATTTCAGTCTAATACATTCACTTCACGAGAAAGTGACCACTTGGCTTTTCTTTTATACAGGCTTGTAACAGACAGTGTAGCAATATTAGCTCTGTATCGTATACGTGATTTTTTTTCGAATAAGTGGATATCTAAAAAAAACGAAGAATATAGTTTACAAGTTTAGTGATAAGCTTGCAGCATTAAACTTGCGTCTATAATAAACTGATGCAAAGGCACCAAAGATGATGTTCCTAGTTATTACATCCTGTAGGATAACATGTTTCTCCAGACGTTTTGGAGAAATTTTTTGCCTCCATATTCAAGGTGGCTAACATTGATTTAGGTGGATGCAGAAATAATTTGAAAGTAAACATGTGTCTTTTATATTGGAAAGTTGCAAGGATTGTGGCCAGACTGATCATCCTGAAGATGGAAGCAGCAGGTTCCTCCGAAATGTTAAAACAGGCTTATTATTTGACACGGTATAATAACCCAAAAGTGATTTTTTGGGAAACTCCCGCCGTGAAAGTAAGAAAACACATGTGAAGGCCATTGTGTTGGAGAAAGTGACATTGGTGTGGCATTACCCAAATATTGAGTACAATTGTTTATTCAGCTTGAACACTGCTTGTACTCCTGTATTATGATCCTGGCAGTTCTCGGCTTATGCTCCAATTTTGCCAGGATATCCCAATATTTAATCACCTTTTCTGTTTTCTTTTTTGATAAAAGGGACAATCTAGGGAATTATTGTACACTAAAATTCGTACTGCATGACAAAATATCTGAAATCATATGTTGCACTTTATCTTCTTCTGTCTGTAGTGGGTGTCAGATTTCTTTGCTATAATCCTGCCTAACATCACCTTTATCAGTACGATCAGATGAATGGAGAAAAACTCGTATTATTTGCACTTTAGTGGAGTGGAACGGAGTATAGTACAGAACAAAAGTATAAATCACTTACTGGTCTCGATGAATTTCCGTGACAAAAGATACGTCATGCTGGAAGATGCGGGAATTGTGTATGTCGAATCGCTATTTTACAGTGTCACGCTAGGGAGAGTATAAGGGTCATTTTACGCCGGTGAAATGTAATACAACGAATAGTTACAATTACTAACATAACGTTTCACTCTGGCAAATGGTAAAGGAAAATACAAAATAAATATTGCAATGAATAAAGTATTTTATTTGATCTTTAATTTGACTGTATTCCTTACGTGATAAACCTCAGAATTCAAACAAATTTATAAGCCGTAAAAGAGAAGAAGTTTTACAACAGTTCACTATATATGATGCTATTTGATTCTTGTCTGGCAGACGTTTTCTTTGCATGTGCAATTATTGGGCAAATAGAAAGAGACATGAAGATAATTTCACAGCATAGGGCCAGAACTAACGATATGAATATGTAGTGGAACGTGAGTAACATAAACACGTCTTCGTCCTCATAAAGCAGAATCCTATTTCGAAGCCTGGTGATATCTCAGCTGGTTAAGAATTTAACAGTTTTTCGTCCATCCCGAATACCGATAACCATTCTTTATTGTTGCACCATGCACTTCCTAGAGTCACTTTAATTATACCAACTAATGCACTTATATAAAAATTTCACACTAAAACACTTAAAATTGCTCCAACATGTTTCGGTCCTAAGATCATCTTCAGGGAACCATATTGTTCCTTGCTAAAGTCACATATTAAAAACACTCACTAGTTAATTTCCCTATATTAACAGGGTGTTGTGGCAGCATGCTGTTAATACAAGGAAATTAACTAGTGAGTGTTTTTAATATGTGACTTTAGCAAGGAACAATATGGCTCCCTGAAGATGATCTTAGGACCGAAACATGTTGGAGCAATTTTAAGTGTTTTAGTGTGAAATTTTTATGTAAGTGCATTAGTTGGTATAATTAAAGTGACTGATAAACCTTGTTTATTCATGAAACAAATAAATCCGCATTTGATACATAGAAATACAATATTATGTCGCTCCTACGTGTTTCGGAGTCACCCTCTATGCGGAAGTCACAACGCATCATACAGGGACAAGATTTGTAAGTGATCGAAGGCAAATTAGGCGCTTGTAAACAAAGAAAAACTACAACACAGCAACATACAACTTTTAAACTATATTTAATGAAAACGCCATAATAAATATTGCTGTTTTATTGTTGTAATATATTATAATTTCATAATTACTATTTTGATGGCAGTCTGTGAAACCCGCTTGGTTTATATTAGCTACAAGAATATTGTAACATGAATTATTATTGTAATATATTATAATTTGTTAGGTTTTAAATGTTGGTGTAGAGCTGCATGAGGATGGTGTGACGCCGAAACATGTAACAGCGACATAAGACTGTATTTGTTTATATAAAACGTGCACATGTTAGTGCGGTGAATGAACAATTCAATTAAATCAAAACATGTGGAAAGTACAATGTCGAAATTGACAAACCTGCTCACAAAATTCCACCGTTGGGCACGGTTAGTACTATCCGCCCCACATTCTCACCACCAAACTCATTAAGTTTCATCTTATCGCCACCTGTGAAATTTTTTCTCGCTTCTCGATTTGACACTTTTACTGAGATTTCCTCGCGAAGAATCTTTATCTGTTTTTTGTCTCCAGAGGTCTTTTTTCCCCACCGTCAAAAGTGAAGCTGACCACTTCATCTCGTGGCGAGGTAAATCATGACTGGTTTATTACATCTTCTTAACTTATATGCCTTAGTGGCGTGAACAGGTGCAAATTTACCTTAAGCACAACCAAATGACACGATCAAATAACAATGCCAATTTTTAGGTAATATCGTAAATGTGGTACTTGAAGTTTCGCAGATCGTAATGCTTGCTGGAGTATTTCTTTCCAAACGTTTGCCATTTTTATTCTCTTTCAAAGCTAAACTATCACCACAAATTAAAAATAAAATAAACTGTTTATGGCTCCACACACCTCGGTTATTTACCGATAATATGAGAACAGGTAAGTACAAATGTAACGAATTGTGTCATTTTTCGTGCGTCTCGTGGAAACCGGTTGTAGACTGCATTTGAAACGTGATGGCACAAGCGCAGAAAACAGATTTCGTCTTTCGGCGAAACGGACGAGTCAATTTAAATCGTCGGGGGCTTCAGTTCAGTCGAATACTGGCAGCCGAGGTGAGCGCATCAGCAGTAGTAATGCTGGATACACCATGATCCGAGGTAGTGTGAAGAGTACTGGCTACCCACTCCATTCGCCAGGTTCCCCTTCACTTCCTCTCCCGTGCGTCACCGTGTGCCATCATATTTAAACTGGACTCTATTTGTTATTGTTATTTTACTGCTTCCGTGTTCCATTCGCGAAATGCTGCAGAAACGAACTTGTAAGCATGGTCATGACTGTCACCTTGTGACCACCAATCGTGCTGCAGCATCAAAGAAAATAGTGAAAGAATGCGGGAGCATACACGTACATTGGAAAATACCTTGTTCTTCTGTCATCTCTTTCGGCCAAAATCCCATCTACGTCATAAGAATGGACAACTGCGAGCAGCAACTTGGTTTAAGGCGGCGGTACTACTTTTACTGTTACCGTGGCGCCTTAGTCTGTGCTCACTTCCTAGACGTAACAAGAAGATCCGAGAGCGTCAGTCTTAAAAGTCATTAATTTGATTGGCTTGATTACTTGAAATAGTCGTTCAGCTTCCCAAGTAATTTCGCTAGAAATTTCTTTTCCATACCGCAACAGCCTCTAGCGGTCCACGGTCTCCTAACTGTCGAGGCTTCACGATCATACTCAGACGCACCACACTCGGAGGGACTCCTTCCTCTTTACTAGTGATCAGCCCGACGCAGAGACCTCTATTTGACAGCAACCAACACTCACAAGACACAGACATCCACGTTCCCCCCGGAGGGATTCGAAACCGCAATCCCAGCAAGCGAGTGGCAGCAGAACCACGCATTAGACTGCGCTGCCAGCGGAATCAGAGCCAGGGGTTTCTTCTGTTTTTAAAATGCCCGCTATATGTTGCTATATGTTGCTGTCCAGAGCCAATTCACCATTTCACACCCTATTTGTCTAAGAACCATTTTAATATTACCTTCTAATATACATCTATGTCTCTCAAATTTCTCGGACCAAACATGTGTATGTGGGTGATTATAAACATTTTTGTTCCCTTTCTGTTGTCTCCAATCCATGTTACATGTCGCGTCCATGTAATCATCCTTGATTTCAGTTTTCTAATAATGGTTGTTGAAAAACACATACTATGAAATTCTCCATTACGTAAAATGTTCTCCGGCCTATTGCTAATTCTTAGGCGCCTCCAAAAAATTGCATAGCGACTATTAGCTTCGTCATGTCTATTCGTCCGTCTGATTGTCTGTACTTCCGCACAGAACAACTGGGCACACACTGGACGGATTTTCATGAAATTTGATATTTGAGGATTTTTTGAAAAATTGTCCGACAAGTTCAAGTTTGATTAATATCTGGCAAGAATAACGGGTATTTTAAGTGAAGACATTTGTACATTTATGATAATGTCTCGCTGAGTTATTCTTAGAATTAGAAAATTTTCAGGAAAACAATTGTTGGAAAACGCGGAACACGTGTTTAAAAACTTATCGAAAATCGTGTCTTTATGAAATACGTGAAAAAACTACGGTAGGGCCAGACAGGCCACAGATGACAATATAATACTGCGCATGCACATTGCATGCAAGATAATTAGGGTAAGAACAGAGACACATAGTTCAGTATTAAATACATATTGGTTTTCCACAGCAACAACGGTCACCCAGATTCGCCACGATGTTCCATTACACGTACATCGTTTGTCTTGTTGTCTGTTAGTTTCAATGGTTCTCCAAAGCACACTGTTTGAAACACCCTTTATTTATGTTCAACACAAGAAGGACAATACCCAATGACGTATAAAATTACTTTTAGGCCTATTTTAAGGCTCTTTTGGTGATGAAAATAAACACGAAGAAAATACAGTGTTAGCAATCGTAATGCCAATAATAATAATAATAATAATAATAATAATGTGGAATGTAAAAGCATAAGTGGTACCGGTCAAAATGGGCGCAATTGAATTCATCTCAAAATCATTCAGACATTTCCTGAGTGACATATCGAGCAACTACAAAGAAACGACCATATTCGACAGAATACGCCTACTCGTACTTCGGGAAATACTGTTGTAAGAGCGCATTACAGTCAGCATGGGAAATAATATAACAAGCAGCACAAATTGTAAATACACAAGAGCAGCAACACTACAAACGCTAGAAAATTGGTTTGTTTGAGGTATATAATTGTAAACAGCCTGCATAAAGGTGATAAATAATAATAATAATAATAATAATAATAATAAAAATAAATAACACGTATCCAGAAAGTCTGAAGATGGAGGAAGCAGGTCGTGATGTATAAGGGGTTTTAAACTGCAGTCGACGTTAAGTAGACCTAATGCGGCCTTTCTTTTTCACTTTTAAAGCTGGGGCCTATAGGCTGTTCCGAAGCTTCTGTAAACAACCAAAAATATAGACTGTGTAACATCCCAGAAAATATAGGGCTTGACCTACCCCTTGGCGGAAGCCTGAAATCTCGCATAGACCTGATGTGAAACAATGAAGTTCTTTATCATTTTCTGTGAAGGACATAAAAGTGTGGTTCGTGCATTTTTATGAAAGGATGACTCGTAAAGAGAGGTGATTGTGGTACAAGACAATTTTTATTTCTATAAAAACTAGTTAGTATTCAGTCAGCCTCTGAGAGCAATTGTTCCATACCAACAAAGGACTTTCATGCAGAAAGAAAGGCAGATCTTTGTTCAAGATAGCGTCGTTGCAGGTGCATCATAAAGTGTTAACTAGAACGAGATTAATGACTCAAGCAGGATACAGTAAATTCTCACTTTAATTTCCAAGAACTGAACACTGTTTTCTTTTTTTCCACCTCGCAGATTATATAGGGACTCGATTCTTAATTTACTGACCGACCACCCACCCAAAAGAAGAAGGCTAGGGACCTGGATTAAGGCTTACAACGGAGACCGCCATCTTTCTAAACAACGTGCTGACATTAATATAGGACGGCGAGTTGAATACACCTGCATTGTAGACCGCTTTTAAAGTGCATAGGTTGAATATTTAAATTGTGTAACAGATTCTTAATTTTATAACCCTTACGTTTAGAGCGAAACAATAAGATTTATTAATCTTATGTTTATTGGACCGTGCACCATCTTGATAGTTGAATAAAGATAGACCAACTTCATGTCACTTGCTTTATTATTTCATTATTTAATGCTCAACATGTTTCGAATGTCAGTACATCCTTCCTCAGGAGCTTGCGACTTATTTGTTGAGTTATTTCATGGGTTGTATTGCTCTGGTTTGATGTGTGTTGGTGTTACGGTGTGGTTCGGCTGGGGTGGTGTGGTATCCGTATGCAGTGCTTCACCCGTCCACGGGTTGCATACCACTAGCTGACACAGAATACTTCCAGTAAAACTTTGGACAGCACTGAAAGACAGCGTGATAAAGAAGCCGAAGACCCACAAAAGCAAAGCAGACCACGCCAATTTACTGCGCATTTCTGTGCTGAACTTATGTTTCATGTTCCTTGATAGGGAAGCAGCAGCATGGCCACACCTTGCAGTAACAGGGAAGACCCACTTCTGTGTTGTTATTACACAGAATGCAGTTTTTTTTCTTACCTTGTGCACAGTCGAGCCACTCTTGATTTTAGAGAGTGGTTAGGATGACCAGCATGACGCAGCCCTTCCCGCGAATAGGAACTGCAATGAGAAAGATGATGGGTGGGGAAAATGGAGAGCGTTGGTTCAGTGCAAAAATGTCTGACGAGGCTGTATGTGTGTTGATATTTACCAGCAATTGTTACTTATCGTTTGTCGCTCGTCCGCTTAGAAAGTCATCAGACTATTAATGCTGAGATAACAATCAGCATTTTCTATTGTCATTAACTGAAGCATAATACAGAACTTCACGCTACTTTGCTTAGCTATTCAAGAATTTCCATATGTTTATGTATCCGAAGTTTCAAAAGTGATCAAGTGCCTATCTTGTTTTTGTTAATTTCGCACTTAATAATGCATTTGTAGGCTACAAGAACAGTTTAATATTATCTTGCCTTCTAGACCTAAGTCTTCTTTGAATTTGCCTGACCAATATCTTCATTCTAATTTTTTATCTGTAACGTCAGTTGTCTACACATTTCAGCCATCTCACCCTCTTTGATGCACTACTTCCAGTGGTATTATCTGAGTAATATAAATTTTGATATCCCAGTACGAAGTTAACTGGTGTGTAAAGACTATAATAGCTGAAGAATAAAAGACCAACTTTATGTCACTTGATATTTTATTTCACTTATTATGTACTCAACATGTTTCCGACGTTAATGTATCCATCATCAGGAGCTTGCGACTGTGCTGTTGAATTACCACATTGGTCGTATTGTTCTTGGTCCGATGTGTGTTGGAGATTTGGTGCAGTTAGGTTTGATTAGTGTCCGTGTTGCAGGTTTCAGTCAACAACACGGACACTACTCAAACCCAACCGCACCAAATCTCCAACACACATGGAACCAAGAACAAAACGACCAATGTGGTAATTCAACAGCACAGTCGCAAGCTCCTGTTGATGGGTATATTAACGTCGGAAACATGTTGAGTACATAAGAAGTGAAATAAAATAGCAAGTGACTTGGTCTTTTATTCTTCAGCTATCACAATGATGCACGGTCCAATAAACATAAGATTCACTATAATTTATAATTTTCAAAACATGTTTACGAATTTAAAGACAGCTTTATTATTGTCAGTTATTCAGTACATAGTTTAGTGTCTGTCATTGCGACATCTTTGTGTACTGTAAATCTAATTGCAAGATGGACTGCCACAGATTTCTTATTGGTTTGTATTGTGTAAGGAATAGCAAATTATTGCGTAAACTTGCTTTTTTCTTAGCGATTATATAATTATAAAAATGCAGGTTTGAAATTTTAGAAAATGATGCGTAAAAATTGGTGTATGAATTTATATATATATATATATATATTTTAATTTTTACGCTGGAAGATAAATTGAGTAAACTGCAAAGTATTCCTTACAAGGGTGTGTTACAGAACGTGATGTACTGTAACTTATCGCAACCCCTTTTATGATATTCAGATTCATCTAGTATTATTTCAAAATTGAAATAACTAAAATTAAAATAATAATAATAATAATAATAATGTAACAGTCGTAACGTTGTTAACAAATTATGACTGTCCATTAGTCATCTGGCTTTTAATGAAATATTGTAGGTCATGTATATGTTAAAAAAAGGTAATTTAAGATTTTGGAAGGGCTCATTAGTTCATGCTAAAAACATAAATTATCCACACTTTCTTGAGTTTTTTTGTATGTATGCGTGACGTGCGTGACATTTGAAATGTAGGGGAAATTGTAAACACTCTTCAGACATTTAGTATGATGTCCCCCGGTTGGAATTTTGAATTATTTGTGTTTGTGTGTCTAGATGTATTTTAGGCAACATAAAATGGAATTCTTATCCTGAAGGTTGATGAGTACTGTCTCCTCTTTGTAAGGGTTTTCCGGTACTTGACCCTTTATTAGTAACGGTTTATTAACCTTGTAAAGACGAAATGCAGACTGTTTTATTTAAAGACCAAGTTCGTACGCGCAATAAACACTTTTCAGCTCGGCTATAAATACCAATCAGTGTATGCTGCATGGGGCAGAAGTCGCTGTTTGTTCTCAGTAAAATACAAAACACATAAATACAGTGTGGACAGAGCTTACAGTTGTTGAATGTTAAACCTGTTGGTGCATTACGTAACCAGTAGGCCTTAAAAGGTTAAGTCTCCTGTTATTGCACTTGACGGTGTAGGTAGCGTTACAAGCGCTAACTTCACTGCTCAGCCCGTATTTTACTTGCCAGGTCTCTTCTCCGACTCTGTGTATGAAGTACTTTAATAAATGATTAGTTGTGGTCATTCATTGGCTGGACAAGTTCCGAAAAACGTTGTACGTGTACATTTGTACATATATATATATGTGTGTGTGTGTGTGTGTGTGTGTGTAAGGAGCACATCGTGTTTCATTATTAATATCACTTCAAATATTCTTTCGTCCGGCCGAATCAACAACAAGCGGCCAATAACAGAACAATGCATATAATACATAATAATGATAATGATAATAATAATAATAATAGTTATTTCATATCTTTAGTTAGTCTCAGTGGTTATAAGTTATATCTACTGGCACTG
>Ga0131853_10015840_pt1 | contig 13779 bp, 11 predicted proteins | sample TergutLab28metaG_FD_92764 | JGI IMG/M metagenome (GOLD analysis project Ga0131853, IMG submission 92764) | Labiotermes labralis P1 segment gut microbial communities from Petit-Saut dam, French Guiana - Lab288 P1 (version 2) (version 2) | ecosystem: Host-associated > Arthropoda: Insects >... | reverse complement strand
CAACTCTTGACTGCTGAATTGTAAACTAATATGTCTTAATGTGTATATTGATGCTGACCTACTCGGCATTCAGCTGAATTAAACAAATAAACAAATGAATAATTTAATTATAAGAGATGCTATGCTGAGCATTGGAAATGAATTGAAATTAGGTTCAGTATTTTATTATAGTATTTTTCTATGTGACCATGATTTTTCTGACACTATGTATATCATATTATATTATATTATGTTAGATAGTATGTATGACAATGTCTATATCCGCAGGATTGTATCCTATCTTGGATGTATGGACCGCAAATAAATTACAATTACAATTACAATCTATTTTAAAGGTGCCAAATCACAAACTACAACAACAATAAACTCTGAGAGCATAAAATATTATGTCTCCGTGAGTAAGTAGTTTTCAACTAAACAGCCTTCTCTGTAACAGACTGTTAAGTTTTATGTAACTCCATTGAGCATTCTTTCTGGAAAAGCCTAATGTTCCTTATCAAGCAATTACCTACTACTACTACTACTACTATGTTACCACTGAACCCTATTCCAAAACATCTGAATAACGCCCAAACCTCATATGCTTTTCTTTAATAACTGCAACAGTATTAGTCTTCCGTTTACAACCAGATCTCCAAAGAAGTACCTTCCTTTCAGATTATCTGACCAAATTTTGAATGTGAAGTTTACAACAGATCAAGAGTGACTTTGTAGTAAGTTAGAGTCTTTGTAGTTACAGGCTAGGACAATGGGAAATCTATGAAAATTAAGCAAATCCAACAGATGATCAAATATATAATTTAAAGTGTAAAAGTGATGTGATCTCAGAAGGTATAAAACATTATGTTAAAACTGACATCATTACTCAGGTCCTGTGCCATGGCCGGAGTGGGCAGTGGAACATCTCCACTAGTACTTTCTGAAGAGAGCTTAGCAATGTTCGCTGCCATTGTCTCCTTGTCCCTCTGCCTCACAATAGCTTCTACAGCCAGCCACTCTGACATGGTGGTTTCATAACTCTGTTGTGTTGCAAGGTCCAATTCTTGCCTGTCTGCGCGTGAGCTGCCAAACCGATAATGTCCTAGTAGATATGGCCACATCTGGAACATTCATGTTTTATATACTTTATTTACCCACATATAAGATTACAATTATTTCCTAACTCATCATCTACACAATGAGGTCTAACAAAGTTTAGCATGTTCTGTGTGGTGTTTCACAAACTTTTGTTTTCAAGACGCAGATCTAACTGGATAATGTAGTGTACAAATACAAATAACTGTAACAGCAAACTCCAACTGCATTCAAAGTTGCATGGCTCTGCCCAGATGTAGCTTTGCAGTGGGACACAAACATCCTCTATGTCTCAGAAGTCTTCACTGAAATTTGCTAAACATAGTTCCATAAATTAGAAGACTACAGATGTAGTCTAATGTATGTACCAGATAATGCTGATGACTACTCATTTAAAGAATATATTCCATCTCTATGCAGCAGTGCACTATACATATATCAAATTATTCCATAAGTTTCCATGTACAATTAGAAACTAATTAATGACATAAAAGTATTCAAGCTTACAAAAACAGGGTAAATTAATATGTCACTTCTGCTATGCTGTTGATGAATTATCTCAATTGAAAATTCAATTCAAGAGGTATTAATTAATATGCAGGCTTAACAACACAAGTACCAATTATAAAGCCAGCACAGATACAAAAATACAATTTGTACAACATTAAATCAGTACAAGTACACAAAAGTGAAACACTAGACAGACAAAACAAACACAGTGTGGCACAAGTAGGATTATGGCAATATAAGTGAAGAAATGGAACAAAAACCCTACCATTGAAAAACACAGATATGTTGATTAAAAAATGCCACAGAGTAGCACAGAATCTGTTTTAATGAAGTAATGCATTTCCTAACGATATCGATGACTTCGCACACAAGATTAACAGCTGAAACACATATAGCAGGCAGAGAGGTTTTACAAGTGATGGTAAAGAGGAAGGAGTTTCTCAAATTATAAGTAAGAACTAGGATACCAGTAATATCCATAAGAGATGGACATTTTACAATTTACAATTCTTAATCTTTATAATATAATTTAAAAATGTACTGGACAAGCAAGTTATGTTGACTTATGTAATACTCTACGTCTACTCTTAATGGTATTTGCAGTGTTCAGATATGCATAGCTAAATGCAAGTTAGGCATTGATACTGGTGTTTTGTGTGTGAAACGATAGATCATACTTGTACTGTGTCATATTGTACAGTGTCTGTAAATAGACTTTGTAACTACATATTTATATGTACAGTTGTGTGAAACAGGGGTGCACAAATCCTAGGCTCAAGGTTGCCATGGTGACAACATTTGGAATGTGGGTGCCTAGTATTTGTGGGTCCTTACTGCAATGTCACCTTCTGGCTCCTGAAATTTTGAGGTAGCTCCTAATTTTTTAAAATATGCGCACCCATGGTGTGAAGTATATGTATTTACTTCAGTTTATATGTGCAACAACTTTCACACTTATCCTGTGATATGTTCTACTTCCTTTGGCTTAGCCCAAAGAAGGGTCTACAGATGCTAATAAATTTTGTGCTTATTCTCTCTTTATGTTTTTAAACATATTCTTTCAACTGAAGCACAATTATTTGTTTTGTCCATCTCTCCAACCACTGTTTCTGAGATCAGATATGTGGTGTGGCAGAAAAGTATTGAGACTGATTTCCTTTTAACCATGTATTTTACTCTTTTTACAAATCAAGGTTATCCCCTTCGAAACAGTTCCCTTAGGCAGCTACACAGTGACGGAGGCATTGTTTCCATTGTTCGTAGCAGTGCTGGAAGGCTTCTGCTGGAATACCTTTCAGCTCGTCGGTTACGCTCTTCTGGATATTATCCAAAGTACCAAAATGGTGCCCTTTCAAGTGGTTTCTGAGCCAGGGGAATAAAAAGAAGTCACAGGGACTGAGATCGGGCAAATAGGGGGCTGAGGAACCACAGGAATGCTTTTTTCTGCCAAATATTTATTGATGGAGACGGCCGTGTGACAAGGGGCATTGTCGTGGTGCAACATCCATGCGCGTGCAATGCCTGGTCGCACATGTGCCACCCTTTACCTGAGTCTTTCAAGGACTTCCCAACAAAACATTTGATTGACAGTTTGTCCTGGTGGCACAAATTCCTTGTGGATGATACCCTGACTGTCAAAAAAACAAATTAGCATCGATTTGATTTTGGATTTGCTCATTCTCACTTTCTTGGGATGGGGAGAGTTTACAGTGTGCCACTCCCGACTTTGGCGTTTTGTCTCAGGGTCATACTCTAAAATCCATGATTCATCACCTGTGATAACAGAACTGAAAATTCTGGTTCCCTCTCAAAGCGGTCCAGAAAATCAAGACACACATCCCTCCGATTGGCCTTCTGCTCAGTCGTGAGGTTCTTTGGAACCATCTTGGCCCACACTTTTTCATGTCCAAATCCTGTTTTAAAATTTGATGGACAGTAAAAAGGTTCAAATTTAACTCACTACTGATCATTCTCAACATCAATCGACAATCTGACCTCACAAGAGACCTCACTCTTTCCACATTGTCGTCCGTTTTTGAGGTTGAAGGTCTTCCCGCACGAGGTTTGTCTTCCACTTGTTCTCAGCCTTCTAAAAAGGACTTGTGCCATCTGAACACTTGTACCCTGGGTAGGGAATATTCTCCATAAGCCCTTTGTAACTTTTCATAAGTCACAGTAGCGGATTTGCCAAGCTTTACACAAAATTTGATGGCACAACGTTGCTCAGACTTTTGCCGGTCCATTTTCATAACGCACCTCACAAACACAACTTCACTTCAGACGCTCTCAACAATCGCGTAGCAACTGTAGCAAGTTCAAACTTCTACTGAGTCTACAGCAGGGGTTAACCTAACTGCCATGTGAAGAGGGAGGCAGCAGTGTTGTCGGTCCATGCACAGCATTGCCAGTCTCATTACTTTTCTACCACACCACGTACAGTATTAATACCATATGAGATTGTGTAATTGCAAGCAATGCCTCATTCCAGCACTTGGTAAGCCAACTCAGCACCAAAATTAAGATGTGCTCAATCCTTAGCTGCAACACTTGTGAATGAGCTTTTCATTGTTATATTTTAGTTTTATATTTTTTATCAAATTTGCACCTCACTTGGTTTGGAACCCCATAGAGCTGCCTAGTTCACGTATGTGGATGGACAACCTCTAATCCTATGCTATTCTATTCTATTCTATTCTAAGAAAATCTATTCCAAGAAAATATAATTTAAAAAATAGAGACATTTGTACTCATAATATTCAAATTATTCTGTCTGCTTCAAATATTTTTTTTAAACAAGGAAGTTCATAAACTTTAATTTTCAGTGATTACTTAAGCCATTATTAAATGTAACGATGAGAAGATATGAACTCAGCTGAAGGTTTCAACAAATGCACTGTTGATGGTCTTGGCAATTCACCCTTGGCAGCTGAGGTGCACTGGCAATTTAAATCTTGGTCCTTGAAAGAGTAAATAATTCAGGGCCAGTCATTCTCGGCAGACACTCCCTTTGCATGTAATTAGACATGTATACTCAACAAATAAACACTTCCATTTTCATGAAACTTCTTCTGGCTAGCAGTTGTGGCTGTTAGAACATGAAAGTTTGTCACCATGAAAGTTTTAGATTATATACTAGATTGATATTCTTCTGACATACCTCTTTCCTGATTTCATGACACACACCACCATAGTAGGTGAGACGGAATACTTCTTCCTTGTTAGTAACTACACCACCAACATTCATGTTTTCCCACTTCTCACGTGTGAGTCCTTCAGAGGCATCACAAGGGTCATCCTGAGCCACAATGCACTGATTCACTAATCCTGACAGGTGTGTCTGTACTGTTGATAAGTGACGGCAATATGCTAACCACCCATAGAATGCTCGTGAGATTATCTGACGCTTCATGGTGTCACATACCAGTTGTATTGAATCACTGGAAACATACAAAAGTAAATGCACAATTGAATACTTTTATTCTGTGACATTTTTCAATACCTTACCTGAATAAATACTATAAACAGAATTTAAATTAATATATAAACAAATTAACTTAGACCAAAACCATCACCAGAACAGCTGTATTTTCAATCAGTACTTCATATTCTTGATTGTGTTTCCAGCAACCTTTTAAAAATTACTTTTTTTTCTATGTTCAGTCCTTCACACATGCCCCAAATATTATCATCTGTTAGGAGAGAGAGAGCACTTAACTAATTCCACCAAACAGATTCCTTCTTGAGAAGCTACAGTTACTTAGCTGGTCAAGAAATTAATCTCCTACAATGGAACCTGAGGTTTCACTAGCATGTTTGCAACAGCCCACCATGGGACCCAGTCTTGAGGCAGGTGAATACAATTCACACTCTCCTTCATTTTCCTTAACCCCTTATGTGAGCATTTAATGGGTGTTACAAGTGTAGTAGCCACTTACATTTGGACCTTACTCTTTTGACTCAATATTTACCTGAAAATAGCAGAATGGAATCATAAAGAAACAATATATTGATATCAAAGAGCTATTCGAAATAGTTGCGTGATACAGAAAGGCTTCTTCCTCCCTGACACCTGTTAATGACAAGAAAAACAAGGTGCCATAGGTACTTGAAAACTTATGAGAATAAGGCACTTTATTACCAAGTACAGAACACATTACCAGTCATCAACCTCCCATCTGTGCTCAGAGTAATTCTTGCCTGCAAGTCCATATAATCAATGCATTAACATAAGTTATGCAAGCACAAAATTGCAGCCCCTCTTTGTCAGTTTTTGCCTGTATCAGTTGTTCATAACATGTGAAGTTACTAATGAAGGATAGAATGTGGAATGGAATTTAGATATGTAACTAGACTGATACCAGAGAGTTTAGATGGAAAAATGAACTGTCTGCAAACCACTGTGTATGCTAGCTTATTCTAATACTTAGTCAGAATTTTCATGTTTTAGAATTTCTTTTCATAGTCTTTGTCACATGGCTTTCAGGATACGCTGTAAACACAGCAAACAGGCACTGTGTAAAAAATCTCACTCAAGTGTCAAAATTTCAAGTTATGCTGGAAAATATAGTTCCAAAATATTGCCCCTTTGGTGTGGTGGTACTCTGATGAATTTTCAGCTTGATCTGAAAGTTCCAAAAATATAAACCACCAACTTTAATGGATTTCTCTAAAATTAAATCTTGCCCCACACCAAACAATGCAAGTTTCACTGCTGGATATTAAAGTTGATCACACATTTAAATCGAGTTGGCATCTTCTTGTCTTTACATCTTTCATGTGATGACATATGGTGATATAAACCCTCAAAAACTGCCAAAATATAGCATTACTACTTCATGTAGAATCCAACACAACACAAGACTGTGTCTGAAATTAAATATTACATCTCAATAGTGATGTTCAATTTTCAGTGTAGAAGATCTATATGAGGCTGCTGAAACCAAACTACAAAGTAATTTTGAGGATTCATATTACATTCTGACACTCACTCTTGCATTAACCCTTTCACGAACAGCACGAAAATGCACTCTGTCACTTGTCAGGTGAAGTCAGGTAATATCAGTTTTGTGCCTAGTAATACACAGTGTGTATCTAAAACACTTGGCCAGACATCAGGAGAAAGTTTCCCACAATACAACAAGGAAAAACGTTCACATCAATATATTTCTGCAAAAACACAAGTTTTAAGGTGCAACTCCCAAGATACTCTGACCTCAATCCTTCAGATTTGTATTTCTGGGGAAATTTAACACCCCTCATATATTCAGCTCCAATTGAAAATGAAGAGACATTTTACCATTGTTTTGATGCCTATCAAACCATCTGCAACTGCCCTAGGATATATGAAAGGGTGTGACATTCCATGATTAGACTTCTCCATGAGTGCACTGATTCTGGTGGAGGACATTTTGAGCACCTGTTGTGCATTGTAACATGATTAACAATAAGAGCTCAGCATTTAGTAAATTGGAAATGTGTATTGGAAATGTATTATGTCAGTTATAGGTAAAATATTGCATACTTAATGTATTTGTTTTTGAATGTAAACTTTCAATTAAACTCTAATACCACTCACCCCCAGAAATATGTTTATATGAAAGTTTTTCTTTGTTTATATTTGAAGAACTCATCTTGAAATCTCTCCAGGCATTTTAGATACAACCCCATACTGAAAAAAACAACAATGTGACATATTTTGCACGTATGTTGCTTTTTACAATATTAAATACATTAAAATAATAAAAATGACAACTATGTAGAGAATGTGTACTGCTATACAAGTACAGACTTATACATTTATTTAAGATATTCACCATGAATAACATGCTAGTCTGGCCTCTGGCCTGCAAGTTTGAAAATCACAGAATGCTGGTATGGGAATCAGAGGTATACATGTGGTAAAAGTAGTTACATATATGACATGCAACACAGTAAAGTGTCAAAACATTTTAACAAGAACTGCAGTCAGCCAGACTGGTTGCAACAGAAAATGAACTAGAACAACACCCAACCATGAACAGAACCTAACGTGAAACAGGAGTAACACTCCTACAAAGGGGAACTGCTCTTGCTACTTTTGGTATACATTTTCTAAATATGATAAACAATTTAGTATTCACAGCCTCATACTACATCTTTACCAGTGTAATTTCCTAATCCATGTTCAGTGGGATACAAGTTGTTGTAGCATGGCATATCCTTAGGTAGCATGAAGTATGGAGGACAACTGGAATTATACTGAATAAGATGCCATGAACAGTCCACAAGGGCCTCCCCCTCTCCACATGGAGGCTGAGTGAGAGGTGAACATCTCACCACAAAGAACCAACATCTATATTGTACATAAAGCTCCAGACTAGTGGATTCCTGTGACAACAGTAATATTTTTTCTAACTTCAGAAGAAGCAAGAAATGTATTGGGTAGTCGCACCCCTACCATCTTGTGCAGAAGAAATCTGTCCCATGGCAATTGCTGGTTATTAACTCTTTCATACAGATGTATCTCAAAATAAATTAGAAGTTCTTTGTTAAGAATTTGTTTAAGCATCACAACACAAGCCACATACAGTATGTTCATGTTTTTATTATATTTTTGTAGATAAATTTTATATGTGTCCACAGAAGCAGAATAGACAACATGCAAACTTAGATTTCTTTGCCATCCCTACACAAGAATTGAGTGAAATGTATAAAACATAATTCCTTTTTAACTATGAATATTATTACAGAGATCAGAATTTTACTTCAGTGCTGACTACAGCAATTGTAGATTACTGTGTCTCTTCTATGCTTACCCAGTGGTTAGTTTTGGAGTTGGACAACTTGATATTACACCCAGCCTTGGGCTGTCTGGCATTTCTGCACCACTGCCTGGGTCCAGGCTCAGAGACTTGGATGATGATGTAGAGCTTCCCGTTGAAGTCGAGATAAGCTGGGCTCTGACTCGAGATTGGAGCTGTTGAATGCTGCCAGTCCATGGACTAGGATCCATCAAATCTTGGCCTGTCATTGTAGAGAATGTTAATATGAAACAGAATCGAGTAAACAGAAAATTATGTTACTGGTACAGAATCTTAGCAACTCAGAATGTCTATAAAAAAAGCACACCTAAAAAAAGGCAAGTGTCACTAAAGGATACATGTGCAGAGTAAAGTCGATCTCTTCTCAATGTAAGTAATTCTCATTCTGTATTCTGTGGATAAATAATTGCTGATGTTATAGAACTTTGTACGGAATCATAGACAGTCTATAAAAGTGTCACAGACATTTAAGCCAAATTGGATTATATTTACTGGACAATAAAAAAAAAAAAGTTGCAGACTTTAAAGGCATATAGTACTCATTTCACTGTGCACAAATATCCCGGTCAACACATGTGAAAAAAAACCAATGACTGCTCAGATATGGGTAATTTTTATATCATTACCACAGATGCTGTGTATGGTTCCCATGCATGTCAACGTAACTTTCAACTGTTGTTTTCGTAAGTGTGTACTCAAAAAATTCCTGATTTTATGCAAATCTGCCAACAAGCATGCTCTACTCATTGTTGTAACACCTCTAAGTCACTGATCAGGTCTGAGTACACCAAAAGTTTCTGGTGTCCCCACATAGTCGGACAGCACCTGAACCAGGCTTTTGGTGAACAGTGGACAGGATGTGGAGGGCCAGTCAAGTGGCCTGCAAAATCCCCTGACCATAATCTACTGGATTTTTGGCTGTACACAAAGTGAAATGATATGGCTGTAAATGTTGAATCCACATGTACAAGGTACTGTTTGAGGATTTGTTTTATGAAATGAAGAAAACACGGAAACCTTCAGTCAGCATAGACAGTCGTTAAACAGATAAGAATTGAGTACCTCTGCACATACATAATTCATGCAAATGTTGTGCCAATCCACTTAGCATGTTCTATGAAACCCCAAGATTTCTGTAAAAATATCACAGACTTCCACAAATGAAAATGTTAATGGAACTCCGTGAATTCAGATTATTACTGCTGGTAAAGGGCACATCTTATGACTATGTTCATGTATAGATATTTGATACCTGATAAAACACATTGTTCTGTTTCACAAGTTAAAATACATCTGACCACAATAATGTTAAATTGTGATGACCATCAGTTCCTGTAAGGAAGCCAAGTGAGATATAATAAAGTGCAAGAAAATGTTATACAAATTTCAAATTGTGAGAAAATCACAAATTTTAAATTCTTGTGGATAGAAGGCCTATCCATTCAATATGAATTACTGTCAGTCATTTAGATGTCTACAGCAGTGGAAGTGAAATGTCTAGGGTGTTTGTTTGGTTGAGTTGCTGCTTTTATGAACATCAGGGCACTGAATAAGGAATATGTTAAAGGAATACAGATCACAGATATACGAGCAGCTATCCATAGTTATGTGAGTGGGCCAGGTCTGAGTGAATATGTGAAGTGATAAATTAGCATTCAGCATCAGGAAGGAATTGCATGTAGCATATGGCAAGTGTTTGTATCTACACAAGCAGGAAGTTGAGACAATGCTACTTACAAAAGTCCTCATGGTGTGCTTTACTGACAATTCGGAAAACATAATCTGTGGATTCATCCTCTGCCTCTTCTCCATTATGCAATGATGGAAGAGTGCGCCCTTTCCTTCGAAGCTTTGGAAATACCTTTCCTGCATAAATAAAATTTGTAACTAGTCCGTTCTATGCAGTAGAATAGTTCTTGATGGGTTCATACCACTTGAAAGGTTCATTATTATGTCCAACAGTGCACAGGTGCATAAATCCCAGGCACCTGGTTCACAAAGTGGCTAAAATGCTTTACAGTTGTACCTAACATATTTATTATTATTAGTGTAGTTTTTTTTCTGCCTTACATATGAAAATATGTATCAGTTCACAAGAACAGAGCAGAAAAGCACCAGACAGCTATTATGATCACAAGCTACTCTAGAATTTTGGGTCATCAGTATGAAAGTTGCTTGATGTCACCCTTGTGGTGAACTGAATTTGGAGACAGCTACTAGATTTTTTGGAAAATTTGTGGACCCCCTGCATCAAAGTCCACACTTTCACACCCCTTTCTTTAAGATTCATGTTTATGTTGTCCTCAAATTTGTGCCCTGATCTCCTATACCGTCTATTCCCTTTAAGCTTTCTTACTAAAATTTTCTACATTTCCTCTCTTCCTCATCTGTAATATTAGTCAAACCTCAAGTTCCTTGATTTAATCACATTAAAAATATTTTATGAAACTGTTCTGCTCTTAGTTTTTTACAACTAAGCGATGTAAGTGCTGTTTGTTGATATGCATTCTTAGGCAGTGCTTATAGTGTATGCTGACAACATAGTAATAATGGCAAACAGTAAGGCAAAACTACAGCAAGCAGTGATAACATGGGCCAGTGCTTGTAGGGAGAGAGGAATGGGAATCATCGCAAGTAAGAGTAAAACAGTGCATATTGCAGAAGGAATACAGAGATGATTAAACATCCAATGGGAGGGTGAAAGAATGGAAAAAGTGGCAAAGATGGAATGTTTAGGCACAATAATGAATGTGAATGGTAAAATTGATATAGAAATTAATAATAGAGTGCAAAAAGCCAACCAATTTTACTACCAAATAAATCAAACAATTGCAGACAAGAAGAAAATCAACAATCACAATAAAATGAGAATTTATAAAATAGTTTATCTCCAATCTCTACACTATGGCTCAGAAAGCTGAACGATATTAACAAGACATGCAAGTAAGATTACAGGTGCAGAGGTGAGCTACTGAAGAAAATGCACGTGGAAAACAAGAAGAGGTAGAATTATAAATAGAAAGTTTAGAGGAATATTAAATCAAGAGCCAGTTACTAAAATGGTTGACAAGAGAAAACTAAGATGGTTCGGAAACCTAATTAGGCTGGACAGAAACAGGAAGCCTATGCATGTAAGGGAAACAAGAGTTGAGGTGCCAAGGGGAAGAGGAAGCCCAAGGATAAAATGGGAAGAGTATATGCAGTAGCTGGTGAGGAAAAAGGGGAAGGCCTTGTAAAAGGAAAAGTACAGGAGGGTGTACCAGATCTGGCTGATATAACATGATGCCTGAAAGAGCACAATGGATAGAAGAAGAAGAAGAAGAAGAGGAAGAAGAAGAAGAAGAAGAAGAAGAAGAATGAGAAGAAGAAGGAGGAGGAGGAGAAGAAGGAGGAGGAGAAGAAGAAGGAGGAGGAGAAAAAGAAGGAGGAGGAAGAGAAGAAGAAGAAGAAGAAGACGAAGTGCTTTAAACTCTACACAAAAGATGGCACAGTCTAGCATAATAATTATTTCTCTGAGTGTGAAAAAGACATACAAGTTCAAATTTTTAATACATGTAATAAAACCTAACCCACACACACATATATAAATCTACTCATGCTCATGAAATATGTAATCCCATAAGCTTTGAAACCACAAAAACATGTCTTTAAATATAAAATACATTATTCAGCACTGATGTAAATCTTCTTGTCTTTCCTCAATCCTTCAGGTATTTTAAATGACCCTTTAACAAATAAATCAAATGTTACTACTTCAAAAATCACTTCACTCATTCCAAGACAACCTACCAAGACAGGCTGGCAGTTTACACATATCACTCACTAAGCAATCATCATTTTTGTGCTTGGATAATCTGCACAGTAAACAGTATGCCCAAATATCATTCAAGTGTGTTGTACTGTAAATATCTTATATACCTTTCCCTCTCTGAGACCATAGCGGTGGGTCCAACTGTCCATGAGGGAGCAGGCCATTCTCAAGACATGATAAAAATGCAAGCAAATGTCCACCCTTTGGAAAGTGAATTGGTGGTCGTTGAACTCCATCCTGTCCCACCAGCACTATGGTACCACCACTATCAGCTGTCACACAATTGCAATTATTAGTAATTATTCATGAACCTGGATTTAAAGATAGTCATCAGTATTACTGAATTGCTGTGCTGTATAAGTAAAGAGTGTCAGAATGTGGCCTGAGGCTGTACTGCACAATCTGTACATGTTTCTCCTTTGTCCCCGTAACTCATCTCAGACAAATTTGCCACAATATGCAACAGAAATATGAAGGGAAAATGCAGGAGGCAGAAAAATGAAAAACGTTACTGGAAATTGCAGAAACAAATAGCAAACATGTTTGCCAATATGACCAAAAGCTAGGAATACAATGCTTACATAAAAGTCTGTTTCTGAGAAGGGATGGACATAGCCACCATGTTTGCCACACAGCATGTCACTAGTCTCCAAAACATGTACTTGTGTGCAACCCACCTTGCTCTTAATTTTCATAGATTTTACAACCATGCCCTGTAGGCAGTGAAGGACACAGTGCAGCCTCTCAGATCAGTGCTGTCATGTTAGCATGGCACACAGTGTAATCTCCAGGTGTTTGCACTTCTAAGTAATGTTAATATGTTAATGACATCAAGACTTAACAGTAGATAATGTAGCAACTATGGAGCAGGTGCAGTGAGAGAGATGGTTCAGTGAAAACAAAAATTTGCATGTCCTGCATCCCAGCAGATATACTTAGTGCAAGTTAATACTCATTTCTGAATTACTATTAACCAACAAACCCAATCCAAACCAAGCCAAACAATGCAGCCAACTCAATGGCACAGTCTTTCTCCAGCAGTTTGTAGTCAAAGACAACTCTGGACTAGAAAGTCATTAGTGTTACAAAGACAGTCCACTATATGTTTTGGCCAATCACATTCAAAACAAAATAAAGGACAGACAGAATTTCCTCTAATTCTGTAACAACATAATAGTGGTCAGAAACACAGCAGTTCTGATTGAAAGCTCACACCAAAGTCATACTTGAGTGTCTTCCTTTTATCAGTTATATAAACAGTTAAAAGCTTTTAACCGTTTATATTTATTACCCAAAGAATTTTCAAAACTATAAACTTCTTAGATAATTCATACCTTAGAATTTTGTAAATATGTTAACGTACCACCACCCAATACTATCAGAAGTTAACAAGCAACACACAATTGTTAGTTTATACCAGTTAATGAATGAATGAATGTAAAGATTAATGGAATGTAAAAGAAATGAATGAATGAATATCAATGTCAATGATTAAGGTTCTTAAATAATTTTTAGTTACTTTTGCTTTTTTTCTTTTCTTATATCCTTTTACTATAAGTTAAATTATAAACTATAAGTTATTAT
>Ga0131853_10015838_pt1 | contig 13780 bp, 9 predicted proteins | sample TergutLab28metaG_FD_92764 | JGI IMG/M metagenome (GOLD analysis project Ga0131853, IMG submission 92764) | Labiotermes labralis P1 segment gut microbial communities from Petit-Saut dam, French Guiana - Lab288 P1 (version 2) (version 2) | ecosystem: Host-associated > Arthropoda: Insects >... | reverse complement strand
CACTGCATTCCACTCTCAAGGTCATCAACGCTGTCGCGCGACGCATCAGCTGTGCAGGTTGCAGTATTTGGAACCGCAAGAAGCCCCCACTTTTCTCAGGCCATTATCTCCATAACCGTTCAATTATGGATATAGGTGTTTTGGGTTATATCGATATACCTTAACATAAGGAACACTCTCCCGAAGTCTGACACATTCCTCCTGGGACACCCTGTATATTAAACGGCGTTTTAATTTCCACTTAAACAATAAATATGGTCTACAAATATGAAGTTATTTACAGATAAACAGTGACACGTTTGGACATATCATCTTATGTTCTTATTTTCAAGGCAAAAAAGTCACTTTATCTTCGTTTTCAACATGCGTCCTTTGTAAAATGCCCTTATGTTATAATATTAGTGTTTCCTTATGCGTGTTTAAAGAACGTGCTACATTTGTTATATTGTAGGTGTTGCGGTGAAACTTACACATTAACAGCTTCTCTATTGGATGAAGTGGGGTAGTCAAATACAAACCCTGGCCTTTTCACTCCCACTCAAAGCCTCTTCGTCCCTAATGAATACAAGGCCATGAATGGTTCTGGACTTCGTGGTGAAGAGTAAACTTCCCAGAGGCGTATAGAAATCCGACACCCCAATATACTGGAAAAGGGGCCTTAGGGCTGCGTCTGAATTTAAGTTCACTCAAGTTCGATGGCCTTCTTCCACAACCTTCTGTTGATACTCTACACTGAATAGTTATGGCGATTGAATAGGGTATTTATTTGCTTTTTGTCAGTGCAGGGATGTTGAATGGGGCTCCCAATTTTTTTTCTCGAATGGTAGGCTGATTAGAGATTAATGAACCCGAAAGGATGTTACAGAGATCGGGCGAATTCTGGAGTGAGGAACCATCTCGCGTGAAGTGGCTTAATAAAACCACAGAAAAATGTCAAAACTATAGATTTCAAGGCCGACAATGCAACCAGATTCAGCCCGAATAGGAAGCAAGCGTTCTATTCATTCAACCGCCATATAAGTTGTGACGTAAGTAATATATTTCGAAATGCATGTTTTTAAGTGCAACATTCTGACGTCACGCAACGAATACCTGATTTCTGACACTTTCCAACCGACATTGATCGAATTGTTGTTATATAAAATGAGGTTGGCTTTCTTGCCCGCATTATTGACGTGTACATTGTAATGAAACCCTCAATACCCTTCAGCGACTTAGTTTATGACCTCGTCTCGGAATGTGACGCCGTGTGCATTGTTACATTGATAACATTTATTAGAAGAAACCTCAAGCCTTCATCCGCAGGGTCAGTAATTTACTATCTAACCACCTACCTCTCTAGCTAGCTACCTACCTACCTACAATCAACCAATCTACCTACTTGCCAACCCACACGATGTAAAATTCATGTTGAACGAAATCTGAACACACACACTCCTAAGAATCTAAAATATCCTATAGAGTTCAGCTACTAAAATAAAGGGCAAGTTATTTTTTGTGTACCCTATAACAGGATATGTGGTAGATGAGGGACGGCTCGATATTTTCTAACACCGATACCAGCCGGAAGTAAGTGATGCGCTCTTAGGGTAAAGAGCCCCATACCAACCAAACTGAAAGAAGGGTGTGTCCCAGAGCTAGTCCGGACGAATTGGGAATACATAAATACCTGTTGCTCACATGGGGAATCGAACCACGAATATTCCGTCGTCCAGCCCACATTCTGGTCACTATACTGACTGAGCCACGCCGGGTCCAACTATGTATGCGGAAAAATGAAGACGAACTAAGGGACGACTGTGAATATTGATCAAGGCAGCTGAACTCGAAAATAGACCTAGAAAAATTCCGCCATCGCACAATATCGTTTGTCAATGGAAACGAATGCTAAATGTCACTCAACGAAGCATGCGTCCCAAGTTTCGAACCGACGTCCTGTTAGTAGTAAAGGAACTGTGAAAAAAGCCTTCAGATGAACCCACCAGATAAGTGGACGAACAACGTGTCTCATTGCTATTCCATTTGCCTCTTTCTCTCTTCCCTTTCCACCACATACCACATGAATCCTCTTCATTCTGATTCTCTCTTCGTTTCGTTTCGTTTCTTGGCATACTCAGGAATTCGTTCTTTTCTCACCTCCTTCTACTCATCGCCTCAAGGTAATTTAATTCTTTATTTTCTCTTCTTTTCTCTTTGACTGGGTTATATGCTACGTGCAAAAATCAATCTCCACGCCTTAATACACTCTCAGCTCTGATATTTAGGAAAAAATGTCTTCAGGGTTGTTGCTAAATTATGTATTATAAAAGTTCTATCGCGGAATTTCACAGTTCTTTGTCAATTACGAATATGATCTCACAAAATGTTACGCCGTGTAGTTTGATAGATAGGTACCAATGTTTCGAAACAATCCATGCTTCCATCTTCAAGGCTGTGTTTATTCTGAAGGAACAGACAACATTTCCCTTCTCAAAGTCACTATTTACCGAATTATACGGCTTCGCATCCTACATGACAGTAATGTTAATACTTCAAGTTCTAGACACTTGAATTATTCCACAAGTATGTATGGGAGACTAAAATGTTTTTTGATATGTGGTTTGATGGAACAAAAGCAAAAGTGTGATAAATACACATGGTAAGGTGAAAAATATGGACTCAAAAAAGGGTGCCAAAGTAATAAGTGAGTACGGAGAATGTCCCGTAGGGCACTGGTACTTTCACAGAGTGACAAATCCGGATGTGATTTAAGGAGCAAACAGCACGTTATATTCACAACGTGGCTCGAAATAAATAGAACTTATTTTTAAAACTGAGAGGTCAAAAATTAATTACTTTAGATTTATGGTTAATTTTCACACCATGAAAGACGTATGTCTATTACACTATAAGCAGAGTAACTTTCTACTTATAAGTCTCCTTTAGATTCCTGGCGAGGGTTCGTATTTTTGTAAAAAAAAAACCAAAAGTCAAATCCGGATTTACACCTCCTACGGCTCCGTATTAAGCAGTATTGTACGGTACTTTCCCCAAGGTACGTATGGAGAGCCTTGAGATTAGCACGGCTCTCGTAATGTTTCATATTCTTTCCAAGCCCATCTAAATAACTTCACGGAACGGCGTTTCGATGTAGAAATATTCTAGCTTAAGCAATATATTTATATAGAAGTAGAAATACTGAACAAACTTGACATATTCCTTGTGCATGCTATATGCCAGTCAATCTAATCTCTCTTGATTTTACCCTCCTAATATCATTCGGGAAAGAGTAAAAATTATGAAAGCAGGATGATAAAGTTTTATCCAACCTCCTGTTACTTACTCCATCTTCGATCCAAATATTCTCAAAGGCATATAACTATTAATTACAATTTGCTTCTCGCTCGCTACATAGAAACAGAATCCTTTGAAAAGAAGAAGCACAGTAGTTCCAATAAGGACCAGCTTTATGGCAACATCCATGAGCTTAATATTCTTGTTAGATCTGGACTTATTACCTGCGAACAAAGAATATCGACCCAAGCTATTTGCATATTTCTTTAGCTGACAAACATGAATCCGCCAAACCTTAATAATTAAGGACCTCTTGACTTAAGAATTCTTAATACATTTTAAATTTTCACAGATCTGTACCGTTCAGTGTGTCGCTTCTGCTTGCTAAGAACACTTGACCCCCAGTTCAAGCAAACGCAATACAAAACCCATATCCACACATGCATCGCCTATGATTCTGTTTATAACCTTCAGATAAAATTAAAGGTTAAGGTCACACGGTAATGTGCCATGACTGAAACAGAGAAGGCACGCCCCGGCAGCTTGACCCTCGGTGAAGGGCCCCAGTAACCATTACAGAGGAGGCTGGGCGGCCCTCAGGGCCGGTTTGGATGGTATAGAGAAAAAATATTTAGCCTCCGACGGGATTCAGACACTACTCTGTCCAGCCCGTATTGAGTCGGCATAATGACCATGGTTATATCAGCTTACCAGTGCAACTAATTACGAAGTTTGAGAAAAACTTACGTGGTAAGGAATGGAAGGTAAATATACCCACTAGCGTTCGGTAAGAAATATACCTGAAGCACTATGACAAATTGCTGTGACTTGGGCCGGGGTGGTAACAGCCATCCAGAGTGGTTTCTGTGTCTAAGTAGTCAATTATCGCAAACAAAATCTATTATTTCACCGAGTCGAATGACACAGAATATTAGAATATCTGTAGCTTTCTTCTCTCGTCTGCCCACTTTCTATTATATTTTCAGCTTCGGTTATGGTCTGGCAGATTATTTCTAAATTTTCTGCTGACTTCACAAATTAATTACTGCGCAATGACTTATTACGCCGGCATCACTTCCAATTGGCCTTACGTAATCAATAACTCACATTCCACGGTAGACTGCATTTGGTACAACGTCACTAAAAATCAGTGATGGGTATGTACACCTCTAGCACGGTATGACACTCATCCAGACACGAAGGGAGCTCATGCATGTAGTCAGAGTAGGTTGTGAAGGAAGAGGAGGAAGCAGTTATGGTATCTTGCAAGGGAGTAAAAACACCGGCGGCCAGGTAGCCCGGACAACTAAATTTTGTGCGGTGGCGAAGGATTGATGGGTAATCGTATGGAACTTGCACCATGTCATCCCATCAGTAGGTTTGAATTTTGTGGTAGCGCCTAGGTTTTTGAAAAAAAATCTGCACCGCATGTTTACCGGATGGCAAATTCGCCAGAAGGAGCTGGAGGAAAACGCCGTTTGTTGTGAAGTATCACAATCCTAAGCTTAATTCGATCCGGGCTGCTTGTTTTGTGTGTATCAATAGAATCAAATCTGTAGGCTTAAATCACATCCGAACAAGAAGTTCGTAAAACGAAATTAAACTAACGACTATCGGATATTACCCGGGACGCCAACCGTTGTGCTCCGGAATGGAAATCCAGTGTTTCGAAAATAAAATATGTACCTATCATCAAGGAACGTTACGACATTTTAACACCACTGGATTATTTGTGCAAGGATCCACTGAGGCTCCAGGTTTTAGGAAAATGTCTAGGAAACGTTAAGTTCGATCAGTCTTTACCTGTTTAAGACCTGAACCTGCAGTCTCTTGCATAAAACTCCCTGAGCGTGGTCTTCTTCACACATGGATACTTAAGACGCGCAGGCTGATGTATGTTACCAACGTTTTGCAGGAATTTTCTTCCTCCTTATGGGTAAACCAAGAAGAGTCAGGACAGAAGTCTGATGCTGAAACATTTGTAACTAGGGTATACTTTGAGTGGCGTAACACCTCACAAAACTGGAATCTTCATCAGTACCACTACGAGATGCTCGAATTCTGCATTGCTCCAAATTACTAACCTCTTTGTAATTCCAAGGTCTCACACACACACACACACACACACACGCGCGCGTTTTTTTTTTTTTTTATATTTGACGACGGTGGTATAACCTCGCGGTAAACGTGTGGTCTCCAATTTCCAGTACGTCCAGAAAAAAATTGCTCAGCACATTCCTGAAAATACTGTGCGCTTCTATCGGCGAGGCGCTGAATGGCAAAACATTGTTACTAAATTTCATGAAAACCCCTCCAGACAGAGAAAAATGTTGACTCTCTCTCTCTCTTAAGGGCTTAGTCCTTTCTGAAACCGCTCGGTGAAGGTGAAATACGCCACTGCTCAATCTCGTCGCATATAAAACTTACACGTAGAACTGGATTTTACGTCACTCAGAAAAATATCCACAAAACATATAATTTATCCTGGTCACGTGATTTTTTATAGGATATACAAATAGATTAAAACGTTCTTCCATGGTTCCTTTATGTTGTACTTGGAAACAAATCGACGAATCTAGAGCACGCAAATTGTAAGGACTTCGTGGTTACATAATATCCAAATGATAAAGGTGAATTTATGTCTACAGTTTCAGAGGACACAATCTTGAAACTGTTGAAGACGAAGCGTAATCTGCTTTATATATGGAATCAGTCCGTACCGCGCTGTAAACACTTTCCACCACGGTTATAAAATCCAATCAGTATAAAGCAAAGGTCGCTGTCTGTTCTGAGATCGGTACAAAACACTCAACTGAAAGCGAGGACCATGTAGAATTTTTGAATGTTAAACCTGGTGGTACGTAGAGAAACCGCTAGGCTTTAAAAGGTTAAACTGAATTTCCAACTAGTAACATGTAATAAGATAAGGAGGTGGTTCATGTTAAAGTGGGAAGAAAAGTTGCTTTCACAATGTGCTCGGTTTAAATACAGTGTAAGTTAAGATCTGACACGCAAAGCATCGGGCAATAACACAAAATATAACTTAAATCTACTCGGTAAGGACGCTGGCCAACTCCACTTACTGTACCGTCCAACACTCCTGACAGCAGACAAAATTTTAAAACTCTCTGCAATCACGCTGTGAGGCAAGCAGCATATATAGGGCGAGCATAAAGTCTTTCCCTGAGTACAAACATTTATTACAAGGAAACTACTGTACGTGGAATACAAACATTTCTTTAAATGCAACTCAAGAAGGGTTTTTACAACACATTAGTACACTTCAACATGTGCTCCCTTTGTTTTACGGAGAACGTCTAATCGATAATCAATTTCTCTCCACGTGTTCTCCAATATGTCTTCAGTTATTGTAGCAAAAGCGTCTGATATTCTTGCCTTCAAATTTGTAATATCTGGAACTGGTGTCGAAAACACTTTGTCCTTAACATATTCCCACAAAAAGAAGTTAAGGGGGGGGTGTGATATATGGCGATCGTGGTGGCCAGGGTGTCGGAATATCTCTCCCAATCCACCTGTTTGGAAATGTTGTATCCAAAAACTAAATGTTACAAATGTTACAATAAACACATGACATAAAATGTTAGAAACTAACTTAAGTAACTGTAAAATGTATGTTTGTATTCCACGTACGGTAGTTTTCTTGTAATAAATGTTTGTAATCAGGGAAAGGCCGGTCCCAGTGTCCGCGCCGTCTAAGGCGTGGGTCTACGGCCGCTCGCCTGCTGAGATTGTGGGTTCGAATCACACCGGAGGCATGGATGTCTGTCTGTTGTGAGTGTTGTGTTGTCAGGTAGAGGTCTGTGCGACGCGCTGATCACTCGTCCAGAGGAGTCCTACCGACTGTGATGAGTCGTTGTGTGTGATCTAGAAACCTCAAGAATGGATAGGCCATGGCCCGCGTTCGGCCGCAGCGCCACAGGAAAAAAAAATCAAGGGAAGACTTTATGCTCACCCTGTATATTTTATCGATATTGTTGCAAATCCGGCAGTGCTGTACTAGGAGAATAAAGAACATTAAATGAACTAAAACTTAAAATTGATTACGTTTCATCTCAATACATTTGTACACGTTGTTGTTCTGTTCTTTTTGTAGTTTGAAAAACTAATCGCGTTTTGTAACACAGAATTTATTTTAAAATCAATTAACCGCATAACGGGATCAATAATTCGCTGGTCGTGGAGCTCCATACGTAAATATCGGTGTGCCATTACACCGCAACAGACAGAAGAACCGTAACCCATGTACAAAGTCTACACAGCTAATTCAATTAGATTACCGCAGATAAAAAAAATGCAATCATGTATCATTCTACTAAACTCGGCTGTCACCAAAAAATTTTTAGCAAGAATAAATAGTCTGATGAGTTGATTAACTGCTGATAGATAATGAATACACTAAAAACATTAATTATTGTAGATAATAAGGAAAATGATAGGTATAAAACACATTATCCTGACTAATTAATTAACGAATTCCATTAAGCAGAATTCTTTTTGCTGAGCAAATGAATGTTTAATTATTCAATAAATTATACGCATTTTTAGAAACACGTAAGCATGTTGCTGTGTTCTCAGTGGCACACACCACACACACACACCACACCACACACGCACACGCACCACACACATACACACCACACACACACACACATCACACACACACACACATACACACACCACACACACACATCACACACACACACACATACACACACCACACACACACACCACACACACACATCACACACACACAAACACATATTCCTTTCTTCGAAAAATGTTGACGTAAACAAGCTAGCAGTTTTCTCTTGTGTAATTATTGTAATCCGGTGAAGAAATTTTCATCGAACAGGACCGTAAGCTAAAAAATCGTAATGACAGAAATAAGAACCCTCAACACGTGGCCTAAACAAACTCGTCGCAAGGGGCTATCCTTCAGCTAATTAACTAAATATCTTGTTTTCAAAAACAGAGATGACATCCTTGATATTACTCACGACTTTAACGTCAAAGAACACCCAAAGTACAGTCTCTACAAACAGCGACCGTAATCAACTACATCTATTGAAACTGCAGGACATACACGTTGATGCACTCAACAGCTGTGTGTGTCCGACAGCATATGCTGCAAGTAAGCATAACTATAAATTAATGTTAGTACAGATAAAAATTTAAGATTTCTGCATCCGGATATCAGTTTGGAGAGGCCAGCATGAAAGTCAAGATTGAGGCATTAGGCACAGACAGAACACCGTTAGCCGTTCAGTGACAGTGGGGTGAAAATTGCAATTATTGGCCTGGACAGAGAGGTTTTAGTTTACAGCAGGCTGTTTAAAAATGCATTCAAAAGGCACAGTGCTTCGACGACGGCATAGTGTGATGAATTAGAGTCCGTACAGAGTACCGAGGCCGGCATTAAAGGGTTAAAATGAATTTGATGTTTGTGTGACCGTGCAACTCTGATAAAATAATATAAACAACCAACTAGATGCAACAATAACTATTTATTAGTAATTTAAATCAGCTCGACATGTTTCGGGCGATAATTTCGCCCATCCTCAGGAGCACTAGACTGTGTTTACTGCTTGTGGTATAATGCACCGAAGAAGTTGCCTACTGATGACCTGTAGGCGAACTTAGTCACCAGCAGGCAACTTCTTCGGTGCACTATACCACAGTCTAGTGCTCCTGAGGATGGGCGAAATTATCGCCCGAAACATGTAGAGCTGATTGAAATTACTAATACGTTGTTATTGTTGCATCTAGTTGGTTGTTTATACTATTGGTTAAAACGAAGTTTAAAGAGAGAAGACAGGAGAATGCGGCCTGCATTTAGCTGGGTCATGATTGGACCCAGTGGTGACCATTCTGTGAGAAGATATTAAGCTTCCATTTCCACGAAATAGGGGAATTTCTTGGAATGTTAAGCGACTTTCAGCTTCTCAAACCGGATTTTGTAGTTAGCAAGACTTAACATGTATGAAATTGTGTATTTGTGAAATTGTGTAACATCCAGTACTTTGAAAGTCACAAGTTCTTTTGACGTTCATAGGGCTGTGCATAGGAATATTATTTCTATAGTAAAACGAACTAGATGCACCAGTGTATCAAATTTATATTATTTTGGAATGACACTCTACATGTTTCGGACGGTCTTTCCGTCCATCATCAAGAGTTTCAGACTGTAAATACAGGAACAGACATTTGTCAAACAGATACTACTGTCTGTTTGCTAGCAAGCAGTCAGCAGTATCTGCCTGACATATGCCTGGTGCTGTATGTACAGTCTGAAAGTCCTGGTGATGGACGGAAAGACCGTCCGAAACATGTAGAGCGTCATTACAAAATAATATAAATTTGATACACTGGTGCATCTTGTTGGATTTACTATAGAAAGTTACAAGTTCTTGTTCCACATTTCAAGCGGTGTTGTAATACACGTAGAGGACACGCAGTAATGACCTGCAATGCACTGCAGTAACAGCAGTAACCAACAACTGCATTGCGATATAGCAAACCAGGCTAGTGGCTACGTGAGTAACAAACCCCGCAGTGCTCATGATTCATTACTGAGGCTCTACACAGCCACGCTAATTGGACCCCGTAATTAAAGTTCTGAACGCATAGCCGCTATTGACTTACAGTACGAGTAACTATTGTTTAGAAAATCATACAGGAATTAACAGCGAGACATAAAAAAGAAAGCCAAAATCTCGTAATATTAGATAAGCAATTGTCGGAAGTATAAAGGAAAATGAAGAATGGTTATTAAATTACCTCGACGTGGCTGACACTGGGGCAGTGGTTAGAACCTACGGCATTCGTCCCCAAAGTCGCAGCTTAGTTTGCTTGATAAAGGTAAAGGTCTTTATGTAACATGTCATGAAGACACAGAGGGGAGAACAGGTACAGCTCTGCTCCTTGTTAACCTCGGGTGGTAGAAGGAGTGGATGGTCAAGTCCATATCCTGGTCACTTTGACCCCGGCAAGTAGCTCAGGTACTCACTCTACATGAAGCTAGACGGGCCCCAGAGCCGGTCTAAATAGGTGTGGAGAACAGACAATCTGTTGCCATCACTGGGGTTCTAACCCCGAACCGTCCAGCCTGTAGCGAGTCGATAAACCGACTATGCAGCTTGTTCGGCAGGTAAACCTCTAATTTTTTTTTGACAGAAGCCATCCCGTTGTGTATTAACAAATTTGTATAATGTATTATATACCGTCAGTACACAACAATATATCAGTACAGTGATACAGTGTGTACAATTAGGTCATATTACGGCTTATATTCATAGATGGAGCGTGTCAGACTAGCTATGAATTTGACAGCGACCATCCCTTTATGTATTAACAAATCTGTATAATGTATTAATGTAACGTGTTTTTTTTTATTTTGTTTTCCATTCCGAAGTGTTATAACATATAAATACAACACGTCAGTCGATAACACAACAATTTATTATATAAAAAAAATAATATATTTTATCAGGGCGACATGTTTCGACCTTATAAGGTCATCTTCAGGCCCTCCAAGAAGACAGATCCAAGAGTTATGTTTCATTTTTGTATAAAAATAAAGTGTTGTGTTATTGAATGACGTGTTGTATTTATATGTTATAAAAACTTCGGGATGGAAAACATCAATTTTATAGTCGGTCAGGCTAGTTCCATCAATCGGTACAAGAATACAAGATTCAAGCTTTTAAAATGTTGTGCATCAATGAAACATAAACAACTCTTGGCTCTGTCTTCTTGGAGGGTCTGAGGATGACCTTATAAAGTCGAAACATGTCGCCCTGACAAAATATACTATTTTTATGTATAAATAAAGTGTTGTGATATCGACTGACGTGTTGTATTTATAATGTAATGTGACAAAATTGTACATATTTTATCACTGTACTGATACATTGTTGTGTATTGACGGTATACAATACATTATACAAACCTGTTTGATCCCTGAGCATATATTTATATAGAAATTAAAGTCACTTGAAGAAAAGAGAAGCAAAGAAATATTCATATACCGTTGGCGTCCAAAAGGGTTAACTGACTAAGCTCTGTTAAACTTTCTACCCCTATATGAACAAAACTGTACGTATCTGATATGTACGGATGTAATGCTGTTGCAGCTTGTAATTTGCTACTCATAGAAACAGGCCTTACCGAACCTTTAATTTAATAAAATTTAAATCAAACATTAATGATGGAGTTAAAAAAATGTCTTAAAATTCAGGACCCACACTCCACCTCCGCTACCACTGGGCTAACCCAGAATCTTAGATGTACTTTACAGACATTTGTTACAAATCGGTATTGTTTATGACACTCAGTCACTTAAATACTCCTCATATTGGTGTAAAGCAATTTGTGGAAATAACCTGTTGTTTTATTAAATATGTATTTTGAAACAACTCAAGTGTTGCAGTCTGTCTACCGCCCAGGGTTTATACATAAACTGCTGAACGCAGCGTTTCTGGAAATGGATCTGCTTCATTTCTTACATATCAAGCTAAAGGGGGACCTACTAAGATCCGCTTACGTACGGCTACTATAATAAACACACTCAAGGTAGGCATGCACCGTACTGTGGCAGTTGAAACTGACACGTGTGTCATAAAGAACAGCTCTAACAACACCAGGTGTCTGTCTATGTTTATACGTGAGGTCGGAACGAAGTGTATCTCCTGATTGGCTATGACACATTTTTGTGGTCTGTAAAACTGGACAGTTGGTTATACGTAAAATGTATCATCTCCAAAAGGATGTGTAAATACAGTCTCTAGTATTTTGCTTCGTCTTGTAATTAAAGCCAACTTGGTGCACAATTTTTCTTAGTACGTTTATTTCTTTTCTCTACATGTTTCGGACATCAATGTGCCCATCACCAGGAGAGATAACTGTATCTATGGGATATTTCGTATTTGACACACTGTGTGGATGACTGTCTGGTACGCAGGGTAGATTTCAGTCCAAACTGCATACCAGACAGTCATCCACACAGAATAACAAGTACCAAGTTTCGCATAGATACGGTTATTTCTCCTGATGATGGGCACATATTCGCCCGAAACATGTAGATAAAAGAAATAAACATGCTAAGAAAAATTTACACCAAGCTGGCTTTAATTACAAGTTCATACAAGGAAGCACGGTCAACAAAACATAAAAAAAATATTTTGCTTCGGTACGGTGAGAACTGAATATATTCAGCAAACCAACCACCGCAGGATATGACCAAAAGCAGTTCCATTTACCAGTCATTCTCACCAAGTAGTTCGATAAAATCCTCCTGCACTGATCTCATTCATAGCGTAGCCCAATTTATTGAGACACTACTTAAGATTTAAAAATTGTTTCGAATCATCCAAGACGATAGATTGTTCTTTGAATATTAACAGATAATTACACTACGTTGCCCGAAACGTCGGGATCCAAAAATCCATTGACGTAGCGTCATATCACAGAAGAAAGTAATCCTCAGCTACACCAACACGTACACCTTAAAATCGCATAGAGGATCAGTTGTAATTAATATGTGATTTTGGCTAATTTTAATTACGAATATTAATATTTCCTTATTAAAGGATGTGGGGACCGCGGTAACACAGTGGTTAAGTTGCTGTGCTACAAATCGGAAGGTCGCTGACTCGGTTCCAGATTGTGTCATTCGAATTTTTCATTGACATAAAATCCTTCCGATCGCACTATGGCCCTGGGGTCGACTCAGCCTCGAACAGAAATGAGTACCAGGAATATTTCCTGGGGTAAAAGGGGCCGGTATGTAAGGGTGATAGTCTTACCACCATCCTGGGCCGTTGTCACGTAATCTGGGAATCTTAACTTCCTGGAACCCTCTGGGCACCTCGGGCCTGTAATGGGACTGAATTATTTATTTATTTTTATTAAAGGGTGCTTGAAGATGTCAGTTTAACCGCTTATCATAAATGAATCGAAATGTTGGCTGCCATCATAATATTAATACTTCAAGGTGTTTTTAAATTGACTGTGGCAAAAGCGTTAAAAAACGTTGACTGTATTGCATTACAGTCCCTCTATGAAATTCATAAACAGACGAAGGAACAATACTTGCACAGAGCAACACAATTTTAAAATCGATATCTATTTACTCTCAATACGATATTGCATATTTCGCTCGCAACTTTAATTTTTGTTAGTAGGTTAGATGCTGCGAAAATGCAGAAACTCTAGTAGCTGCTACTAGGGAGATTGGACTGGAAGTAAGTGCTGATAAAACTAAGTACATGGTCATGTCTTGAGATCGGAATGCAAGACGAATTCACAGTGTGTTGACTAATAATAGTACCTTCGAGATTGTGGAAGAGTTTGAATACTTGGGAATAACTTTAACAAATCAAAATTCTATTGCGGAAGAAATTAAGAGCAGATTGAGGTCAGGAAATGCTTGCTATCATTCAGTGCAGAATCTTTTGTCTTCCAGGTTGCTATCCAAAAATTTAAAGAT
>Ga0131853_10015837_pt1 | contig 13780 bp, 11 predicted proteins | sample TergutLab28metaG_FD_92764 | JGI IMG/M metagenome (GOLD analysis project Ga0131853, IMG submission 92764) | Labiotermes labralis P1 segment gut microbial communities from Petit-Saut dam, French Guiana - Lab288 P1 (version 2) (version 2) | ecosystem: Host-associated > Arthropoda: Insects >... | reverse complement strand
TTTTATTAATAATTTCAATCAGTTCAACATGTTTCGGGCGATAATTATCGCCCGAAACATGTTGAACTGATTGAAATTATTAATAAAATTATTATTGTTGCATCCAGTTGGCTGTTTATATTATTATTGTAAGCTTATGATATAGCCGTGCTTTTCTTTTCGGTCTGCCGAATGTTGGAAAGTGACTTGCTTTAATTCATGTATGAATGTTACAAAATCAGAGGCCACCGATACCTCGCGCTTATTAGTTTTCCATTCAATAATAATCTGACGTACTGAAGTTGTTGCAAGGTACCGAACATAGTAATTCTGTATAATATCAGACCCACATAACATACGAAATATTTTTGAATACATTTCTTTACGGAGCATGTAACAATTTATGTAAAAGCTTTTAGGTGTACATATTTTTGTCGTGTTTTGAATTTATTGCTTTCTCCCACAATATTGTGGTAGATATTATCAGTTTTCCTTTCATGTCACGTACTCTCTTTAACTTATTTTATAATGTTTAAAATTGAAAGCACACACACACACACACACACACACACACATATATATATATATATATATATATATATATATATATGTATATATATATATATATATATATACATGCTTAATGAAATAGTTGGTGAGGAACAAGGAGAAGGTATGTAGTCAAACACAACTGGCTAGTTTGTATGCTGGGGCTCCTCGCCATTTGACTACAGGTCTTATGGGTTGTTCAGGTTTGTGTAGTTTGATCAGTCCTTTTATGGTCAGCGCTGTTGGGTTCATGTTTATGTACTTCCATTTGGTGTCTGGGGAGATGAGTGTTTTGCTGTTATTTATAACTTTCCGGATTTGGGATTGGAAAGACTTGGTGGGGTCTTGTTTTGTAGTTTGGAAATTGTTGGCTAGTATGAAGTCGTTGATTTTGGAGTCGTATTGTTTTATGGGTTAAGTTGTGTTTGACTACATACCTTCTCCTAGTTTCACACACACAACGGGATGACACACTTCCTAGATTGGTGAGGAAGTACAATGGGCAGAGATAAGTGTACACTCCCTTATGCGTTATAAAATGTCGTCTTCTCTTTGACTTTGTAGTGTCCACTCAGAAGTTGAAATGCTTAAAAATGCACACCTCTGTCGTCTGAAGACCAATAACACGTCTAAGTCTTGTGCTGTCAGAATTTTGCTGTACCTAGATCGTCATCTAGTCCTGCTCTGAGGCCCTGCAAAGATTGACATTACACCGCCCTCTGCATTGAGGGTTTTGATATGCAAGCCACCATGTCGTTTGTTGACAAAAGAGACAGAGCCATCTCCGAAACCTTGGATTCAAACCACGAACTGAAGCGGCTGGTCGCCCTAGAACAGGGCCAAAAACCTATGGCACGCGTGCCCGAAGTGGCATGCGGAAAGATTTGCCTGGCTCGCGGCATTCACTGCTGTCCCAACATTTTTTTCTATATATTTTGTCCTCCCAGCGTCCCTGTTTTGTGTAAAATATGTGTGTGTGTGTGTGTGTGTGTGTATACATATATGGGCCAGGTAGTTCAGTCGGTTTAGCGACTGACTACGGGTTGGACGGTCCGGGATCGAATCCCGATGAGGACGACATTTTCCGCCCGTTCAGACCGGCCCTGGGGCCCACCCAGCCTCCTGTGCAATGGGTACCGTGTCTTTCCCGGGGGTAAAGTGCGGCCGCGACATGCTGCTGACCACTTACCCCTTCTAGTGCCGCGGTCATGGGAGAGCACAGCTATACCTCTATCCACCCTCTGGGACATACCGGGCCTGTACCGGGATCACTTTACCTTTACCTTTTATATATATATACACGCCAGACTGCGTAGAGATTTTATATTTGTTACCAAATAATACTGTGGGTGAAATATTTCTGCACAAATCGGGAGCATTGTGAAATATTGACTGGATATTTATCAATGGGGCGCCGGTATGGCGGTGACTGGGCGAGTACGTGACACTGGACAAAACGCTTTACGATCTTCTTTTCAAAAAAGAAATAAACAGCTCCAGTGACTTCCAAACCTTCTTCCTTATCGCATTGCTCGAGGATACCTTTTTTAGAAATGTAATATTAATAATTATTCTATGCAGTAATAATAAAAATGTCGGGATCCAAGACAGTATTTTGCCCTTCAAAATTCCCAGAGACACGCGGAAGAATTAATTTGAAATTTATAGAAAATTTGGAAGCACACCTTCGAAAAGTTCACCGGCCCTTCCCTAGAAAGCTCTGTCTCTTTGTTTTCAACAATTTTCCGATGACTGTAAAAGGCTTGGGCTTGCTAGTGGCAATAATGATACTCTTTCCGGCATTATCATTGCCTATCTACAAATTAACCGTAAAACAATTCTCAGCAACAGCCACGTTTACCGACGGCTTAAAAGTCTGGGGTGTTAAAACACGTGTTGATAATGACCCTTATAATTGTGGAGCCTGCAGTGTTTCTTTCTCTCAGTGTACAGAGACAACTCAGAAGGCGTCCGTTTACTGCGGCAACAGCTGCTCATCAATTGCAACCATTGCTGTTGCCATTACTGCTAACATTATCGAGAGGGACGAATTTGATACTGCTGAGCGTAAATTTAATTGAGGTTTATACAGCGTTCTGATTTTGTATGGACTTTTTTGGCCCTATATACACAGTTTGTGCGTAATCAATTACTTGTTTGTCTCAAAACTTTCAGTATAATAATTCCGTTAATGTTATTTTCATTATATATGTGTCCCAAGTCTGTCGTTACTCAAGAAAAGTGACCATGTGTTTCTTCAGTCACTCGAGGAATTAGCATCCTTTTTTCTGTTCAAGTTATTCTGCGGCCGAATTCCAATTCCCAATTATCATGGATTTCATCTTTCTTTCCAAACTAACAACGGAACCAACAACATATTTATTCTACCTTTTTGTTTCCTTTCCTGGCATATTTGATTCAAGCCACGTTCATAGAGTACCGTAAGCATATAAACTCCACTGTCTAAAGTACTGTTTTATTTGCAGGCAAATAAACTTCAGCTTAGCGCAATAACCCGTATTATTCGCTTTCCACGTGCCTCTGTGGTCCACATATTTGAAGACTTTGAAGTTTACCATCTTCTGGAATGTGACGCCCTGTGGTAGAAATTTATCGATTTTGAGGAGAAATGCGCTCTCTTCATCCTGAGTAGCGTCATATGTCAGCAGATGGTCATTTTCACAGTCGTCGTTGTGAGGGCGTTTTTCCATTCCGACATTCCTCCTGAAGTACTGTAAATATTATGTTTTGTTGACCGTGCATCTCGATGCAATCATGTAAAGAAAATCCTACTAGATGCACAAATTATTCTTAGTATATTTCGTCAATCTCTACATGTTTCGGGCGTATCTAGGCCCATCATCAGGAGGTACAACCATGTGTATACAACAGTTGGTACTTATTATTCTTTTTAGATGGCTGTTTGTTGTCCTGGTTGGATTGGAATTCTCCAATCCAACCAGGACAACAAACAGCCATCTAAAAAGAATAATAAGTACCAACTGTTGTATACACATGGTTGTACCTCCTGATGATTGGCCTAGATATGCCCGAAACATGTTCTCCAATCCAACCAGGACAACAAACAGCCATATAAAAAGAAAAATAAGTACCAACTGTTGTATACACAAGGTTGTACCTCCTGATGATGGGCCTAGATACGCCCGAAACATGTAGAGGTTGACGAAATATACTAAGAATAAGTTGTGCATGAAGTTGGTTTTCTTTGCATATTTTAAACATGTTTCATGTTTCCCTCTGATAAACGCTGCAGGTTTTTCTCGTGTTATAGCAACTTAACGTTTTGAATGGACAAGTTATTAGAGCGAAATTGGAAAGGAGAGTTTTGAAGTGAGACAGGCACCTGAAGAGTATCGTATAGACGTCTTTTTATGTATGAATGTTTGACGTTGAACCGAGTAACAAAACAGTCGAGAGGTTAGTAAGAGGGTCTAATAAACGTCATGCAGGGACAGACTTTGGAAAGGGTTTACACGGCTTCACATTCGTGTTCTGAACTGAGACAAGACCTACGATAAATTACTTTAACAATGTAGGAATTTACGCTGTTTGTCCCTCTTCTACAAATGAACATCTGAAGGAAAGGGAGCTTCACAGAAAGAGGTATCTATTCTTTGGGATTCTTGAGCTTGAAAATTGTGTTCTCGGAAATTCCACTGTAGTAATCCTGTATGAAAGAGACCAGCAATCAAGCAAGGATAAACATTCGCATTACGAGCTGTTTCCTAAGTCTCCTTCCTAATTTTGCATGTATCCAATTCGTTGTTTGCCTTAGAATAGTAGGCCAGGGGGGGATGGTATCTTTCTCATCATGCCTTTACAAATTGCCTATCATTTTGCTCTCTGAGTGTAGCGTTATGACATTTACCTGGCATTGCTGCTCCTCATTAACTTCTGCAGCAGACTCCGAAAATTCTCTACAAAGTAGATTTGTGTCTTTGATGCAGTCATCTTCGTTTAACTAATTACTGTCCTCCTTTTCTGTCCGTCTCCGTCTTTCCTTATACTTCTATAATAAATCAGCTTCTTGGTTTCCTTAATAACCACAGGTTTAGAATGTTTGCTAATTGCGATCAACAGTAATAAATTCACGTATATAGAGATATGCATTAAAGTACGCTTTGTGCCTACAGTTGAAGCAATTAATTAAATACCGACTTTCCAACAAAGGCGCAGATGGGACGATAATATTAAAATTGATCTTCAGGAAGTGGGATGGGGCACGGACTGGATTGGCTGGCTGAGGATAGGTACAGTTGGCGGGCGCTTGTGAAGGCAGTGATGTGCCTTCGGATAACATAACATTGGGGGATTTTCTTGACCAGCTGAGGACCATTTTGCTTCTCAGGAAGGACTCTGCTCCACGGAGTTAGTTAGTTAGTCAGTCAGTCATTTTGTCAGTAAGGTAGCTTTAAGACAGCTGCGAAAGTAAACCAAATGTCAATAAAATCCTTATTTTTGCACCGTGCATATCGTCGAATTATTTAATTAGTACACGAACTGAAGCAATAAAATGTCAATAAAATGTTTGTCAGGTATTATACTTGACCGTATGTTATTTGAGAGGCTTAATATTTTAGAGTTAAAATATTATCACGTTCCGTTGATTTCCATATTAATGTGATTATTTAACTATCGCCTAACGCAGTTATGTGTTGTGCTGTACTTTTTTATGTTTATGATAATTAACCCGGCATGTTGTGATAATCTGTAGGGGAAATTTTAAGGGTGTTTAATCAAAACGATGGACCCGCAATGTTACAATGTTATCAATGTAGTTTTTATTTGTATTTTATTTTGTTTATGAAGTAATAATGCTATACAACGTTTTGTTTCGTAATAAATACGTTTATTCAACTATAATTATGCGCGTGCGTGTTGTTTTACTGCAGCTACTTTACCGAAACTACACGACTGAAGTGCTTTTGGAATAATGTGAAATGCATGTACTTATGACTCTAATATTATATGTCTTGCCATCAGAAGGATATGTTTAAAAATTCTGAGGATAATATTCTAAACTGTGGCTCTGAAATGGAATAGCGGTCAGACATGGCAGGCAGCAGATCTCTGCGAACTTTGCCCCCCCCCCCCCCATGGATTGCATTTGTCACCCTTCATTTGTCAATGTAAACTGTAAGAATGGATTCAACTGCAAAGAGAATGCCCCTTCGTAAGACAAATTACTTTCAGAATTAAGGTCTAGCAGGCACGCTCAAACACTCGCATACACACAAGAATATCTGCATGAGACGTGTTCTTTCGAAAATATTTTTAAAATGTAAAAGTAATATTTATTACCGTCTAAAAACACAAGTGTGCACACTTTCCATGTACCTAGACTGTGTTCTACTTTGGCCTGATGATGGCTGTTTTACAGCCGAAACATGTCGCCTAGAAGTGAACTAAAAGTTTTTGTCATATTATTGATGATATTGTTGTGTTTTTAGACGGTAATAGATGTCACGTTATTATTACAACATAACGGGATGGATCCTTTATATTTAAATGCCAACTTTTTACAGCTGATTGTTACGCTGTAATAACTGACTGGCTGAAACACAGTCACTATCTACGAACCTTTCTTAATGGAGAACAATAAAAGGAGAAAGAAGGGATTCTTCAAGGTGCAAAAACGATCTCATCTCCTCTACCATTCGGCGGATTTCAGGTCGGTTGGAGGTACTGAATTTTATAATTAATTTCACATGAGCGCTATCGTGCTAGTTGAATTTGCTGAAATTTTGAGATAAGTGATGTGTACGTTATTGGTAACATTGCTTATCAAGTGACTCACTGGGGCGGGATCTGACTTGTGACGACGATAGTTTCTCAGCTGATCACGCAATTTCTCGCCATCTACGAAACCCGCGTGTTCATCACCGTATTCACTACAAGAGGTCAATGGAACCAACCTTAAGCTATATCAATCGATTCTGCACCGCCTGCCCCTATTCTGAGCCATGTAAATGTATTTTGTGCCATCCATCTTTAACATTTATATGAATATTATTTCACAGTCTGCAGTTTAGTTATCCAATTGGCATTTTTCTTTTTTTTTTAATGATTTTCTCAACTAATTCATTGTGCGCATTCTGCATTTCTATAATTCATCCCATACATATCGCTTATCTTATCCTCCTTCAATTGCCGTTCATAAAAATGCAGAGCCTCTATTTTATCTGGCAACTGTCGTTTGTCAGGCCCCGACGAGAGGCTTGTTAGTTGGGATGCGAATCTACGAACCGAAGGAGGGTGGAAATACTCCAGGACCCTCTTTATTATGTCGAATAAGAACAAAATAATAATTAAAGTCCATTAACGTAAGAGGTTTGGACATCGACGCACTAAAAAGTGGAATATCGTTCAGCGTAACTCTGCCTGCCGTTACGCGAAATTTTAATAGTGATGTGACGTGCGTGTAATGGACACCAGATTTTAAGAGGCAGGAATACGAAGGTAACACTTATTCTCGCTAGTGGCAAGACTAAGAACGAATGGATTTATACTTCCACTCCGCCATATAGGTATGTGTCTTAATGGCGTGCAAAGAGATAAATTTACCTGGACCCTGTTCGCAATCACCGAACAACTAACTACCCAACTCCCTATCCTGAACCACACAGATCCATACTACTTCCTCCCGCTCTGTTTCTTTAAGGTACGTTTAAATATTATTCTCCAACCTACGCATATTTGTACCCCCCCTCTTCCCCCCCCCGTCGCTCATGGAGCCTATCTGAAACAGTGAACACGAACTGTTTGTGCAACGTCTGGCAAGCTATTTCTACAACCAAATTCTATTTTGACTTTAATGTCTGATGATATTCAACAAACAGAAGGAGATTTACACTGTTTGTGGCATGCTTTGTGTCTGTTACTAGGGAACACGTCGAATTGTTTTCCTGTGGAAACATGCACGTAAGTGGGATCCTCTAAGAAGAAAAGTACGACGGAATGGCCTCGAAGAGCCTTTGTTAGTAATGTTTGAACTATTTTTTTTAATGTGTATAGGCTTGTCAGACACCTGTCAACCTTCCTCGGTCAAAGGACATTTTTCAAGTCTGCGTCATCAGCGTTTCGAAGTTGACATTCTAAGACAAGTTTTATTTAGTCGAAAGCAGGTAGGAAGGAGGGAAAAAACTCAATGCACAACAGTTTTCTTTACATATGTTGCATACCTTCTGCCTCTATACAGACAAGACTATCACAGGCCTAAAATTTCGTATGTGCCACCTCTCATGTCATTTATTAAACCTGTGCACATCTCCCTCATACCTTTCCAGTCTTATTTTCCAGCCGTATGGGTTCAGTTAAGATATCCTCGCAGGGAAATCTTTTCAGTGGTAAAGGAAAATAATGATGTCATAACGCAACATATTCAAGAATATTTTATCTGTCTTACAAAATATTGCATAGCTTTTCTTAGAGCTCCCCTGTCTCTGTAAAATATTACACCTGTCACCATCAAGCTTGCTGGCAAGTCTTCCTTGTGTGAGCATTAAAAATGAATTTTCAGCTGTCTTTCTTCTACCTTCCGAAAGCAGAGTTGTATGTTATAAACAGACAGTGTCCTGATATCAATTACACGTAAACTTGATGTTCACATTGCCCCCAAACTTTTGTCCCAGACGAAGCAGACCTCTCAGTCTACATAAGTTCAGTTTTACAAGTCATTCTTGGAGTAGCCAAGGAAGCCAGAGATTTCATACATATCTTTCCGTGCCTTATGGTGAATGCTGGCTTGCCACCTAAAATACCATTATGCCACTATCGTTTCCTATCAAACTATCACCTTTTCACCATACACAGAAGTATTTTTACTTATTTTATCGCTCAATAGTGTATCTGATACTGATTTGTTGAAGTATCTACTAATCCATCACCTACGAAGACCTCGGGATTTATATTCCTCTAGAGCCCAAAGGAATAGCTCAGTCAGTATTAGACTCCTAGAGATAGATGGCTGGGAATATGTATCGTTTATCATTGTCACCACCGTGTCTGAATTGCTTTTGTAACCCACGAACGTCACATTGATTGGGCTCCGGCGCACGTCTTCCGATGTAGGTCTGAAGTTACAGGGCGTCGAAACTTTCGCGCGAATCCATACGCTATCAAGAATGCATGAAGTGCTGCTGTGTATCTACCCTTACATTAAGTCTTCGCGGATTGGAACGTATTTTAGCATTGACAAAATTTTACCTGTTACCTTACCTTAAAAAACCCGATGTTAAATACTGCAAACGGGTTAATGAAAGTTTCCGTTATGCGTACCGAGGGAGTCCAAGTTGCGGATAATCTACACCAGTGATTGTAGGGACATTCGCAAAATTTGCGAAAATCGACTGTCAGCTTCTTCATGCCTGTCTATCCATCTCTCCATACGTCCGTCTATCCTTACGAATGGAGCAACTCGGCCGTCACTGACACTTCAGTATTTTTCGAGAATATGTCGAGAAAATTCAAGTTTCGTTAAAATCTGGCAATAATAACGGCTCTTTACATGAAGACCAATATACATTTTGGATCATATCTCGCACAGCTCTTCTTAGAAGAAGAAATGCTTCAGCAAAAGATGTAGAGAAAATTAAAACACACATTTCATGTTCAATAACTTTTCTTTCGAAAATCATGCCGTTTAGATAACTTGGAAAAATTTTGTGGAGCGGGGCAGACTACAGATGACAATAGGCGCATGCGCTTTACAAATTTGATTCCTAAGTCTACACACACACACACACACACACACACACAAAATATGCAATACCTATTGTTTTTCTACTGCTACAGTGGATGCACGAACGCGCCTGAATGTTGCGTTATGCATGCATTGCCTATCTTGTTGGCAGTGCATTCAAAATTACTGCAAATACTTTATCTGCAGAGACCCCACCAAGGTATGTGTGAGCATTTGTGTATTTTATTTTGATCCTGAAAATTTCTTATCCGCTATTACTAAATAATAAAAAATTAGAACAGTAAAATCCAAAAAGATCTATAAAAAAACATTTGGTGTTAATGCGTCTGGCTGACTATGGAAACCCTACGTTATCAGGAAAGATATATATATATATATATACATACATATATATATATATGGGCCTTAAATTTTGGAACGAATTTTAGCATGATTGTGGGATACGCAAAATCTGTTCATGCGATTGCAGCATATAAACTGCCGGCTGTAAAGCGATGGTAATAGTTGCAATAATGTACTTATGGTAACAAATCTCGTCGCAGACATAGCAACGAAATGATACAAGCACAAAGACCGCCAAAAGACATGACAAAAATTGTGCATATAGAACACAGCACAATGAAGGCTACAAAAGCTGCCTGAGGGTCATGTTCTTTTATTTGTGATTTTTGTATACAGGTGAAACGTGTTTGCAGACAATGTAGCGTTTTGTTTCACAACTTCATAAAGTTGCTTTGTCTCCTCGTGTGTATGAATGTAATTGTTTGGAATCCATGAGGATCTCCCGCGAGGGAGGATCAATTCGTTGAAATAAATGCATAATTACATCCAGAGCTAGCGCTGGAAATAAATTAAGTTACTGCATCCATTTCCATTGATAACCTGTCTCTGTTTCGCATAAGCAGCATATGTTCCGTGTGTATTGTTAATTTTTCAGGATTGGCAGACAAGCGGAGGTGACGATCCGGACACAATTTCCTTTCATATTCATTTGGCTGAGATAACCAGAGCTGGCAACATAATTCCATGATAGTCTCATCGAAATCCCAAAGAAGCTCCTCCTGACACCTTTTTTGTCTTCCCACCGAAAGTTTCCTGCAAAAAATGGGGTCGAATATATAAAGCTGTAATCTACACATCGTAATGTAATTTTACTGACCAGGAACGGAAATTATAAAGATAAATGTGTGTCAACCCTCATGCAAATAAATGTGAATAGGACAAAACATTCACTCGTTCTGCAGTTCCATTCTGCGACACATCATAATGTACGCTGCTAATAGTGTGTTAGTCTCTTTGTACCTGCTGTCTTCATCTCTAAACAGCAGGGTTATATGGCATTATCTACCTCATTCGCATAATATAATTTTTTTATTTTTGAATCATAAGGTTGTGAAAAGGGAAGAGACTTTTACCCGTGCGATTTAGCCACCAGGCGATGAGAGATAGACTCGTGCGATGAATGGAGGTAGAGCTCCACGTGGTGTTAATTTAGATACAAAAAAACTTGAGGTTACCTGTACGCTCCGGTCGTTTTACTGTCGGGGAGAAATCCCCTGATACTCCTGATTAGAGGACTGGCTGGACCCTAGAGACAGATTACATTCGGAAGGGAAGAAAGACGTCAATATGGTTATCACTAATCGAACCAGGTCATCAGGCCCTCAGTCATTCACTTTAATGGGCCCTATTCGTATTCACAACATTCAGTCATTTAACCTTACATCTGTAAATCTGTGTATGTGGTTGTTAGTAAAATGGCTTGGGTAGGCAGTTCTGTCCGTTGTTCTATGCAAGAAGCAAAAGGCCTGGTTCAGATTTGACGTTCACAGGGCCGTTCATCGTAATATTATGTCTACAGTAAAACCAACAGTTCCATCTCGTACACGCTAGCAAGCAGACAGCAGGATCTGTTTGACATAGCCTGTTGCAGTATGTAGTCTTGAACTCCTGATGATGGACGGAAAAACCGTCCGAAACATGTAGAGTGCCATTCCAAAATAAAATAAATTAGATACTTTGGTTCATCTAGTTGGGTTTACTATCGAAATAGTCTGGTTCAAATATCTCTTCGAATTTCAGTTTTGTTGTGATATAAAAGTTAAAATATTTTGCACTTTGCTTGCTTGTTTTTATTTCGTTAATTTTTCCCTTTTCTTCTTCTTATTCGTTTATGTTTAATTTTCATTTTTTATTTCCTTTTGTCTTGAGAGGTATAAGGTGACATGGAAGCGGAGATATGGAGATTAGAGGAAAGCGGAACACTGCAATGAACTTCGGGGTTCACAACAAGCGGGGCATTTAGTTATTAAACGAGGAACCATGAGTTAATTAACAATATAAGCTTAATATTTAAAGTGCTAAAAGTGTCCGATATACGAATTACGTACCGTTTAAACGGCTGAAAAGGAATTAATATTTTACCCTTGAATGTCTTATTATATCTGAACTACTTTCGCAAATGTTCCTCTCAGTTCTGTAGCCACCCTGTTTTTGTTCAGATTTATTAATACTTTTTTCACAACATGTTTAGTCATTAAAATTGTCTGCTACATACGCATAATATCAGTTTCTCCCCTTATTTCGTATACAAAATCTAATCTACTTAGAATTGCCTTCAGACTATCCTGCATTCTGGTACAAATTCATTCATCGGGGTTCCCGTCATTTCGCTACTTTTCATTGTATAACTTGCGTCTCTGGACTCATCTGTTCGTCCGGCGCTCTTTGACATGATACAAAGTAAGTTAATGTAGGGCAAGGGTAGAACATAAACTGTGTTTCTAAATTTTTACTGTCTGCCATATTATTCATTCCGTTCAGCGGCATCCGTAGACGATATTTGTTACATGCTGGTTGAAAAAAGAGAATATGAATTTATCGTATCAAGTGCATTGCAACATAAAAGACTTCAATGTAACATTGTTAAATAGTAGAAGTTGTGCGGGGCAAGTTGTACATATGGGGGAGACGTACATATAGGGTTTCTATGGGTCAAACCTAAGGAAAAGGGTCACTTGGAAGACCTAGGTGTAGATGGTAATAAAATTTTATGTTTTGTACAAAACTAATGCAGTGATGTGTTTTAACAAAACATGCAGGCAAAAACACCTAACGCCAAATTATATTTTATACTCATGGGTCCATGCATCTTGAATCAAATTTAATAGCTGTCCAACAAGATGCGACTGTATTCAGTTTGTTATGTTTCTGTAGGCAGCTCTACATGTTACGGGTGTTGACACCCATCATAAGGAGCTTCTGGCACTGGTCAACCGGGTCTACTACCAGTAGACCCGGTTGACCAGTGCCAGAAGATGTAATTACAGTTGTACGAGCTCCTGATGATGGGTGTCAACACCCGAAACATGTAGAGCTGCCTACAGAAATGTAATAAACTGAATACAGTCGCATCTTGTTGGAAAATTATTAAACTTAAAACCAAATTATATATAGTTTAAAATAAATGTTACCAACCGCCAATGCCTCAATACAGTAAATGCAGCTACACACTTCTGTATAAACCAAGAGCTCAAATTTCTGTATATTATGAAAAAACATAAAACTCAACAAACAGCTTTGTAAGGTCCATTTAGAGTGTGCTTTGGTATGGCGTTACAACTGGCAACTAATCCAGTCTTTTATTGATGAAAAACTAAAGAGACAAATGGAAATACGATAAGATGATCTCAACAAAAAAACTCGACTGTCTCCAACTTAAACAACAACAGTGTGCTCCGACTGTTCAAATAAAACCGAAATCAACAGTGAATGCATTTCTACCCCAGAGTACAAAATTTGACAGATATCAAGTTCACAAAATAATAAACGAGACTCTTAAATCTTGGCTTCCAATATAGTAAAGAAAAGCCACTAGTAGCATATTTTACAAACCTTTTAATAGAAACCGAAAACGCAATAAAACTCTTGGATGCCAAATTGTGTCATGTATACCGCATTTTAGCAACCAAGGGACTATAATATTAAACTGGATGTGACACAAATAAGGTGGGAGGGTGTAGGCTGGAATAAACTGGCTCAGGAATGGGACACAGTAATGATATTCCTGGTGGCATAAAATGCGTAATTTCTTGACTGGCTTAGTAACTATTATTTTTTCTAGAATGACTGTACTCCGTGGAGTTAGTCAAGTATAACTAGATAAATATTAGGATTATGTCATTTAAGGAGCTGGAGTCTGTGGTATCCCGTGGACATGCACAAAGTGTGATGTGTCATTAATTTCGAATGTACGGCTCACATTCGTATGTTCGTCTGTATGAAGATGTGAGGTTGCACACTGTGGTCTGTTTTGATTGAACGGCGTGGTTACGTCTTACTTATCATCCGAGACCGCTACCCAGTTTCTTTTTAAAACTTATATCATTAATATTTGAATAAAGGTTTACCAACTAGATGACACTTGCTTTATTATCTACTGTTCAACATGTTTCAGACGTTAATACGTCCATCTTCAGGAGCTTGCGACTATTTGTTGCGTTGTGTAGGCTGACTTGAGGCGTGCTGGTG
>Ga0131853_10015836_pt1 | contig 13780 bp, 12 predicted proteins | sample TergutLab28metaG_FD_92764 | JGI IMG/M metagenome (GOLD analysis project Ga0131853, IMG submission 92764) | Labiotermes labralis P1 segment gut microbial communities from Petit-Saut dam, French Guiana - Lab288 P1 (version 2) (version 2) | ecosystem: Host-associated > Arthropoda: Insects >... | reverse complement strand
GCTCCTGAGGATGGATGTATTAACATCCGAAACATGTTGAGCATTAAATAATGAAATAAAAAAGCAAGTGACATCAAGTTGGTCTCTCTTTATTCAACTATCAAGATGATGCACAGTCCAATAAACAAAATCTGTAGAGTTATATTCCAAAAATAAATTTCAGAAATTAGTGCATCTCGTTGGGTGTATTATACGAATATATCACGATGCTCGGTCCTCTGAATGTCCCACTCGTGTTGTCCAAAGTAGGTGGATTATCGGGTCGCTTGAATATTGTGGTACCTGTAACATGACGGAGCCAGTTATAATAAATAAATAAATAAATGTCTCCGAAATATGTTAAAGGAACCTTAATATAGCGGGGGATTACAAAATTTGAGAGACCGCATTTAAATGTACGCCGAACCTCTCTTGAATGATATTTCTTCTGAAATGACGTGGCTTGACGTGTTGCGCTGCCAGAGCTCTGGTTCTGTTTGTCACATTTTGAGTGAACGCATCAGTTTCCTACCAACAAGATGGAAATGAATCATGTTGCTCTGCCATGCCTCTCGTCTACAAACAGGGAACTGGGTTTCCGTCCTAACCACTCCATCTGGATAAAATATCATTTCGTTATCGAGCATCCAGATTGCTGCAGCCAGCACGGAGGGTATGAATCACACACTGCACTAACGAGATGTCTGATGAAGACGATCCCTTACTCGTCCTTACGCGTTTACTGCTTAATGGTCTCGAATTGAAACAATTCCGTTCAAATCACGATATCTCGGAAAGCAGGGAACACGAACTTAACTTGAATCACAACTCCGTAGCAAATTTTATATTAGCTCCGGGCTTATACAAAGAGAGAGAGAAAAAAAGGTAAAGTGATCCCGTTACAGGCCCGGTGTGGCCCAGAGTGTGGGTAGAGGTATAGCTCTACTCTTCCATGACCGCAGCACTAGAAGGGGGTGAGTGGTCAGCAGCACGCCCTGACCGCACTTTACCCCCAGGAAAGTCCCGGTACCCATTGTACAGGAAGCTGGGTGGGCCCCAGGGCCGGTCTGGACAGGCGGAAAATCTCGTCTCCACCGGGATTCTATCCCGGACCGTCCAGCCCGTAGTCAGTCGCTATACCGACTGAGCTACCCGGCCCACTTATACAAAGAGTACTAAATAGAATAGTACATGGGATCGAGCCCATCCGGTCCCGATGCACCTAGGCCTTAAAAACAGACTCTTTGTGCTCCATGATCTGTCACTAGGTTAAAGGAGCCCTGTACCTTTGCCAAATTTCCAGGTGGACCCCATACTTAGGTTCATAACATCCTCAGGGCCCAAAAAGAAGGAGACCAGATATGTATGTATGAGTGAAGTCAAGGCCTCGTCCTCACACTCACACAAGATGTGGACTGAGGTCTCCTCCTCCTCCGTACCATACTTCCTATAAGTGGGGTTGTTACTCAGCCCCATTACATCACGATGTCTTCTCAGGGTATTATGTCCGCGAAGAAGGCTGTAACAACCCTGGATTGTGCCCTATGAAAGGACAGTAATCGGGTCTTTGAAGCCGGAATTGGACAAGAAATCAATTTTCGAACCTGTCTCAGAGTACTACAAGGACCTCGCCATATTTTCAAATGTTGGTTCAACAAGTACTGATATGGAAGCAAGCATAGTGGAATATTGCACTGTGGGAGGGGGGGGGGGCGGAATACAATACAGGTATGAGCATGAATAGCTGCGTCTATGAGTGGAGTAGCTGCACACTGAAGGAAGGATTTCGAATCCGCAAACAGGCAGGAGTTCGTGTATTCGCCACTGACTCAACCGTGTTTTAGGGTCCACTCGGTACCCAATTCAATATAAGGACTTCTTTCATCGCGGGTAAAGTGGCCGCAGAGTAGAACTGACTGATCAACTTCGTCTAGTGATACGGATAAGAATGGGTGGAGCCTACATAACTACTTCCAATTCCATTTACAAAAATAAGACGTACTTAATACTAGAATTATCTAACGTGCTTCTTTCCGCTGTGTTATTGGTTTTTAATATAATTATTCCGTACACGCAGTTTATAAGTATATTAAAAGGTAAAGTGTTCCCGTTACAGGCCCGGTGTGGCCCAGAGGGTGGGTAGAGGTATAGCTCTACTCTTCCATGACCGCAGCACTAGAAGGGGATGAGTGGTCAGCAGCACGCCTCGGCCGCACTTTACCCCCGGGAAAAGACCCGGTACCCATTGTACAGGAGGCTGGGTGGGCCCCAGGGCCGGTCTGGACGGGCGGAAAATCTCGTCTCCACCGGGATTCGATCCCGGACCGTCCAGCCCGTAGTCAGTCCCTATACCGACTGAGCTACCCGGCCCACACTATAAGTATATTAGCAGAATAATATTCTAAACGTATTTAAAAAAAAAATTCCATACAGAACGGTCAAAGACAGGATACCTGAATCTCTTGATCTCCTGACTAACATGTGGGAAGCAATGCACTGCTGGGATCAGGCAAATGTTCTGAGGCAGTTGTCACTTTAAGGTTATAAAAGACAGGAAATTTATGTATAACGTAACACTGAGGCGCGTTCGCGTAACCCATGTTGTCGTGCAGAAGCAAAAACTATTAAACACTCTGAGGGTGTGTCTGTACTCTTGCCTTAGTTACTCATCATGCAAATCGCATCTTTTCCGTGCCGCATTATATTATCAGCTGTCGCCTGTCTGACTATACAATATCTGTCCGTATTATTTCATACACGGTACAATTTCCGTAAAAAAAAAAATATTGAATATTCAACGTGTATTTTAGTTTTCTCTACAAATCTGACCTAAAATACTCCTCCTCCTAAGATGAATTCAGCGACATGTGATCATAACAGTACATATGTCTTCCTGTAATGTGCCGGTTATTTTTGTCAGATTCCAATGAAAATTAAATTTTCTCGACAGATTTTCAAAAAGTTCTCTTATACAAAATTTCATGAAATCTGTCCAGTGGCAGCCCAGTTGTTCCATGCGGGTAAACGGACAAGCAGACAGACAGACATACCAGACAGACAGAGAGACATGACGAATAGTCGCTTTTCGCGATTTTGCGAACACGCATAAAAACAATTTTTTTTGTTTACTTCCGTGGTCTTTCAATACAATTCTTGGTGCTCGCTAAAAATGGCGTAAGTCAAAAATCATACGTGGGGCATAATCTTACGCATGTCTTTTTTACTAACATTAACAATACCGTGCCTGATTTCAGGCAACCGCCGCGGCGTAAATGAGACCTTCGCTCTTCAGGGATGTTACGCGGCGTAAATTGGTATTTAGTTACCGGTGTTTCAGGACAATCTATCCGTCCCATCTTCAAGGGTCCAGTAGTCCAGACTGCTGGACCCTTGAAGATGGGACGGATAGGTTGTCCCGAAACGTCAGTGACGATCATTCCACGCTGCTTTTCAACCCGGAAGACCAAAGATCTCACTACAGATATTACTTTATGCGTTCATACTCCCAGGATGTCTGAGTACGAAACTGGTGTGAATGCTGACTGATCTCCCATAGCAACCAATAGGACAGATAGGATGGAACAGAAAACAAAGAAAGAGGAATTATTTATTATGCGAGATAGAAAGTTTTCAGAATTTGTGTAAGTCGGCCTGGAGATGACGGATTTTTCTACTGACATTCTTGTACATTGATATTAGTATTTACGTAATTTATATACGTTTTGGGTTTTGAACAGTACCAAAAATCTTTAAAAATGAAAATAATTAAAATATGTATAATTCTGCATATCGAATATACCTTAGACAAATGTGAATCCACGTATTAATCCACTGGAATTTCACGACGAAATCCATAAGGTAGAGTCGCTGGTAGTTGCTAAGCTTATCAAAACAATTTCCGCTTTTCTTTCGGAGCCCTTATGTTGGCTGGAATTCGCAGAAGGGCTCACCATATTCTACTCACAACTACACACCTCATTTCTTTAATTTATACTTTCAACTTATTCTCCCATCTGCGCCTATTTTCCCAAAGTAATTCGCATTTCCTTACCAAAATTCTGTACGCATCTCTGATGCAATCAAGAGTACTGCGTGTCTCGCTCTTCCCAATCTCCCAGATTTCATCCTCGTAATACATATATATAGCAGCTAGGATATGGGGTACGTCAGCCAGGACTTCAGGACTCGATTCCAGGCAGAAGCAAAAAAAAGTTTCCTTCTCCACCTTTCATACTGGACCGGGATCGGTCCACCTTCTGGTACAATGCGGCCGGGGGCTCTTTCCTCGGTGTTAAAATGGCCGGGACGTGAAGCTAATACACGCAGCTATACTTCGCTCCCCTTACGTGTGCACGGTGTGACGCTTAGTTAAGCAAACAAGTCTTTTCCTTTATTTTCACAGTGTAGATAACCCTTGACACGATACGTACAGACAGTGACAGGAGAAGAAAAGTGGACAAAGACACAGAATTTCCATCTGGTTATTTGAAGCGTTTCTATCTGCTGTATATTCGCTGTCCTGTGATTAGGCAGACATAAAATATAAGCATCATGCAAACAGCTGAGCTTATGACGCAGTTTCCATTCACCCATCCACATCTAAGACGCTCTTCTGTAACGTGTCTCTCTCTTGAAAATACGAGTCTCTCTCTCTTGAAAGGAGAGAGACGCGCTACAGTGGTTGCGCTGATATTCAGTGCCGTCTAAATCTCCCATTTTCGAAGCCTTCAGCTTCTACCGCCTTACTAACGTATGGAATAAGTTTCGCACGGATGACAGACTCCACCTCGCCCAAGCATAATTCTTCAATAGATAAAAATTATTGATCATGCTACATATATTTTCCATTTTCCAGCGCATTCTGTCATAGGCTTCTACGGTCCATGTCATACAGTCTTCAACCAGGGCTGGACCCGATAGATGTGGGTGCCTCGGGCAGGCTAGCAGTTCGGCGCCCCTTCAAACTTATGATCTTTAAAATTTGGGGGCCCAGGACAGGGCTGGCGAATACTTCTGAATTTTAGATAATTTTCGGAGAAATTCTTTCACTTGTGTTGACCTGAGTTTACTAGCACCATATTTACGATTATTCCAGTGATGTCGTACGGCCTCTAATAAGCTGGAGTGCCGGACAGCTGCCCGGCTGGCCCACCCCTTCGACCGGCACTGTATGCAACTCTCAAACACACACACACACACACACGCACGCACACGCTTCTTGCAGCTATTTCCAGTTCTTCCCTATAAACGTAAATTTATCCCCTTGAAGCCCATGAAAGCGTATGGAGGTATAGATCCATTCATTCTTAACCTTGGTACTGGGTGAATGGTAAGTTTCACGCCCCGGCCGACTTACTACCCAGGGAAAGAGCTCTGAAGCCCATTCAACAGGAGGCTGGGCAGGCTTCAGTCGCTATGGACGTTTCGAAAAAGAAAAAAATCTCTTGCCTGTGAAGGGAATCGAAACTCGATTCTTGCCTATACCTTATCAGAGTTGACGCAATCTCGTGGGAAAAATATGGACGATGGTCATCTCAGCTCAAACTTTGTAATCCGACAGGTGGCTAGCCATGTAGAGTGATAGGTGTTTATCGGAGTTTCGGAAAATCCTTTGTCTCCATACTACAGTAGCTAGTATAGTCCGGTCGGTGTATATCAACTCTATGGAGGTAACGGCTGTGCGTAGTCTGCTTACGAATATTTCGGGCAAACCTGATTACCTTCACTTCAGGGTAAATACTACAGTCTGGTAAGTGGTTATAAAGTGTCGGAGGAACCTGGTTTCTTCACTTCAGGTTACCTCGTGTAGCCTGGTAGGTGTTTGCCGACGTTTCGGAGTAATCTTTACTTCAGAGTTACTCAAATTTTCTGATTAGTCAAGAATGTTTGCAACGAACCTGCTGCATGCAGTTGAAGTAAGCCAAGACGTCATGGTGTTTGGTTGCCAAAGTTCTGGGAAGAAATACTGCCTCAGTCTTATAATTTCATTCTGAAATAGGAGACATTATATTTCTCCGAGACGCTGATTAACTACCTTATCTACATCTTCATTTCCTCTTCGTCTGTCTTCAAATAAAAGGGATTTCTATACAAAATTAAGTACCCCTGTGCCTAAGCATCATGCCATAAAAGCAAGTAGGTTTCCTGGATGCAAAAGTTTAAGAAATTATTATTGCCAGAATCTGCTGAGTCATGAGTCCCCAATATTTACGATCAGTGTTATCAGACGGTGGTGAATCATAAGTCCCCAATACTTATGATTAGTGTTATCAGACGGTGATGAGTCATATAATCTCAATATTTGTAATCAGCGTTTTCAGACGGTGTGGAGACATAAGTCCTAATAACTATGATCAGTATTATCAGAAGATGACGAGTCATAAGTCCCAAATATTATGATCAGTGTTATCAGAAAATGACGAGTCATAAGTCCCTATACTTAAGAGTGTTATCAGACGATGATGAGTCATAAGTCCCAGTAACTGTGATCAGTATTATCAGATGGTGATGAGTCATACGTCTCCTATACTTACGATCAGTGTTATCATAAGTCCCCTACACGAACGACTAGTGTTATCAGACGGTGAGGAGTAATTAAGTCCTCAATGAATGTGATTTTCCACACTAGGTCTATATGAGTCAAAATTAACAGTTTTAATAGATTTATTTCTATAGTTAATAAAGCAAACAATTCTACGACCAGAGTTTATTCTTGTGTTCTGTATAATTCGCACGACAGGAATTACTTGCCGATAGAATACTAACCAGCCCTTTGCATGAATTTTGGTAACATTTTCACAAGTCGCCGTCAAAGTATCGCTGTCACATGAACGTACTGGGACTAACATTTTTCTATACAACGTTAACTTTTCCTTTCACTAATTTTCTCCCTATAATCCCACAGATTTCTTGAAACTGAGAAATGTTTTAATTCAAAATTCAAGTCTTAACTTTACGCTCAGCAGACCCGGCATAACATCTCACAAAACTTCACTCTTCTTCAGTACAGCTCTCAGAAACTGCGACCTCGCACACGTGTTATGCTGTATACAGTATAGCGTATTTCATAAGAGGTATCATCCCATAAACCTAACAAGTAAGAATTCATCTACAGTTAAATTATCAACTACTACTACGCAGCTAACTCTACATTTCTACCAGAACGTGTGTCGTCCAGACCGCCCCTGGGGCCCACCCAGCCTTCTGTGCAATGGGTACCATGTCTTTCCCGGGGGTAAAGTGCGGCCGGGGCGTGCTGCTGACCACTCACCCCCTTCTAGTGCTGCCGTCATGGAAGAGTAGAGCTATACCTCTACCCACCCTCTGGGCCACACCGGGCCTGTAATGGGATCACTTTACCTTCTTTTTACCAGAACGTGCGTGTTATAACACTGCAACCGGCTAGCTCTGTAGTAGCACGAAGTCTCTCAGGCGCCTTGTAATTTTATCTGATTTATTGATATCAATTTGTTTTTTTCTATTTTTTTTATCAATTACACACTTCATTCTTGGCACTGCTTACTTCTGTCCCCCTAACGACCACAGTCTTCCCAGTATCGTCCTCTCTGCACTTCTACCCCCCTCCAGGACGACACTACCTATATCTTCCCTCTAGGGACTGGTCAGAGTAAAAAAGGGTTAAATTTTCGTGGATGACCAATTCAAAATTTTCAGAAAATAAGCATATATTTCCGTGGGAAAGAAAGCCCATAACATACCCGTAAGTCGATAATTTCTTCACCGAATAAAACCATAAATACTGTCTACACAATGCCAAAAAGAATTTCCAAATATCAATTACTCGCGCAGTATTGAAGTTGTCACGTCTGGAGGGACATGGGTAAAAGCGAGAGGGTTGAAGGATGAAAGACAGGAATCCCTTCACAAACCCGATGGTCCAGCGGGCTAGTAATGTTCGGCTACAACACCAACTAGAATATACGGACCCGACCCGGTCCGCGGACCACCGTTAAAAAACACACAGAATTACAGTACGTAATGCATGGATAGATTTGGGTTCCCATTAACCAAAAAATTGCAACGAACAGGAAACAACCTTTTGTGAAGCCGTGCGGACATAATCCTTTCGTCCGACTGGAAAAGCTGTAAAAATTCGATGAAGCGTTAAAAATCATTACACGTTACATCACATCACGTCCAGACAGATAGCAGTGTGGATATGAAGTGTTCTCACCCTCGAGGATTCAATTTTACTGTTGAAACAAATAGTAAAACAGATGAAGTGCCATTCAAAGGTGACGCAGAAAAATTATGTAAAGAAAATGCACTTTCGGAACATGTTTTTATCTCTAGGAGCAGACATGCTCCAACCTAGCGCTGAGCAGGATTCTGCTTCGAAGTGCAGCCTGGACGCAAAATTTCCTGCCTATTGCATTTGTTTCCTTCAGCAAATTCGAGAAAATACTGGAATAGTTCCTTATAACAGGCGGTGGGTTCTTTCGCAGGGGTGAAAGCGGCCGAGGCGAGAGGTTGGTAACTCATCTACATCTAGTGTATAGGTTAGGAATGAGATGTGCTGTAAATTCTCCTACTTTACATATGCTATTCCAGATGGTGTCACTGGAATTTTTCATTGACATAAAATCCTTCCGATCGCACTATGGCCCTGGGGTCAATTCAGCCTCTAACGGAAATGAGTACCAGGAGCATTTCCTGGGGGTAAAGGCGGCCGGTGCGTAAGGCTGAGATCACTAATCTGTGCCGTTGTCATGTAATCTGGGAACTTTAACTTCCTGGAACCCTCTGGGCCACTCCAGGCCTGTAACGGGACTGCTTTACCTTTACCTTTACTTTTACCTTGCATATGACGTCGTGGTGTGGACAAGGACGATCTTGTCTTCACTTTATCAACATGAATAACCTTAGACTCCTTCCACCCCTGAGGCAATTATTCCTCTCAGGTGGAACAGAATTATCTAGTGTACGCATCACATTACCTCAAGTTTTGCCTCACACTGTGTAAGTTCCGCTCAATTATAATCAGTACCTGAGCACAACATTATAAACTCCATAATTTTTATGCTCCATCAGACATTACTAGAGTGTTCAAATAAGGGAAATATTAGATGGGCGACGCATGTAGCACAAATGGAAAGGATAAGAATTTACACGAACTTTTAGTCGCAAGGTAGAAAGAAATCATTTGCAAGAACTACTAGTTTATGAAAATATAATATTGAAATAAATCTCAGACAAATATGGATGTGAGTTAACTTCACATGGCTCAGGATAGCGTCCAGTGGCGGGACAATACACAGATTCAACAAGACAGGCCACGTTCGTATAACGTAACAACGAGGAGCTTTCGCCTAACCACTGTCCCAGTCTAAAAGAAATAAGTACTACATATTCTGAGTGTGTGTTTGTAACCTTAGGTATCCGGCATGCAATGCGCGTGTGCCACATTGTCATTTGTGGCCTGTCCGGCGGTGAAAATATTTTTTCACAATATTTCATAAATGGCAAGATTTTCGGGGAAAAATTTATTGAAAGTAAAATGTTTGTTCTGATTTCTCTACAACTTTGTGTAAAACAATTCTCAATCTAAGGAGAACTTAGCAAGATATATTTACAAATGCACATCGGTCTTCAGGTAAAGTGTTTGTTATTCTTGTCAGATTTTAATGAATGTTTTTTTAGGCAGATTTTAGAAAAATACCCAGAAATACCAAATTTCATGAAAATCCTTCTAGTGGGAGCCGAGTTGTTTCGTGCGGAAGACAGGCGGACAGATATGACTAAGCTAAGAGTTGTTTTTCGCAAATTTGTGAATGCGCCAAATAGAAAAAAAAAACTCGAGAATTTCTTATTGCTTGACTTCTCAAAAAGGATTACGACCGATAGAAGGCGAAAGAAAATATAATACTCTAAAGAATTTGATTTATATTAAGCACAATATGAAACTGAAGAGAACTATGGATAGAAAGGATTCTCGGGAAATGGAACTAGGCAATATTCAAGACTGGCAGAAGTAGCGTTTGAAGAGTGCAAAGCAGGTAAACCCGGAAGTGAGTCAAATAATATTTTATATGATTACTATTAGCGCCGTCAAGTCTGTGTGTCTAAACGTCTCTGTCTGTGAGCATGGAATAACAAGACTCCCACTGGACGGATTTTCATTAAATTTGATACATGAGGATTTTTGGAAAATCTGTTGAGAAAGTTTACGTTTGATTATGTCTGAATTTTTCTTAGAATGAGAAATATTTCAAACATACGTTGCAAAATTTAAAAAAAATTACGTTAATTAACTTTTTTCCCGAAAATCGTGCGTTTTATTAAATACTTACCTACTCCATGGTGCAGAGTCCTTCTTGAGCAGCTAACTGGTTTGCAGCTAGTCAAGAAATTCCCCGCATTTCACGAAACCCGAAGGTTCATTACCGCACTCACAAGCGTCCGTCACCTGTCTGTAACCTGGGCCAGCCCAATCCAGTCCATATACCCACATCCCACCTCCTGGAGATTCATCCTACTATTATCCACCCATTTACGCCTAGGTCTCCCCAGTGGTCTCTTTCCTTCCGGTTTCCCCACCAAGACCTCTCCTCACCCATACGCGCCACATGCCCAGCCCATCTCATTCTTCTCGATTTTATCACCCGCACAATATTTGGCGAGGAGTACAAATCATTTAGCTCCTCGTTATGCAATCTCCTCCATTCCCCCGTTACCTCATCCCTCCTAGGTCTAAATATTCTCCTCAACACCATGTTCTCAAACACCCTCAGCTTCCTTTCCTCCCGCAATGTCAAGACCAAGTTTCACACCCACACAAAACAACAGGCAGAATTATAGTTCTATATATCTTGATTTTTAAATTTTTGGATAGCAACCTAGAAGACAAAAGGTTCTGCACCGAATGATATTAAGCATTTCCTGAGCTCAATTTGTTCTTAATTTCTTCCGCAATATAATTTTGATTTGTTAAATTTGTTCCCAAATATTTAAACTCTTCCACCCTCTCGAAGGTACTATTGTCAATCCTCACATATTTTATTAAATACTGTGGGAAAATATGGTAGAACCAGACAGGCCACACACACACACACATATATATGTATATATATATATATATATATATATAAATACGGCGCATGCACATTGCATTATGGAGAACTAAGGCCACAGCTACACACTCAGAATATGCATACTTATTGCTATTCCAAGACAACAATAGTAACGCGAACGCGCCTCAATGTTGCCCCTGTACGTTCACTGCCTATCTTGCTTACTTCCAAAGATCAGGCAGCTGGACACCAGGTTCTGATAAGGAAAGCACGGATTCAACAGGACGGCTATCTGTGCAGAACAGACAGGCCCTCATTTGCCGTGCTTAACGCAAATCCGCCTAGCTTCTGTCCAATCAATCACAGTATCTGAGGTAGTTATGTGACACGCCTAACAAGGTGACACACTATCACTAGCCCCTTCATTAGGTCGTGGGTGTTGCTTGTAGTCGGTCAGTAAGGGGTCCCTGCCCGTTGAATCTTAACCAGTGTTATCTGTCACAGATTAACGGATGACAGATCACCGAAACTGGGTAAAAACGTAAACAGAGCGACGATAGAGAACGAAATTGGAAAATTGAAAATGTGTGCGTAAATTCTGAACAGGCGTAACTGCTTATACCGGCGATTCCCGAACTGTACGCAGCGGCGCCATTTCAAAATGTTGAGTTTTCTTTCAATTTATGTGTATTATTTTTTCAAACAGCTAATAAGTTGTTAGTACAAAAGGGAAAAACCAAAGTACACCCTAGAACAGGCCATGAAGTCCCAAAGGGGGAGAAGATATATAGCTCTACTCTTTGCTTAACCTCTGCGCTAGATGGGGGGGGGGTTGGTGGTCAACGCCACGCCCCGGCTGTTTCGCCCCCGGGAAAGACCCGGTACCCATTGTATCGGAGGGTGGGTGGGCCCCAGGGCCGGTCTGGACAGGTGTGGAAAACATCGCTCAGACCGGGATTCGATCCTCGGACCGTCCAGCCCGTAGCGAGTCGCTGTACCGACTGAGCTATCCCGGGCCATAAGTTGTTATAACAAATTGTTGATGTTGTTATTGTTATTATTGTTTTTGTTGTTGTTTGGATCGAACTACTTAATAAAGAGAAGTGTTAAGTAATTCGTTTGGCCTAGAGGCGCCGTATAAAAATTGCTGAGGCACTAAGGGCGCCGTAAACCGCGAAAGTTTGGGAGCAGCTGACTTATACCATAAAGTGAACAAGATAAGTGAAACTCGCAGAATGGAGCCTTCCATTACAAAAATAAAAGACAATAACACGTACCGTACAGTGTTCAGGCCAGTAGTCTGGAAAAAAACGTTTGCTTTTGACGTTTTGCCGACCGAGCTACATCTCAGTATATTTATCTCAGTATTTAACCAACTTGATGAACAAAATTTGTTTCACAATAAGTTTTATTTCATGCCTCTAAATGTTTCGAGCACATGTAGAGGCATGAAATAAACTTTTGTAAAACAAACATTTTGTGCATCAAGTTGGTTCATTACTGAGATAAATTTAAAAAAATGTTTGCTTTGTTTAACTCCTTACAGGTCGTTTGTAATTACGTATATAATAGTCACAGACACACACAGAGTCTTGTATTTGTCAATTATTAATAAGAAGCATCGATTCTGACGGTGGTTCATCACGTTTGGAATCCTTTACTGTGTAGACCCTGTCCATGGCCGTGTGTGAAAAAATTCAATTCATTTCGGTTAACTCAAGTGCCGGCTTAACACTCCGCAGCAAGTTAAAAAAACCCAGCAAGAGTACACAAATACACAAGCATACAACGACATAAACGAAACAACAAAAAGCAAATTGTGAGTTAGTATCTGAACAGCTGCTAAAATCTGACGTTCATAGGGCCGTGCATCGTAATATTATTTCTATAGTAAAACCAACTAGATGCACCAATGTATCCAACTTATTTATTTTAGAATGATAATCTACATGTTTCAGGCGGTCTTTCCGTCCATCATCAGACGTTCAAGACTGTACATAGAGCAACAGGCATATGTCGAATACTGCTGTCTGCTTGCTAGCAAGCAGACAGCAGTATCTGTTTGGCAAATGCCTGTTGCTGTTTGTACAGTCTTGAATTCCTGATGATGGACGGAAAGACCGGTCGAAACATGTATAGTGTCATTCTAAAATAAATTTGATAAATTGGTTCATCCAGTTGGTTTTTCTATACAAAAAAACTACTAAAATATTTACATGTTCTAACGAAATTCTAACAGGAAAATAAGAACCCGAAATTTGTGACCAATTAGTTTAAAATAATACTAAATTACGTAATAACAAAAATAAATAAAAAAATAATACATTACTTTTCGTGGAAAAGCACGGGAACAAATGGTCTCTCCGCAATGTGACTATACTGCTGCTATTATTATAGAATTTTTTACTTCTCAGCTTCGGCTGGGAAATATTCACCTATCCTGGGATGTAGCAATCAACAGGATTTAGGCTCGGTGGTCTTACTTGTAGTTTAAAAAGTTTCTTAAAATTGAACATGTGCTAAGAATTACAGATTTTTGCAGCTGTATATATGTATTGGTGTGCATGTTCAGTCTTGTTAGATTTTGTGATAGTGACTTTGGAATTACTCCCGTAGATGATATTACTATCGGGATCACTTTTACTGCTTTTTGCTTCCACATAGCACATATTTAATTCGCCAGTTCTTGGTACTTGTTTTGTTTGTCGGTTATTGTTTTGGCGAGATTATGTGTATTTGGGACAGCTATGTCTATCAGAAAGGCGTTCTTT
>Ga0131853_10015835_pt1 | contig 13780 bp, 5 predicted proteins | sample TergutLab28metaG_FD_92764 | JGI IMG/M metagenome (GOLD analysis project Ga0131853, IMG submission 92764) | Labiotermes labralis P1 segment gut microbial communities from Petit-Saut dam, French Guiana - Lab288 P1 (version 2) (version 2) | ecosystem: Host-associated > Arthropoda: Insects >... | reverse complement strand
TTTTTTTTTTTTCCATTTTTTAATTTTTTTTCCTATTTTTTTTTTTTTTTTTTTTTTTTTCCCTTAAATTTTTCCCCCCCCCTTTTTTTTTTTTTTTTTTTTTTTTTGCCAACAACTGCCTGGTGTGTCGTTTCAGATCCGCTTGGAAATATTCGCCTAATTTTTTCCTGTTATACGACCTTCTAACATTGAATATTAGTCTAGCATTCCGGATCCGGACTTTTTTTCAGAATTTTATGTGGAACAAAACGTCCTATACTCTCGAAAAATATTTCCATATTTGTTCCATGAAACTACCATTTCCTGCCCTTCTTGCAAATTTATCCCGGAGAAAATCTGTAAACCTGAAGCATCTGATTTGTACACCTGGACTAATCTTTCCGCTTGTGTCGCGCGGCAAATTTCGCTCCATTTAACTTCCAATAATGCACCTCAATGGTAACTGATCCCCTGCACAATGCTAGAGAAGGCAAGCGAGTTTTCGGGCCAGACATGGTCAACATCCAACAACACACAATACCAATCTATCTACGAACGCCCGGTTTTCGCTGATTCCTTCCGCGTACTCATCCAGTCCGCCTAGGGTAAGTTTAAATAATCGCATATGATGCTAACCTTAATAGAATTTCGTTAGGTACATTAATTTCTAGCCCCATAAAAAGAGGTATTTTACCCATTCAAATAATATTTATAATGCCATCGGAATATCCATTCACATTTAAAATAACAAACTTCTAGTGCGAATCAGTTTTGCAATAATTATGAATAATTACCAAGAGGAATAGTGACAAACTTTTGGCCAAACTTTACGCATTCCGTTTTTTCAGATAAGGGCAGTTGTGTGTTGGTTGTTCAGGAGCAGGTGACAAACCAGACGTTTGTTTCATCTCCAAAAGGGAAAATAATCAAATCTCTACAAAGGGTGTCATTATGAATATTGAGTAGTGAAATTTAATAATCGCGTAATAAAATGTCGTCAAGTTACTTTACTCTTTCGTATTTAGACTTATTATGTCATGGATGATTTTAACCTCGTGTTAATATGGGAAATAAATCGATGTTTATATGACGAAGAACTTCGGAAATTGATTGTGAACTTTTTATGTAAAGCTGCAGCCCAATTCGGGATTAGGCAGCTTCGTTTTGAGGTTTAAAGATCACACGAAGTTGGAAACACAGATAGTAGATCTCATCTGAACGCGTGATCAGCTCGTCGCAGAGGCTGATACCTGCACAAAACACAACAAACCCAAGAGACGAACATCCATGCCCTCTGCAAGATTCGAACCCGCGATCTCAGGAATCATACGACCGAGATCGTCGTCAAGTACAGTGTAATTTTTATATATTATCAGTAATTACGCTACAGCAGAGTTCGTGATTTATTGTACAGCCTATCGGACAGTGTGGAACGGAATTAATGGGTTATTAAACAGCCTATGTGACACTGTAAATACGAGTAGAAGTACTGAGTTACTACACTGCCTGACAGTGTTGAACAGAAGTACTGTGTTATTATAATGCCTGTCATTGTGCAACAGAAGTACTTACTTACTATATTTTCTGACACTTGAACAGAAGTACTGAGTTATTATAATGCCTGTCATTGTGCAACAGAAGTACTTCCTGATTATATTGTCTAACAATGTTGAACAGACGTACTGAGTTATTACAATGCCTGACAATGTTGAACAGAAGTACTGAGTTCTTATACTGCCTGACATTGTGGAACAGAACTACTGAATTATTTAATTGTCTGGCACTGTGGAGCAGAATTACTGGCTTAGCGCCTAGGTATATTGCCTGACATTGTGGAACAGTAGTACTGGTTTATTATACTGCCTATCTTACACTGTAGAAAGAAGTACTAAGTTTATTATACTGTCTCACACTGTGAAGAATTATTCTTGCGAAAATGAAAATCTGTCTACTTATCAATAAATTTCCCCTACTTTATGAAATCCGAAGTTTCCGATCTATGGACACCAACATCTCTACATAGATTTCTTTCAGACGATAGAAAGTGATACGCTACAGCAACTACCTTGGTAGTTGCATCGGCAGCGTAATTGCCAGGCAGACTCACATGTTCTGGTAACCATAAAATCCCATTCGCCAGCTTCATAAAGATCAGATTCACAGCAGAGTTTTTGTAGTTTTTATGACGTTATCAACCTACAGAGACAACGACGCAAAATTTTCAACAGCGTTAGGCATCCGATTAACGGTAATTTCTAACAACGTATCTCGTGAATTCGATCGCTGATATTCCACGGATGGATGATTCTAAAGGTAGAATATCGAAATGCGGTGCCAAGTATGCCTTCTAAATGTCAAAGAAGATGGAGATAAATTATTGGTGAATGACGAAATTGTTATGGATGTGAAGTTTCAAGTTCACAGGGTAGTCCAATATTGTCGAACGAACAATGAACATTCGAAGAGATGTTTCTACGGTCCAGAAATCGGTGGCCTACTATTCGCTCCACTATCTTACAAATAAAATAGTCAGAACGTAGATCAACAGGCATTTAATGGTTTTCACTATCAGGATGACTATTGCTTTTGCCCAGGAAGATTGGCCTGAGTTCTCTGTCCACGTGCAATAGTACACGGACGTGAAGAAAATGATTATCTATAAGGGAGTGTTGCATTATGCCGAGAACAGAAAGTGAAACTTAGTGGCAAAGTTTCTGCCTTAACTTTGAGAACTTTTAACATCGGGTCTTAATACTCAGAAGTGAAAAAAAAAATTGGAAAAGAGGAGGGGAAAATATTGGCTATATCTCCTGTAAAGTTATTCCTGCCACCGCCAAAAGAGGTGCAGATTACGGAGGTGCCATTGACTTTCCTGTTGTTCAAAGTAGCTTGAGCCATGTAACATCAGCATGTAAAGGCCGGAAAAGACTGTAAGTGAGGGTAGCAGTGCAGAAAAGGAACATAATTTCGGACGAAATAGTTTTGTAGGCTATTATTAATTTTCAGAGAAGATGTATCTGTAAATACAAAATTTAGTTTTGACGATTGGACGTTCAAGAGAGTTCAAGTCACAATAGTTTAGTACTATTCAGTTTTAGGAATACAGTTTTTGTAATACTACTACATACGCATTATTACGAAGAACGGTAGTGATGACACAGAAGTAATTTTACAGGATATAGATGGCGTCTGCGTTGCGGAGGGTGAGGGAATTTCGATGAAATTTGTCTTGTTATGCCAAATTATTTACTTTCATTGCTTAATGAAGCAATATTTTTAGTGACGTTGCAAGACTGACAACCCAAATAAAAACCATCAATAAAACTGCCATTTCTTTCCAAATCCATCAACATATAACACTAAACAGAAAGTAGGGATTAGGCCTGAAGTGTTGTATTGAAACATACCTTCCCAAAAAAAGAAGTTGTATGTAGCTAGTTGTTTCAGGTTTCATGTAACAACATTTGAAAATTAATAAATTAATGTATGAGTTAGCACTTATTTCACTTCACTCTTTCACTTCTCTAATAAAACCTAGTGTATGCAGTATCACATAGTAATTACTCATAGAAGAGTAAATTGAATCCTCTTCCTTCATTTTTGTTTACAGTTTACATAATCATGTAAGATTATGCGCTTCATCACATATACTACAAACCATGTACAATTCAATTTACAAATAATCATCTACTGACAACAACCACATACATCATTCGTATGAACAAAGACATTAATTTCTTTTAATTTTTTGAGTGATTATTAGCTTGTCAAGAGGCCTCTAGTGCATTGAGTTAGTTTTATTAAACAGTTCATACAAATGCAAATCATGTAGGGTATATTCATATAAACTTTAGATCTACAGACAAGTCCCTGTTAGAAGAGCTAGTGCTACTGAGTTACAAACTCTAAAATAATCATACAAAAAAAATGTTTGACAATTATCACACTTTTACCAATCGTAATGTGTTGCATTCAGCAGGACGAAGAAATTTTCATTACTACCGAATAAATATCATTTTCGTGTGTGTTGTTGTTGTTGGGGGTTTTTTTTTGGGGGGGGGGGCATATATTCAGGGGCAATAATAAATCCTCTCTTGTCTGAAACTACAGTCATGACTACTGGAATTTTCAGGAGAATGGGAACATGCATTATCAGTCTCACAGCCTAAAATGGTAATGTTGTCAAAATCTGTGTGTGGGACCAAGCTGGAGCAATATTTAAAGATACAGAATGTGGAAAAATTGTTAGTTTGGGATTTGAAGGGCAGATCACTCTTAAAGAACACAAGGTTCCTGGAAGATAGTTTAGATCCCACATCCATTTGTTCTATTTTCTGCATTACAATGCAGAAAATTGAATATAAAAATCTATACAATGGAAAAGCATCCATTGTTACTCACAATCCAGCAGAGAAACATGAAGCCAATAAGAGACAAACCAAATATCATCCAGCATTTATACTGAGCTCAAGTGGATCTACAGATCTTTCAAAAGGAGTTGTGATAACACACCTTAATATTATGACAACACTAGCCACAAGGTCTGTACACACTCTATAAATGTTGAGGACAAGCATAGTGTTTGAAATTTTGCCTTGTGCTGGGTTCTTTCTGTTCCAATAAACAATGTTCATTTTGCTTCATTTTAGTTTACTAATGAATAAAAGACATATGCAATGTGAAAGGAAATAGTTGTGGTAAATGTTAATGTAATATTCCAGGCCATGCCTGGAGTGAACAACTAAAACAACCTAAAACATCCTGTTAATATCTGTCCAAGCTTCAAAATGTGACAAAAGAGCCCTGGTCACTGATTGATACTGGGTAAATAATACCCCTGAAGTGACTATCTAAAATCTTGGTTAACATTCAGAATCCCAAAAGAAGTTTTCTGTGTTTCCTTATTCTCTTCAGATATTTGCCAAAATAATGCTTTTACAAAATGCAGTGCCTTACTTTCAGATCTTTTGGGGTCCATTACTTCCCTATAATTAATCTGGTTTCATGAGAACTGGATTTGAAAGTACCAGTCCTCCACCTCTGGTACTCCATCAGTAACAGAAATGACATGTACACATTCACATTACAAACACTAAATGCTTTGCACAGTAGATATGCTGACTGAGTATAAATGAACTCAAACTGGACAGACTGCCTGACTAAATGAACTCAGTATAATGGATAAGTAGACTTCAATTTGACATCATACATCAATCATGAACAAAGGAAAAATTTATACAGAGCTGTGCTCTCCCTCCCATTTTCAGTACAGAACCGTGAAAGTTAGACAGTAAGTCCTCATATTTTTTTATTTTGTACCTTTCACAAGTTAGATGTAAACATTTCACAGAATTTCATTACAAAATTGCAGAAAACACGGTTATTTTTCAAAGTAATCTTTGTTTTTGCCAATGGTATTCTTCCCTCTTTGAACAAGAGCTCTCCCATAGCCACTGGCACTTCTGCAGTACTTTGTTGTCCATGAAATATTGTCTTCAAAGAGGGTCTTTCAAAGGATAAACAGATGAAAAACTGATGGCATGTCAGGTGTGTGGTTGAAGGGTGGTTGCGGCAACACTGTATATCCAAATTTTGTTATTACCTCAATTGTGCTTGTGTACGGCCTGTAGTTGTCATTAAAGATCAACAGTTCTGATATAATTTTTATGGAATCAGCTTAGTAGATATCACTGTTGTTCATCTAGGCTATAATTTTGCAAATTTCATCATCCCAGAATACAGCAGCCATTATTTTCCATCTCACATTGCAACCCTGTACCATATAGATGCAAAAATCAGTGACAGCTGATTTCCTTGCTGCTTTGCATACATCACTTAACGTTCTTGGCGCACCAACAGCATAAAATTTGAAATAGCCAAATAATTATCACTATACTGTTTTTACTAATGCATTTAGTGGAGCATAAGTCATCCATATTTGTGGGAGAATCACTGTATATCAGTTCACCAACCCAGGAGATGTTGTCATGCATTACTACAGCGTGACAATGATGACTCCACACTATCTAATTATGCTCTCCTCCACCTGTTTCAGCTTCTACATTTCATCTTGCTAATTGTTGCACAGTACTCACATCCCCAGTTTCTTCAACATGCACTGTGAATAAATGCTCATTTATAGAAGACAGCTTCCCATCTGAAACAACCAAAAACTTGATTAGAGCTCATTGTTTTAAAGGAACATCAATATCTGCCATTTTTCACTACTTCCCTACTTCTCTGATGTAGTGGTTATTCCTATAAAAGATAATGTATAGAGGCTTTTCTTACCTACTGTCCATATATCTTCTCACTGGAAAAGGAGTTCCAATGGCTACAAATAAGGTACGATGTATTATTTTATATTTTTCACGGTACAAATTTTGTAGGTCTGATGACTAATTTTGTGTATTTGATAGTATGGCCTCTGAAACAATCAGTTTGAAGGTGACCACATTTATATGTCTAAAATTAATGATAATAAAAGACAGAAAATTATCCAGCAAAATAAATTTGCACTCTGTTCAAAATATATGAAGATAATGTGGGTAATTAACACATTTTGAATTGACTGAGTATAACTGAAGACAGAAAAAATTATTTAAGCAAATTTAGCTTAACTGGTAGTTTTGAACTGATAGTGAATCTAAATTTATGTTACTATAATACTTAGTGTGATGGAATTGTTTCTTAGACCATGGAATTGATACACAATTTAATGCATTTTCATATAATTCAGTGGACACTATACCAGCTATGATGATGTCACCTAAGGAGTATCCTCCTTCAGCCATGCATATGGTCTGCTACTGGCACCTATGTGTACATGTGAAGGAACATATACTGTGGTTGTACATAAATTTAAGCCAGATCTCTTCATACAGTATATTAAAAAACACAAAGTAAGTTTAAGGTATAGAAAAATTGCCTAATCTTGTGGAAACAGAATATTACTTTGACACTTCTAAATTGCAGAACATTTAAGAAATTTTAAACCATTCATCGCACATAATAAATAAATAAATAAATAAATAAAATGCACAGATAACAGCTATAAATATATTAACAGCACTCTCCTCATGCACTGCTTGTGTGGTAACTCCCAGCATGAGTAACTTGTTTCTGGACATATTACATACCAATATTTGTCAAGCAGTAGGCCTATGTCTTAATTTATGCTGTTCTGCAAATATTACTTAGAATTTAATTTCACATATCTTACCAGAAATGGAAATATTACTATTTTCCTACTAACCACATTGTACTTTCAGCAACTGAAATGTTTATGTAAAAAATTACCACTTTAGTACTTAGTAACATTTAGCACGTGGCTAAACGAAGCATGAAGAAGGAAAGACATAATGGGTTTATCACTATCCCTCCCCTTGAGCAGAAGGCACAGGTGATATACAAATATCAGGTCCTTGAAGTATAGATATAACATATTAGGTCCTAATTTGAATTCAAGACACCTTGTCATTTAAGATGCACCCCACTTTAAAAAATGGATTTTCAGCAAAATATTTGCAAGCAAATGATGTATTTGAGAATTCTGAACAGTGAGATATAATAGTTTGAATTTAAGTTACACCCTAATTTTTGGTTCAGGAAAATATGAAGAAGGGCGTGTCATATACTCTCAGGCTAAATTTTTATTTTTATTTTTTAATTTTCAGCATGGGAAATTACATTCTTTATTCAATTTTACTAGCATATGGACACATTTATTTGTGTACTGTGACAGTGTTTACACATGGCAGTAGTAATCACGCTTGTAGACAGTTATTTTGTGGGCAAATTTGTTACTAGCTGAGTGGATGTTAAATGCACAAAAAGGAAAGTGCACCATCAAATTAATTAGTTTAAATACCATTTGCTTTGTGTAATGTGAGACAACCTGCTGCTCTGAATCACAGGAGGCTGAGAACCAAAGAAATGTGGGAAGTTTGGCTGAGATTTAGAACTGAGTATTAAGAATGATTATAAACTACTCTCTAGATTCCCACTATCTGTGCAACTTATGATTAAAAGGAATTTGTGAACCAGAAATATGTAAATTGTATTTATTTTCACATTTGAAATATTTTATTATCTTGGACCACATTTCTATTCTACGTGGAACATACCCACATTTGAGAATGGGTTTGAGGCACCAAGAACAGATGTAGATTAATAGGATGATTTTTTTGTCACAGGGGAAATACAGACTGGAAGTAATAAACTATGCAAGTTGGGCTATTAAAGTTACATGGTGGCAACATTATTATAAGCATACATAACCTATTTATCTCTAGTGTGAACTTTGAAATGTACTTCACAGTAACATGTTCCCATCTAATGGTAACTTCTCTACTTGGACCCTCCTTCTGATTGGCTCAGGCTATTTTTGAGCCAAACCTTTTCCTGTAAAAATACCCCAATATTCTCAACCCCAGTCATTCTTCATATTGGAATATAAAATTAAGAAGCCAGGGAATTACCCAGAAGAAAACATACAAGTCATTATTACTAGAATAATCATGACTTGACTCCTTAAAGCATTGTCCTTGAAAAGTTTAGCTGTTCAGAATGCTTTTTGTATTCTAATGGAACCTGGAGGTCCATTATTGTGCTCATAAGTCCTTGTTATTGTCTAAACTAATTCACTGCACAAGCTTATCCTGAGTTTATTGAAAACTGTATTTGAATATTGTGCTTACACTGTCTCTGGGTTGTGGTATTAACCAAACCTCTAACATTTCTGCATAAGATATGGCACTGGCAGATCCTTTGAAGAAATGGGGCCCTTTGTTATGACCTGGTGTCATACATCACATGTGGTGGGTTATGTTGTAACTCCACCATGAAATGAGGGTTTTCCTTACCCCAAACCAACAATTTTTCATAAATACTGTGATAAATTGCACACTTATTGTTGAAAACCAACTTCAGGCAGGTTGCAGTAGTTGGAAAAGTGTTGCCCAGTGCACAATATGTTTTATGGTATTTATTGGTGTCACCATACAACAGCTGCATGTAAATGCTGGGTGATACAGCTTCAAATTGTCATATCTACCTCTTTTTTAGCTGTACATTGCGAGCACATGGGACTGGCAGACGGTGTTTTTTTGTCCAGTTTTGGGTTCCACAGGTATCAAAGGCATAAGGCATGCACATGGAAATCTGCACAGTAGATCAGGTAGGGTTACACTGGTTTCCTGGCCACTGTGTATAATGGTTGGGTATAAGAACAGGGAGTCATGAGTCATGCCCATTATTGCCAGTGTATAAACAGACTCAGTAAATCTTTGTCTCCATGTGTCAAATATCAAATTACATTTCAGGTTTATTAGATAGGCCTAGACTACCTTCCAGCATTGAAGAAATATCTTACAAGTTGCTTATAACTGGAAGAGCCTGCGCTGGAAAAACAGCTACTGTAGCACGTTTGTCTGGTATCAAATACCCTAGCATATATGTAGAAACGGCAGGCGTACAGAAAATAAATATATTCTGTCCCGTTAATATTTGGAGCAAAATAGTTTTATTCAAACTACAATTCTGGGATGCTGATGATAACAGCATCAAGAGATATAGCCGTATTTTACTGGTATGTTAGCACATGAAGTTCAAGGTTGTACTGATTTTTTAGCTTATTAGAATATTTTATGTTGCAGAAGTTTTCTCTGTATTCAAATTTTCATTGTCCAAGTTTACACTTTAAGATATTAAGACAGTATTTGATTTTTGATGTCAGTGAAGTTCAGAGAGTTACTCTAGAAGAAAGAGATACATGATGTAAAAAGGAAATTATTTTCATTGAAAGTAATATCATTTGGCTGCAACACACATTTTACATCTTCCAAAAAGTTTAACAGAACAGCCATTATGGGCGTCCAAAAAAGACTAATTTTATTTGGAGGTTAAAATGTTCTTTGATGAACTAGATATCATGAAACTTTACTTCTTTGAGGGTGGTTTCCACTTCAGGGAATATGAACATAGCAGCTGGTGCATAGTTACGTGAATAAAGTGGGTGGCCGTTAACCATCATGTCATGGTTCTCCAGGAAGTGCTTAACTGTAATAGCAGGGGAAATGTTGCTCAAAATGAATCGACTGCTGTCCTCCGAAAATTGCAGCCTCTCTCTTGATGTCTGTTTCATTAAATTTCCAGCGCCTGTATGTAGAATTCACAGTGAACTGCTTTTCCTTCAGTCGCCAATATTTGTAGATCATGCCCAGTGTAACACAAAAAGTGATCAATACCATTTTTATCCTCAGCTTCTGCAAGTCAAACTTATATGGAAAAGTAATGTACATATATTAGCCTGTTAAAATTTGAGACAAAATAATATCATTCCAACTACAATATTTGACTGCTGGTAAAACGGAGTCAAGAGATATGGCTAGGTTTTCCTGGTATATGAATACATGAAGTTCAAGGCTTTTATGAATTTTTGGCTTATTAACATATTTTCTTAAGAATTTGTTGTGTACTTGAATATTATTTCCATTCATCAGATTGAAACCCAATTTCATCCTGAACTGCAGGAACTGTTAAATTTGTTGTGTAGTCTCTCACGGACAATTACCTTCTTATATATAGTAGAATCCCAATTTAAGGCTTCTCATTTGGAGATTTTCCTTCATTGTTCATTTTTTTCCGGTCCTGGCTAAAATTCCATGTAGATAACACATACTTTTTCTTAATTTAAGGTTCACTGATTTTAGGTTGTTCCCACATTTAAGACACAAAAATTCAGTTGTTGCTGTGCTGTTTTGGACCCTCAGTACTGGATTCATGTTTTCACAACTTTGGAATTTAGGTTATGTAAATAATGCTTTGATTGCGTACAGTTGTGATATCAGGGTTGAAAAATATTGCAGCAGTGTAATGTTGATTCAAAAGTAATGAACAGTGCTAGAAAGATAATGACAACATAGTACTGGAAGACTGGAGGAAATTAATTTCAAACCCATCAAGTTACCATACTTTGTGAATAAAAATGAAGCCACTGAAATGGGGGGGGGGGGGGGGGGGGGGGGGGGGACGGAAAAAAGAGGGGGGAGTTGAAAAAAGGGAACACCCCACAGAAATTTTAAAAAAAAATTAAAAAACAACCCTAGATTATACTTTTTGATGGAAAAAAAAAGAGACAGGGGAAGGGGGGGGGGGGGGGGGTGTTGGAGGAGAGACAGGAAAAGAGAGAGAGATGTTCAAGAAGGCATCACTCCACAGTAATTTTGAGAAGTAACTTTCTAGTTGTGTATGTATGCACCTTGCTTTGTACGTGTATTCACACATTTTTAACTTGATAGTCCTAAACAAATTCATATTTGGTAACACCTGCTTATTATGCTGAATCTAGATCTGATGAGAGAAGGGTGTACTCATAGACTGAATGTCCCATAAAATAAAATGAATTGAAGAAAACATCTTTATACTTAAATTTAGGGTAAATATAATGTTTTTGAAATCACAGCAGCGATTCTGATTTTTCTAACCCCAATTAAAATATTTTTCAATTCAGGGTGTAAAAAGCTTGACTCCCAAATGATTATTAAATGAAGGTCGTTTTGTATTTTGAATAATTATAGATATTTTTCTATACTCATTCTTCATTTCCTTCATCTTTATTTCCATCGTTTTCTTACCTGTGTGTTTTCAGTTTCCTTGTTAGTCCCATCATCATTTCTATCCCCTTTCCTCTGTCCCCATACTTTAAAACAGTTTAGATACTATTGAAAACATCAACTGCAGGAGAACAGTGTAAGAGTTCAGCCATGCTGTGTATTTAGTAATAAATGTTGTACATGTTACTGAATGATACATTAAGACTGTTGACATTTCATGCCATTTGTTAGTGAGAGTAACTGTGGCCTTTGTGTTTGTTTTGAAAGGAACACAGGATAATATTTTTAGAACTGAATTACCTTATAATAAACAGTTCCTGAACATTTTTTTCCTGTGAAATTTTGACACCAGAGACCATAATAAACTTACAAGTACATGCAAAATAATGCAGCTTAAGTTAACACACCTGAAAATTAAACCTGTTATTTCTAACTCATGTGTTCCCATCTCTTGGTTCATTATAAAACCTACACAATGTTATACTTACTCAAGTTACTGTCATATGTAACAGACTGGGTGGATTGCCTGCCATTTCTGAACAAATATTTTTTGGTGTTTAGTCCTTCTGTGAAAAGTATGTGCTTGTTTTGGGTGAACCCATTGGATGATAATGTTTTCTTCACTGCTTGATGCCATCCATTGCATTATTATTACAAATTCTGTCTGAGCATGCAAAACTTCTGAATTTTATATTGCACCATAATATACAGAATATTCATGGGTTTTTAAATATGGTACTAACAATGTATTTTTATTTTTACATCTTTTGTAGACAGGGCAAATGCATTTTGGTATTCAAAATACCATCTTTAGTGCCATTCTTGTAACATGTTTATACATGGAGCTGAATAACTAATGCAGTGTAGTGATTAAGTTATGGGCTGAATGCCCACGCAATCAGGGTTGACTTCTTGATTTTTCTCTTCATCACTTTTTCCAGGCCAATTGTTGGTACTACTCAGCCTCCTACCTGATCGGTGTCAGGGATTCTTCTCTTGGGTTATAGCTGGTTGTCACATAACCACTGACCTCTATCTGAAACCTAAAGCCTGCTATTGGACTGCACCCAGTAACATTTTGGTACATTAAAATCCCTTTTCCATTCCTACTACTGAAATAAATGATAATAACCAATAAAATTCCTAACTTGGTTTCAGCATTGTATCAGGAAACTCAAGAAAGAGAAGTGCCAGTAGCGCACCATTTATTCCACAAAACCTTTAGTTATGATACATGTGTATATATCTTTTTATTCTTGGCTTGCAGATACAAAGCTGATGCCATTGTTTATGTTTTCTCCTTCTTAGACAGTAGCAGTTTTGCAGAATTACCCCAGCAAATAAGCCAAATGTCACAGATGGGAGAAAATCTAGCTAGCATTGTTACTGGAACACAGTAAGATAATATGCAAATTTATTTAAACTGCATATTATTTATGTAATATACATGCATTTTTCTGCATTATCATGTCATCTCTTGACAAAGACATAAGTTCATGTCCTACTATCAGATGGCCACAAATAGAAATGATTATAATTAATTAATTTCTTATTTCTCCAAATACTTTTGATAAACAGCAATAGCAAAAGTGATATTTTTATATAGCATTGTTAATTTATACTGTTCTTCGTTAATGGTGCAACACTGTAACATGGAAACTACTATTTACAGTGTGTAAAGTGAAGGTTTTATGAGAAAGCATTGTGTTTAAAACCTCAAACAAACCTCTGGTGCTCACCCAGCCTCTTTTTCAATAACAAATTGGGTGTGTGGATGTGTGGGTGGGTGGGTGGGGGTTTGGCCTAGCATGCGAGTGTGTGTCAGTACATGGCCAGAGTGTCAAGTCAATGCTGAGGATAAGATTGCATGGAGATAACCTCCACTCTGCCATATCTTCTCAGGGCATGGGCTGGCTTATGCACAGGTACAGCTTTGTTGCTGCTAATTAAGTCACAAACAGAGGGATATGCAGACATATATGGCATTAATAAGTTACACAAATTAATAATTCAGGACAAATATTGACAAAGGTAAAGGTCTATGGCAGGGTTCTGCTCTGCGTAATTACCTTCGACTCTTCTCCCTCCTCTTCTGATCTGAAGTCTCAACAACCTGGCTGTTGTCGTAGTATCCTCTACCAGCATGGCTTTTCAAGTGCCTTCTTTTTACACCAGTTGTTGACAGT
>Ga0131853_10015834_pt1 | contig 13781 bp, 8 predicted proteins | sample TergutLab28metaG_FD_92764 | JGI IMG/M metagenome (GOLD analysis project Ga0131853, IMG submission 92764) | Labiotermes labralis P1 segment gut microbial communities from Petit-Saut dam, French Guiana - Lab288 P1 (version 2) (version 2) | ecosystem: Host-associated > Arthropoda: Insects >... | reverse complement strand
TATGTTCCACACGGTATGTTCCACACGGTATGTTCCACACGCAACGGAACATGAATTATGATTCAGGATAATCATGCAACTCCACATTACAGAAGAAAATTAGTTAAATAACATTTCAGGCACTGACGGCAGTGGTTGTTACAATCAAGAGTTTCCAAAACGTGACGCAATGTAGACTAGTACATAGGTACCAACAGTGAAGAGGTGATGTCTCAAATTTGAGAAACCGACTTTAAATAAACCTGAACAAAAAAAAAAATTGGCTTTGTAACTCACATTCGTGTACACATCAAGACAAAAAAAATTCAAAAGTGCTGCTTTTTTTTACGGTTCGAAACGCTACAGCGAAAGAGATCCTGTCGTTTTCAGGTGCTTTCATAAAATTCTCGGAAAGTGACTATTAGGTTCGTCATGTCTGTCGGTCTCTCCGTCTATCTGTTCACCTGTCCGTCTGTCAGAATGGAACAACTCTGCTCCCACTGGACGAATTTTTATATAACTTTATATTTGAGTTTTTTTTTTAAATCTGTAGACACAATGCTAGTCCTATTAAAATCCGAAAAAAAACGGGTACTTTATATGAAGAAGTATGTAAGTTTATGATAATATATCGCTCAATTCTTCTTAGAATGAGATGTGTTTTAAAAAAATTTGTACTGATATCCGAAACATATATTTTTAGTTGCGTAAACTTTTCCCGAAAATCGTGCCGTTTACGAGATAAAGCGGAAAAATATGGTAAACCCAGACACGTCACTAATGACAGTACAACACGGCCCATGCACAGACACACACACTGAGAATATGTAACTTTTTCACAGCAAAAACGTTTACTTTCACGCGCTCCAACCTTCCTTTTACACGTACATTTTCTGTGTTTTTCCGTTTTACGAAAACTGTTAATAGATATTTCTTAGTGTTTCCGACATGGAGGATCAACAAATCTCGATAACTCCATTTACGCAGCAAAACAACATAAAGAAGAATAGATATAAATCCACAACCCGACTAGGACTAGCAATCACGATATCAGGTTTCGAAAGACAGAGGACAGCACATGTCCTGGACCGCGCAGCCCCTGTGACCAGCATATTAGTATTTTACATAATTATGCACAAATATTATAAGACGTCATTTAAACGCAGGAATAGCTCTATGTGTTAACGTTGGCTATAAAGTGGACAGCTTCACGCTCCGGACGTTTCTCCCTTGGGAAATAGCCCACATATGCATTATACAGCAGACAGGGGTGGGTCCCAGAGCACTGTGAACATAATCGGGGAAAACGGAAAAATCCTGCCCCAGTGGAAATTACATGTCCATCCTGCAGCCCGTCTTAAACAGTCCGAATTTCGGAAGAGGAAAAATAAATTTATTTCGCGACTCTAACTAGTCCATAGCCTTTTATCGGAGTTGTTTCTCACGGGTGCTCATAAGTCCTTAGCCCTACCAGGGAGGAAATAAGTTAATGTTTCTGTCAGAATGGCGTGAATTTCTTTCGGCGCCTTGGCTTGTAGGAAAAAAAACTTGATGACAGCTCGCGTCTCGATGTTGTTGAAATCGCGCGCGTCCCTGACATGCTTCCGAGCTTTTTTCCGTCCTGGTCGGGCTAAGGACTTATCAGCACCCCGGTATTGTCAAAAATGGCCCATGTAGTTGACAAGGTTTATTTTATTTTTAAAACATGGCATAACGATTGTTTTGGGCGTGCAGAAGGACAGGTCTCTACAAACGCGTCACTTGATAGCTTCTTCTGTGACGTGACGGGCGCAATGATGGCTAATATACAAGTATAGAATATAGAATGGAATGCAGGAAAATGCTTCTGACATCTCGCATATATCATTCGTGAATTTTATCTTAAGGTAGTTAATTAAAGATTAAAATATCGCCTTCCAGATTAAGTTAAAATCCCAGGCAGGTTTTCACAATTTTTGTAGGCCACACAGGCCCTCAGGGTGAGTAGAGGTATAGTTCTAATCTTTTCTAGGATCTTCGGCACCAGAAGGGGGTGGGGGTGTCAGCCCCACGCCCTGGCCGCCTCTACCCCCGGGAAAGACCCGGTACCCATTGTACAGGAGTTTGGGTGGGCCCCAGGGCCGGTCTTGAAGGGCGAAAAATCTCGTCCCCACCGGGATTCGATCCCGGATCGTCCAGTCCATAGTCAGTCGCTACACCGACTGAGCTATCCGGCCTAAAAGCTAAAATCCTAACTATTTGAAATTTCAATCATCGTTCAAAGAAGAAATATAATATGAAGTACGTGCTTTGAAAATTTGAATATAGTACAACAAATTAGGATTGGCAGAGACTTGTCCTACCTTTAAGAACAGGCCCTTTCTACATTTGGTCACACTACACTTTTCCTTTTTACCTAGTTGGAAGAATAAGTCTACCTTTTGAAACATACGCATATTCTTACCTGTTTGTCGTGCTATTAAAAGAACTAGATGGTACTTATTCCGTTCTCTCTTAAGGTATGTGTCAAGCTTCTTCCCTAAATGGCAAGGAATCTAGTGCACCGTAACTTCCATAACTTATAATTTATACTACTGATTACAGAATTCTGCTAAAATTTGAAAACTTCTAAAATTTTTTTACAACTGCCTGTCAAAGTCCGGGAAGGAAAAAAGCAAACATGAAAATCGCGTCAACGAATCGAAGAAGAAAATTGGAAATTCAAATAAACTTTGAACATTAAACAATTTGACTCGTTTAACGTTAGTAACTAAACTAAGTCACTTGATCTATTCGTCTCCAGCATTTTAAAGTTAGTCTGAAGAAACAATATCCTGAATTTTAGCAGTCGACAAGGAATGAGATGTTGTATGCATCAATTATTTGATGTACACGCACAAAGTTCATTAATAAAATAATACAAACAGCCAACCGGATGCAAAAATAATAATTTAATTATTATTTTCAATCAGCTCAACATGTTTCGGGCGATAATTTCGCCCATCCTTAGGAGCATTACGTTGTGTTTTCAGCTTGTGGTATAATGCACCGGCGGTGCATTATACCACAAGCTGAAAACACAGCCTAATGCTCCTGAGGATGGGCGAAATTTTCGTCCGAAACATGTTGAGCTGAATGAAATTATTAATAAAATTATTATTGTTACATCTTGTTGGTTGTTTATACTATTGTATCAATGATGCACGGTCACACAAACATCAAATTCGTCAATATGGTTGCTTCCTGCCTTCATCAACATACCCTATCGACGTAGTTCATATTGTATTGAAGATGAAGGCTTAAATTAAAAATACTCGTGCTGTTTTATACAGAAAACGAGTCCTGAGCAGAAATCATACAACCCAAATTTATGTTGCTTAGACTAGTCCTTTTTCAAATAATCGGTCGTGGATCTTGGCAGGCTGTATTTTCTTAAACACTGTACATGTTGAACAAACGAAAAACCATATTGAAGGGTAAATCAAAAGGATTGTTTCAACAGATTTTCACATATGCACCTTTCGTGGAAAGAGATACCTAGGACATACATATTTTCGAATCCCCGGATTACAGATTGAAGAGATGCAGTGATCTCCTGTGTCATTTCATCCAACCTGGCCGTCAGTGCTTCTCACGTGAGCTAAAAGTAAACCTTCTAATGTGTCAAGTTGCAAGGGCGAAGTACTCGCTCTTCACATTCCCAGCTAGTTTGTACAAATCTTGTATTCAATATGTATCACAAAAGTTGTTGCTGCAATGAGGGGTGCTCCGGTTTGTTGAAATTCTAGACTTGGTATTCTTCCAGTCATGGAAATTTTCATGTTAAAAAGAGGCGGAACATCAAATCTCGCAAGCTCGCAGAAAAATCGTTTGGATGTTTTCTCTGGCATATCATGACACGGCGAGATCATTACATCCATTACATCCATTACAATCCCCTAATATCGACAAACAAATCTGCTTGGCCAACGCTACACGCGACGCTGCGTGGTCTGATTATCAAATGAATAAACGAGCAGGCTGTTCATCATAACGTGCCGGCAGCCGGCAGCCCGGATACCACCCTAGCCGAACCGCACCCTAACTCCGACACACAGCGATCCAAGAACAATACAGCCAATGTGGTAGTTCAACAACACAGTCGCAAACTCCTGAATATGGACATATTAATGCCCGAAACATGTTGAGTATTGAAGAAGTAAAGTAAGCATAACAAGTGGCATCTAGTTGGTTTTTTATTCTTCAACTATCACAATGATGCACGGTCCAGTAAACTTCAGATGCATAGGTTACTGAAAGTTTATGGTTGGATCACGCGACATGTTAAAATTTGTCTTGTGTGCAAAACTTAAGTGAATGTTTAACTTCTACGAAATGTTTACTCATAAATGAAAATGAAGAGGCGTGTCACTAGATGACTTGTATATGTAAGGTATTTGGGTTTAATGTAGGTTTACACAGCCTACGTTTACTTTTCTTTCCAGGTAAGTGTTGAAACTGACTCAGAGTGAAACAGATTTGGGTGTCCAGAACGGAAGTTGAAACTACAAAAGCTTTTAGATATTATGGTAAGTACAGTATGCAAAACAGTTACTTTACATAACTTCAATCCTTAGACACATAAAACACTGTAGCCTTAACGTCACAAGTGCTTACCAATCATGGAAAATTCTTCTAAATATAAAATAATAGATTTCATATGTTCATTAACGTTTATTAGAATTTTTGTTCTTTTATATATTGTTCAAAAATAGTTGAAAGCATACTTCCTCAAAAATACGTAACCTAAATAACATTACAAGCTGTGGACAGTCAGATGCATTAAACTTGGCAGAATAGCATTACTCCCATAACAGTGCCTCTGTTTATAGGAATTTTTTTCGACTCAAGCGTACGATTCTCAACCTCCAATTTCTGGTCCTATTTATAACTAATTTTAATATATATACCAAACACACAAATAAGGATGACACTGTGTATGACACAATCAACAGTACAGGCTATGTGGCGCCGCAAGTAGGATGACCAGTGGGAAGTGAACTGGAGGAAGGTTCAAGAGGTTTTACTTATAATGAGGTATAAGCTAATAACAGAAATTTCGAAACTTAAGAATAATAACAGGTAGCAATTATGAATAGGTGCACAATGTCTCGCTTCACACATGTTGGTAGCCCGCGACCGAGTGGCATATAACTGACATCGCGTCTGTCAAGTCCATTTCTTCCCCGGCTGACATCATGTTGTACAAATAAAATCAGATCTACCTTTGTTTCAAACGAAAGTGAAGTGTCTTTTTTATGTCGATTGAAAATATATTGTCGCATAAAATACATAATATTAGTATTAATTCTAAAACATTACTTCAGATTCGGGATCATAAGTATTAAAGTTAATAATTATCTCTCAAAGTATATAATACTTAAGAAAAGTAATGGTACAAAATCACAAAGTTAATAAAGCAGGCTCTATCCCCACTTCATAAATTTTAGCAGTAATCGAGATACAAATACTTTATTCTTGCTTCGCAAAATACTAGTCTGGTCAAACAATTACAAAACTTGCAGTCAGTTGTCTGCGGTAAAGCATTACTTAGCTGGGCACCCTAAACCTCTCCTCGGAAAACGAATAATGAAAGATGAGAGTGACTTAAGTTTTATTTATGGTTTCTTAAAACAAGTATTTCCTCGAAATACATTTTTAATGCATCGCGGAATGTATTATATTGACCTTTAGTTCACAGGTATACTGTTAACAGTGTTCAAATTTTATGTAAATGTGAACCGTTTTATGATTTTGGTAGAGCTTTGTTTCAATTTATTGTCCAGAAATTACCTTACATGACTTATGAAAGCGTGTTAGGTTACAAAACTTTGGAACAGAAGGCCACGAATTAGAACTTCAAACCCTTCAATCGTGATGATCATCACGCCTTAATTTAATAAAAGACTTTAGGATTTTGAATCAATGTCAGGTTTTCCTCGGATGCCCGTTGCTGAAATTCGGGTGGTTTGTGTCTATCCAATAATTGAAGTGCATTTTTTTTACTGTGCCTGTTACTTTACGTTTCACAGACAAGACGGTCACGAGGGTTTTCTAGGTAATGAACTAAAGTCTCTACTCAGAATCGAAGTCCCCAAGCAAATCCCAGAGTGATCCTTCCGGTTTTAAGACAAATGCTATTCAAAAGAGATTAATCATGTGAATATGCCACCTATATCTTCTGAGATACATGACTTTTGGAAGAGAACCATTAATTGAAGAATAAAAAACCAACCAGATACCACATATTATTTTATTGTAATTCTTATAGGTCCAACATGTTTCGGGCATTACTATGCCCATCATCCACTAATGAAATACACTACACACAACAGAACACTACGATCACCACGCATAAGAGATAACAACTATTAATATTAACAGAAACACATTATCAGCTACAACGAAGCGACAAAGAACATCACACCGAACATACACCACTAAGAACAATAAATTTACATTAACACTAACCCCTCCATCTTTACATAACGAAACGACCAATGTGGTAATCAACATCATAGTCGCGAGCTCCTGATGGTGGGCATAGTAATGCTTGAAAAATTTTGAGCCTATAAGAAGTACAATAAAATAATAAGCGGCATCTAGTTGGTTTTTATTCTTCAGTTATTACAAAGATGCACGGTCCAGTAAACATCAGAACCATTAATGTTTATGTCAACAATAATTTCCGTCTAGATATAGTCGGCATATATGACGTTCAAGGCCAGAACTGTTAAATTCATAATCATTTCGAAATCCGTGAAGGTAATGACATGCTGCGAGGGCACTAAGACAATTTACGGGGAAAACCAAATTAGAATAAAAACTGGGCTGTTCTAATCCAGAGAATACAATAAGATGCCCATCTTTCCTCCAGTCAAATAGGCACTGTCCACATGACACGAATCGCTAACACATCATTTCTCTCGTACTTGACTTTCAAAAAAGAAGTCGTGGTAATTAATCGGTATTTCGGGTTAACTAAACACCGCGTTGTTAGGGATAATTATATAATTTTAAGGAAAATGAAACATAATTACTTATATTATTTGGTCAACAGCCTCCTCTAAAATTCACGCTTTTCTGTACGAACTAAACCTTGAACTTTTTGTAATTTTTTTAGAGTGTATGAAAGAACCCTTTTATACGTGCCGAAATAAATATCATGGTTTTTAAAACAGCTTTCTGTTGATGCCACAGTGTGCCGAGGTCTGTTACAAGTTCTTTTTCTTTCACCATATTAAAACACATTATAAAATCTACATCACAACTGATAAAAAACCTTCAGGATAGTTCAAAATATTTCATTTCAATAAACGATAAGAATCACACTGGACCTAATCAGCCCCGTTTGTGTGTACACTCGAATCAACCCCCTTGCTTCTTTTCTTTCTAGATATGCATTATTTATGTGATTTTAATTTAAAAATTAATACACGCTACATTTAGTTCAGTTTCCCTACTACATAACAAAGCTGTAGATCTAAGTTAATTTTTGGTCACTAGCGCGTCCTGTAAAATCTCTTTCAGCTTCAATCATTTAACAGGATGTATTGTTTTCTTTTTATTGTAAAGTAAATTATAAGGCACTCTTAACAGATACCGCCAAGTTTCTGTTTTTACACCATGACCGGAATGAAATAATTCTATAGTAGCTCTGTAGCATGCAGAGCATGAAACGACGAATAAATTACGAGGCACGGAACCGCATCGTTATATCACGTTTCGTTCAACTCAATAAGAATTAGTACAGAAACTTGCTCGCCGGTACTTGTAATGGGCACACACTCGTAATTGGAGTATCATAAATACTGATATAAACAGAAAATTTAGAACATATTTTTCCTTGTATGTGTAAAGGTAGGTAAAGCAATCCCCATACAGGCCTGGACAGTCCCTTAGGGTTCCAGAAGTTTGAAGCTCCCAGAATTTCTAGCAACCTGCACATGAAGGTGGTTAGGTTGTCAGCCTTGCTCACACATGTGTTTTCCATGTTATTTTTCCAGGTTTTAGACTACTAATGTATATTATTGGGCAATTGAACGACAACGAGATCTCTTTGAATTATATATATATATATATATATATATATATATATCCTATTTAGACACATATATCGTATTTTATGATTCACACTATTTTATTTATGACTCACACTGTATAGTCTCCTCAGTTATATGTCTTGTGACCTGAAGATGGCCCAGTGCAAAGGCCGAAACATGTCGTCAGCTTAAATAAAGATAAAAACATAAGATATTTGTGTTTTGACTCGAAAGAACCCCTATGGAAATGTACATTATTAAATTTAAATCGGAATTTAATATAAGTTTTTTTGCATCAAATAAAAACACACTTGCATTCACATGCAGTAGCTATTGTTCACATACCTGCTAAATAAATGCAACCATATAACATGAACTTCACTGCGTATTTGATTGTCCTTACGATCTCAGTGCAACTCGCAGTTGTTGTAACAGATGTATATACGTTACAGTCAAACACTACAATCACACAATATTGTAAAATACCCGGCCACTCTCAAAAATGACCTCTCCCATTTGACAATGCCAATATTGAATGGGCATTATCAGCAAATATATATTGAAATGTACATATTAAATTAAAAACGGAATTTAATACAAGTTTTTTTTTTTTTAACTTTGAGAAACGTTTCTTCCGTTTTGTTACGACAGTCGGCTATAAGTCTGCATGGCGTACAATTTCATAGCTAAAGAACCTGCACTGTATGTAATTATACCAGAGGAATTCGTCGCAGAGCTCTTATCATCTGTATCCAAATCCGATACAAAGTCTAGCTGGTCACATATTTAACGACAAACAAGAAGTTAGAGCAGTTGTGACATGCTGGTCTGTAAAGAATAATACAGACTAGTACCAACAGAAAAACAGGGATTTCGACCCACAACAGATTCAGCGCCCCAGTACAGTTGAATCTGAATTGTGCTTATTAGAGTTGGAAATGCAACCAAAATACAATGCCCCCCCCCCACACCCTCCATTGTATCTTTGTATCCCTAAACACGGAAACTTTATCGCTAAGGAAGTCTGTACCCTCCGGGAATTAGAACAGTTTTATGAACTAACGTAAGATAAACTAAACCTAAATTTCTGGGGGTTGGAGGCTTCCTGTGCGATAAAGCTCAGGTGACACCTTCCCTGTTGGGACTCTGCATAAAGTGGACAATTTTAATGTGCATTGTAAAGCTATTTTCTGCTCGATCCACTCACACAGAATTATTTCTGACACTGCTCTTAATGCCCGATTCGTAATTATTGATAATGATGGACACATGTCGTCACACTGTTATTCACTTCGGTATTGATGCAGAATTTCCCGCTATCTTGAAAATGATCGGCCATTGTTGCTCACAGTGCCTGAAACTTATGACCACTGGCGTCTATAGCAGTTCAGTATCAACACAACCCGATTTCAGTTTCTAATCCTAGCATTAGTATACATATATATGTATATATACTTATGCATAAGTGTGTGTTTATGTATATATATATATATATATATACACTTATGCTAGGATTAGAATCTGAAATCGGGTTGTGTTGATACTGAACTGCTAGAGCCGCCAAAGATAGCGGGAAATTCTACATCAATACCAAAGTGAATAACAGTGTGACGACATGTGTCCATCATTGTTTTAATTATCCTTCCATTTTTGTAAAAGTGAACATAGTTAAGAACCTTATATATATACATATATATTCAAAGTTCTTAATTATGTTCACTTTTACAAAAATGGGAGGATAATAAAAACAAAACAGATTATTAGCTCAGACTTCCAGAAGCCACTAAGAATTTCGAGTTCAGAAATAATAAAAAGATATGAATGTTAAAAGTAAAATGTCGCTCCAGATCTGGGAAACCTTTGTTCGTACATTCAGGAAAGGTTGCGTTTCATATACAGTTTACAAGTTATTAATGCCTTCTGAGCTCTGAGTGACCTAGCATGTCAACGAAGACTACTGAACAACAAATTTTTCTTTAAAATAAATGAAATTAACATTGTTTGCTCGAGCTGCTTTTCAACCATGCTGGACAACACTGCCTGCAAAGAACGCAGTATAAGGCGAAGTTGCTACAGTTAGGCTGTATTATTATCATACCTTCGGTAATGATGATCTACATAAGATGGGACTTCCGTAGAACTTGACTTTACGCATCTGGTCAAGATATTCCCTTCTTTTTAGCTATCATAATATCTACAACCTTTCTTAAGGGCCCGAGAATTTACCACCATTTAAGCCAGCTGAAGACAGTTACCAATTTCACAATCTACTCCTCTCATATAGCCTACACATTGAAATTAACTTGTAACCGATGCAGAGCCCTGCCAAATGGTCTGTGTCTTAAATTTTTGGATTAACAATTTGAAGCATTTATCATTTCTCCCATGCTTATTAAATTTCGAGATTAATTCTTTCTGTACTTGATTCAATTGCCATAATTTAATTTTTGAATACAATTCCTTTTTATGTATGTGACGATTCAAAGAATAATGTCCAATTAAATAATCAGAATCAGTAAAAGGTAAAGATAAATTATCAAGTTTTCCTTATACATGCAGTGAATACATATAAATGAGGAAAATTATAGCTCCTCCTATTCTGAAACTGGGTAATAGACGGAGGTGAGTGGCCAGCCTCAGGCCACGGCCGTTTTACCTCACAAAACAACCCCCTAGACCCACTGAATAGGAAGGTGGGTGGATTCCGGAACCGGTCTGGATATTTTAAGATAAATCTGTGTACCATGCCGGGATTCGCTACCAGAATCGTAAGCCCAGTTGCTATAAAGACTACGCTAGTTATCAAACAACAACAAACATGAATAGTCGTATATGCAAAAATAAAAAAGAACAAAACAATACATCAATAGTAATAATAATAATAATAATATTACGTAAATTTTACTTTACATCTCCAAGCCTGAAGCTAGGTCTTTGCTCTTAGAACCAAATAGCCTAATCATCACTTTGAACTGAGACGTCGACAACGATGACGACACTGACAAGGACAACGACGACAACAATAATAATAACAAAAACAACAAGTTTAATAATAACAATAACTAGGTGTTAAGAAATTTCTTTTGAATTGCTTTTCTTTATATGTGGGACAAAGGGAAGTCTTTTACGGTAACGAAAGAGTACCTTCATATTCTCAACCAACACTCGCACTTAGGTATTTCTTGAGCACGAAACGGAAAAACGTTGACAACTTACAAGATATTTACTCCTGTCTCTTGTTTAAAAAAATTGATGTGCCTATAAGAGTGTACATAAAACGACAGCCCAGAGCATTTTATTCAACTAGGCGTGTCCATTAAGGTGAAAGACAGTTAGTAGAGAAGCTAGTAGTTATAGGCTGAACGACTTGGCTTTAATAACCGAAAAGGACCGAATAGTTCCTCTTCACCAACGGCTGGTTCTATGACTTCCTGAACTGAAGACCTGACTCTAGAAGAATTTATTTCTGCACCAGTGTCAACAGTTCGCACTTCTAATTATTTCTACTGGTAGCTCAGTCGGTATACCAACTGACTACGGGCTGGGCGGTCCGGGATCGAATCCCGGTGGGGATGAGATTTTCCGCCCGTCCTTACCGGCCCTGGGGCCCACCCAGCCTCCTGTAAAATGGGTACCGGGTCTTTCCCGGGGGTAACGAGTGGCCGGGGCGTGCTGTTGACCACTCACCCCCTTCTAGTGCCGCGGTCATGGAAGAGTAGAGCTATACCTCTACCCACCCTCTGGGCCACACCGGGCCTGTAGCGGGATCACTTTAACTTTAATTATTTCTACTACTTTACTACTATATTCATACAGTTTCATAAATTAAATAATAAAAATTAATATTGCCTTTGTTTCGGGTGTTTAGAATCGATTTTCTTTTAATGTATTCATGAAAGCTGTTGCATTAGTTCCGCTCCAGTTTTATGTCTATAGAAGCTGGCACAAAAGGACAACTAATCTTATATAACACTGTTTTCTTTGGAATGAGTTAAGAATTGTTATCTAGTTTTTTGTTTATCAAAATAATAATTGTATACAGTAACATATAACTCCAAATGTGTTTTATAAACTACGATAATCACACGAAAACTTTACGCATTTAATGATTGTGCTTTTTCGTAATTAATGTAAAGTATTTTACACAAAAAACTTATCGACACTGCACTTCAGTAGAGAAGGCCTAATTGGTATTTTAATTTATTAAACTATAATTACATATCAAGTGTGTATAAATATACTGAAGGGAGGGGGGGGGATGAATTAACTAGAAGGCCGATATTTAAAAACAATAAGTTAGCTTTGGTTGTTTGATCCGCCGATATCCAAGGCTGTGCGTCTTTGCTCATGAGTACTTTGTTTTCCTTGGGAGGGTTACCAACCCATCCGCGAAACTCCCATTCTTGGAGGACCAGTTTGTCTCTCTCAGTCTGGCCTCTCTCGCTTTCTAAGAAGTGTTACGGGATGCACAAGAATGGATAAAATAAGAAGCGAAGTCATAAAGAAAAAACTTGAGATCTCTGGAATACAAGACGTGAGACTCAAATACAAACAAAACAGGATCAATCAACTTGAGAGAATGGACAACTCCAGACTCCCAAAATATGCCCTCAACTACAAAGCTCGAGGAAAAAGAGACCGTGGACGACCCAGGAAACGATGGCAATGCGTCGATGCCGGAACAGTTCAAACGACCTAATCCATGGATCAATATGATGATGATGATGATGATGAATAAGTTAGCTAAAAGTACGGTTGAATGCGAGGCAGTAGGCCATACTAAACGCGGTAAAACACAAAAGAATGATTGGTTTACTCTGTGTTGCCTTAAATGAGATGAGTTACAGTATATGAACATTGTTTATGTTAATTAGGTTGACATATTTTGTCTGTAAACGTGTTTTATTTTGTGTTTTAAACTGTATTACTGAAACCAGTCAGGTGACCGTTGACTGCAACTACCTTCTTCGAGGGCAGCATGTTGGGCAGCCCTGCTGTACAGCAATCAAAGTAAATCACAACTCGTACAGCGTGTAGATACTGAAGGACAGTATTCAAGGTGAAACGCCGAAATTATTACCAAGAAAATATTGGCTACGAAATGCTTTCTGAAGCCGCGAAGGTCTTTGTCCTAAGTCTTCCTACACGAGGACTCCCAAGGTGGGAACGAAGCCTGCTTAGCATAAGAGTCCGTTACACGCCTTCAGGATAATAGCTTTTCGAGTAAGTCACTTTATGGGTGCGATGTAATTGACAAGATTTATGTCGTCAGACCGCGCACAATTTCCGTCCTAAACATGTGCACGTTTAGATTTTTCTGTCTCATATAAGAACAGTAGAACCATTAGACAGTAATGCCAGTCAGATATACACTAATGCAGTGTTTCTCAACCTCCGGGCCGCGGCCCGGTACCGGTCCCTGGCATCAATTATACCGGGCCGCGAGAGATTCTCCTGGAATCGATAACTAATTTAAATGTAATTTTACATTTGTCAACATGCCACACCTTCCCCATAATGTACTAATACTGTTTATGATTATGCCATAATTAATTATTAATAATTATGTTAGTTTAAAATGAGATGGGCTGGGCATGTGGCGCGTATGGATGAGGATACGGGGTGTATAGGGTCTTGGTGGGGAAACCGGAGGGAAAGAGACCACTGGGGAGACCTAGGCGTAGATGGGTGGATAATATTAGGATGGATCTTCAGGAGGTGGGATGTGGGTATGTGGACTGG
>Ga0131853_10015833_pt1 | contig 13781 bp, 7 predicted proteins | sample TergutLab28metaG_FD_92764 | JGI IMG/M metagenome (GOLD analysis project Ga0131853, IMG submission 92764) | Labiotermes labralis P1 segment gut microbial communities from Petit-Saut dam, French Guiana - Lab288 P1 (version 2) (version 2) | ecosystem: Host-associated > Arthropoda: Insects >... | reverse complement strand
GACCGGGGTTTGGGAAAAACTGTTCAGGTTTTTAAAAAAAAGTTTGGGTTGAGGGGGGTGAATTATTTCAAAATTTTGACGGGGGGGGGGGGGGGTGAATAACTACATTTAATATGGGAATATAAATAGGAACCTTATTTTATGTGACAAATATTGTTTGACCATCCCGTATCGGCTCGCTTATCATTTTCACAACAGACCACCCACACGCACGGCGGAACAGCGATGGGAAGTGACGAACCATATTTGTCAAATAAAGTAAAGATCCTGTACATTACACACGAGGATTTAACCACATCCCCGGGTCGAAAATTGGTATAATTGTATCAAGGGTGGACGCGTAGTATTTGTTTAATTAAATTCCATAGTTTAGCGAACAACGCATTAAGGTTTAGTGAGAGTTGATGGAATTAAGTATAAACTTTTTCTGCGGTCTTCAGTCAATTAATTGGCCGCTACAGCAATACAAAATCAAGCCACCTGCAGATTATTTTTTACCAGTTAGCGCGTATGGTCTAATTCCTTTATCAAAATCCCCTCAGCGCGACTGACATCAGACGATGCGCGTGGAAAATTAGAAAGCAAATGTTCTAAAACAAAACCTCTCAATTTAGATCCACATGAGTAACACAAACACACTGTACACATCCGCTCCATGTCTGTCGAAAGCAGTGTTTTGAGAACAAAACTGTGAGAAACTGTGAAGGATTTGTTGCAACGTGTTCGTAGTATACAACGGGCTTAAAAGGAATTTTATAACTTCTTGACGAAATAATCACACCGTTGGCCTGGTTTTCGGTGTATTTGAGTCAACAGCCCTTTAATTCCCCTAAGTAAACCAGAATAACATTTATTTCGGGTGAACATAAACACACATGCCTCGCTTCATTCCGTGACGCTCATTTCAGGTGCCGTTCCATCCATGCCGATCGTTCGGCTGTCACGGATACGCTGACTGACTTGCACCTTAACTTGTAACTTTTGTTACGTCGCAGAACTCGCATCTCGACACGTTTCCGTTCCCGTCTGAATAGTGTAATATTATCCGTGCGTAATCGTCTAGCCCATACATTTGACACCGCAGGTCAATCATTCTTTTTTAAATTTCGCTACTATTCACAGTCTGACGCTGAAAGGCGGAACACGGATTGTTATTTTTTTATGCGTTTTTTCATCGTGGCGTTCCATGTAAAGTATAATCTATATAGGTAAATTGTCTTAAATTTCTAGGACCTATACAGCAGGTTTAATCAGCGTAACTGAGTACAAGAGTATCAAATACGTAACAAAAGCTTCGTCGTCTCTCTGTCCAGAACTTTCCCCTCCAAAAGGTAAAGCAGTCCCATTACAGGCCTGGATAGGCCCAGAGGGTTCCAGGAAGTTAAGGCTCCCAGATTTCGTGACAAGGGCACGGGATGGTGGTAGGTTGTCAGCCTTACGCACCGGCCGCCTTTACCCCCAGGAAATACTCCTGGTACTAGTTTCTGTTAGAGGCTGAGTCGACTTCAGCGCCATAGTGCGATCGGAGGGATTTTATGTCAATGAAAAATGCACTGACACCAGCTGGGATCGGACCAGCGACCATCCGATTTGTAGCACAGCACCTTAACCACTGTGCTACCGCGGTCCCCTGAACGTGCCCATTACCACCATATAACTAAACGGTCTTGATACAACGTTCTAGCGAAGAACTGTGCTGTTCTGGGATATTACGCAGCGAGTAGTGGTAATTTTTTTCCGATGTTTCGGGACAACCTATCGGTCCAATATTCAAGGGTGAAGATTCAAAATCTACTTCGCGGCGGAAGTCTGAAATCACACAACGTGCTGGCGGATTTATATTATAAAATTCGAATTTCAAAAGCAAGCCGTCGCGTAATGGATGGAGATTAAACAGACCAAATGAAGTTGGCATTTGAAGGCACAAGTAATGGAGCAGAACCATTTTGGAAGAGGCAGCTGTAGTTCAGGTGATCAATAAATGTTGTGCGTTTGATGAATTTCGAGAACTCATTACCGTTGCTCCAACAACCCGCCGCTTGTTGCGCCAAATTGAATCCAATGCATAATTTTAACGTCTTCTTATTTAAGATCCACTTTAGTATTAGCCTTCAATCTACACCTGAGTGTGCGAAATAGTCTTCTCCTCAAGTTTACCGACCACAATTTTGTGTTTATTTTTCGTGTAATTTTTGTTTGCATCTAAAGACACGCCAGGAGTGTTAGGGCTCTAGGTCAGAGCCTTGCCTCACAAAAAGACAACACTCTACAAAGCGCACAGTTACGACTGTTATAAGGCGTTTGGAAGGAATTCCGTGATATTTAATTACAAATCTTCGTAGGCTATATTGACAGTTTAAGCACGCGTGGTTCTATTAGTCTGTCCAGTAAAGTTACAGATACTGAATAAAGGAGAGTACAAACGTATTCACATTTGATGTTTGTTTGACCGTGCATCATTGTGATAACTGAAGAACAAAAACCAACTAGATGCCACTTATAATTTTGTCGTACTTCTTATAGGCTCAATATGTTTCGGGCACTTCTATGCCCATCATCAGGAGCTCGCGACTAGAATGTTGATTACCACTACTCCAGCCTAACCGCACCTAAACTCCAACCTACAGCAAACCAAGAACGAAACGACCAATGTGGTAGTCAACATTCTAGTCGCGAGCTCCTGATGATGGACATAGTAGTGCCCGAAACATATTGAGCCTATAAGAAGTACAGTAAAATAATAAGTGGCATCTGGTTGGTTGTTGTCCTTCAGCTATTCACATTCCTTTGCCCTACACTTACTTCGGTAAGGTAATTCAATTTTAAGTCCTCACTGTGCTTAAAGCAGGCAGCGCACAATTAGGAAGCAGTGGGGGGGTGGGGGGCTTGAAAATACACTTGCATGCATTTTGAACACCGGCTTCATTTCCTGGACGTTTTATTCCCAAACAGGGAAGACCACTGCCAATTAGATAGGCAGCTGGGTGGGTGCCAAGAGAGAAGTCCCCAACGCCCGTAGAGAATCGAGTCCGTGTCGTCTCGTTCGGTCCTGGCTATACTGACTTCGATATCCACGATATGGGTCTGTTTTATTACGGACACAAAGCTAATGTCTGTGGGCGACCAATAGACCAGGGGTGCACAAATGGTGGGCGCCAGTTCACCGTGACGACTAAATGTTGTACACTTAGCGTTGATACGTACACCGTGCATTTTATTAAGTTATTCGTCTGAAGGTTTCCAACAGCATGCACCATACACTTAATAATTCCAAAGTTCTCACACAGTAAGTCTATGTTCCGACTCCATAGAAAGGTCATATTGGAATTTGGAGTGATTCTGTGAGAACGTTAGAATTGTTAAGTTCATGGTGAATATTGTTGGAAATACTTTTACAAATACATTTTTTTTTTACTTTTAGATGACTCACCCCCATTGCGTTTGGGGGAGATAACGCACCTGTTTGCAGTGTTCAAAGAGTCTTGTTAAATTCCGTAATAAGGCCTATTTTATCCTGCTTTGTATGTTGCGTGCGACTGTTTTGAGTGAAAAATGTATCTGTAATTACTATAAAGTGATGCCTCATATGTATGGATCCTCAGACTAATGGTGAGTTAATTTCAGTCAGAAACCACAACTACAATTGTATGCTAGATGATGGTATTTATTAGCAAAGTAAGTAACTACATGTTTCGGCCTAAAGCGGTAATCTTCAGGTTATCACAATTACAATTTTGCTCAGAGAGTGTCATATATATATATATATATATATATATGTGTGTGTGTGTGTGTGTGTGTGTATGTCTATATTGCATAGCGATGTATAACATATATATAACATATAGACATATATATGACACTCTTTGAGCAAAATTGTAATTGTGATAACCTGAAGCTGGCCGCTTTAAGCCGAAACATGTAGTTATTTACTTTGCTAATAAATACCATCATCTAGCATACAATTATAGTTGTGTTTTCTGAGTGAAATTAACTCACAATTAGTCTTTCAACACAAAACGGGGATGACACACCTCAGAATGGGTCTTCAGTTTGAAACTTACCTTGCATCAGCCTTCAGGCGCCTAGAATCTTCAGCTGGCTCTTACAGTTATTGAATATTTGTACACCTCTGCAGTATGCATAATTAAATGTTATCCTTATGTTAGGCTCCTGCTTCATTAGTAACAAGCAAATGATGATGATGATAATAATAATAAGTATTATTATTATTATTATTCACTTTTTTATTATTTAGTGTGCGGGTACAACAGCCATAAGGCCAGTTACAGAGACAGCACAATTCTTTGTCAACGAAAAAGTGGCAGGAAGGTGCAAAATGTAAGCAAATTAATTTCAAGTAATATACCTATATTAACCTTCAGACGCCTAATGTCAACTATAGTGGTCGTACCGCACCGCTAACCTCTAAAGTTGCATTTTATATATTTATTCAACAAATATAGGTACTGATTACTTTAAACATGGCATATACTGTCCGTTTTTTTCTCTTCAAAATGCAGTTTGTTTCATAATTCTAACGTATTTGATTCCTGTATTATTCACATTTTATATACAGGTGTGCTAAAATTAGAAAAATAATTCCGGCGCCAAAAGGTTAAAACTGAATTTAGCTAATGAAAAAGTATTAAAAACTTGCAAATCGTTAATCGAGATGGAACTTGTATTGAATATATCAGTATCACTGCCGATGGCATTTGCCGCCGAAGCGCATCGCGCAGAAGGGCAGATGCGACGTTTAGGGTCGAAGGTGAAAAGTCCAAAGTCTCTAAAATTTCGATTCGGCCAACGTTGGGCGACAGTTTCCAAGAGGGTAGGGCATTATTATTATTATTATTATTATAAACAAAATTGAATTCCTTTATTCGTTTCATGGTGGTCCTTTGAAGGACGGAGAAAACACATAGAAACATAAGACATCTTTCGCAGGATATTATAAGGTTAAGGAAGAGCGATCAGAGTATCAATAATTTGTAGATTTGTCACTTAATTTCGAAGAATTGATAACATATGATATCGGGTAATATACATGATATCGATACGAATCAAGGTTATCGATATATCTCGTCCTCAGCCACGTACAGGTGGTGCTCGTAAGTATTCTACACCGGCAAAAGAACAGCGCCAAGCTTATTGCAGAACCTGATGTTTATTGGACCGTGCATCGTTGTGATAACTGAAGAATAAAAAACCAACTAGATGCCACTTGTTACTTTTATTGTACTTCTTATAGGCTCAACATGTTTCGGGCACTACTATGCCCATCATCAGGAACTCGCCACTATGATGTTGATTACCACATTGGTCGTTTCGTTCTTGGTTTGCTGTAGGCTGCAGCCCGGACACTACTCCAGCCTAACCGCACCTAACCTCCAACCTACAGCAAACCAAGAACGAAACAACCAATGTGGTAATCAACATCATAGTCGCGAGCTCCTGATGATGGGCATAGTATTGCCCGAAACATGTTGAGCCTATAAGAAGTACAATAAAAGTAACAAGTGGCATCTGGTTGGTTTTTTATTCTTCAGCTATTGCAGAACACCTGTCGACAAGTTTTAGTTGATTGTTAGGGAAAAATAAATATAAGAATCCCATTGACAGTTGTGTTCCGCGATTGCACACAATAAAACTTTTCAATACTGAATTGTTTAGGCTTATTTTAGCAGTTTTAAACAGCCCTAAGCCCATAAAACAACTCGACAACCATATAAACGCATAGGATATCGATACAATTTCCTTTTCAACTGTTACACGTAATAATTCGAGCAACTTCTCTTGGCTACACAGACGTAAGTTTGAATACGAGCCGGTCAATGTCGTCGCAACAGGCTGGTCATCCTCACCACACTCACAACGCAAGTGCATCCACCGTTCTGATTACATTCGTTACAGATACGCCTAATCCGTACGGGCCCACTATCTCTTAGCGGTGGCAATTTGGTAGATTATCGAATTTTGTCGACTTTCCCTCTCAGCAAGACGATGTTACCCACAGCAAGCATCGTGAATGGAATTAACTACTTAGCTGCAGATACGTTCTTATACGACCTTTTACACAAAGTGAGGAGCTGTGGTAGGGATGTCGGTAGAGTGACTAAGCTTCTGGCTGGAATTTTGGTTTGATTCCTGGTGGGGGTAAGAGATTTATGTTTCCTCTCCTGTGTGCTCGATGGCTGTGGGGCCTTCCCAGTGCGTAATGACAAAGTTTTGCCCATAGACGCCATGAAAACATATAGGGATGTGGAGGTATAGCTCCACTCATTTCCAGTCTCGGCACTAGATTGAGGTGAGTGACCAGCCTCATGTTCCGGTCAACCTTACCCTCGCATAAGAGGCCCCGTTACCATTTGAATAGGAGGCTGGGTGGACCCCAATCCGGTTTAGAAATTTTGGAAAAGATGTAAATTTCTTATGCCCCTGGTGGGAATCGAACCCCGGATCGTCCAATTCGTAGCCTATTCACTATACTGACTGCGCTATCTCCGGGAGCGCTTTCCACGGGGACAGATCAGCTAGTGCAGAAACCTGACCACTCATTTTTTATATAGTATCAAACGTTCAAGTATGGGTGGATCTGTGCTCTTATAGGATCGTGCTTAGTGAAATATAAGGCCCGTCGTAAGCAGAGGGAAACTAATACTGGGAAGACCATGACTGCTTATCCGCATGTTCAAGTTTCGAAACTACCACAGGCCCAAAAATCCCTTATCCGCAATTCCGAAAACCCAAAAGCTCTGAAAATCGACATTTTGACCCACGCCACTCATGATGCAGGTGTGAGGCGTCAGTTGTATCTAGTGTGTCTGTGTGGCGTCTTACCGACGAATGTGATGTGGCAACTGCTACCGTACATAACTTAAAGAAACAAAAATACAAGTTTTTTAAGTTTCACCCTGACGGTGATGACCAAAACACAGTGAAAAATAGGAAAATTAGTTCATAAGGCACAAAATGAAAATTTTGACCGTGTGTTAATTGGGCGTTTTCGACAAAGAAGAGGTGAAAGTATGCCACTGACTGGTTGGTTTGGTCATGAAACAAGCTAGAATATATGTTACCTTCCTAAAATCTGAATTCCGAAAGCGTTTCGACGAAGGGATTGTGGACCTCATTAAAGAATTAAGATGAATGAATTCGTTTTAGTCCTTCTTTTAGTTATTGATTGAATGTTATTTTATTTTTAGTTTCTAGATTGACTATATTTATAGCAGGGCTTGGGGCGAATTTTGAATTTGATTTGAGGAGGATTATTGCTTTATCTACTTTGAGACAATTAGGTCTTATGATTATAACTATTTCTATTGGTCTTTCTAGCTTGGCCTTTTTCCACCTGCTAACTCATGCATTGTTTAAGACTTTATTGTTTATGTGCACTGGGGGTGTTATTCATTCTATAGGGGATTCTCAGGATATTCGTTTTATGGGTGGTTTATCTATTTATATACCATTTACTTCCTCAAGTTTAATTGTTTCTAATTTTGCTCTTTGCGGCATACTGTTTATGGCTGGTTTTTATTCTAGGGATTTTATTTTGGAAATGTTTTTTTGAGATATGTGACTATGTTTGGTTTCTTGGTTGCTTCGTACCCTATCTGTAGTAATTTCTACTCTTACCCCTCAGTCGATAGCTTCGTATTTACTTGTTTACGTTATTCGAGCCAAAATCTCAAGAACAGGTTATCGTTGAGGGGGTGGGGGGGAAGAAGAAAAAAGCGAAGTACGTGAAATGTAGGCTTTGTTCTGACCGAAAACTTCCATACGCAGCACATTTTTTGTGTGTAAGCCTTGAAGTTTTACGGAGACTAGAAGTGAGTACATATTCTGAGTCATCGTTTGGTGGTAACTTGGAGCACGACTCCACCGTTTCATAAACTTCGTGGTTTATTGCCGCTGAAGATTTTACCATCCTCCAATACTGTGACTATTTGAATAAACATAAAGAAACATATTCCTTGACCCTGCCCAGTATAGCTCTTGTGTCATTCATGCATACATTAATTAATTAATTCGTTCAGTCTTATGACAATTCCATAGCCTCTTCCACATCGAGTTCTCCACACAGTGCGATCTAGTGCTTCATTATCCCTCGAAAAACCATTGCGTATCTGCAACAAAGTAATATGAACGTACTTGAAGTTGAAACGTGAAAGAGGTTACAAATTCTCCTTTTAATTATTTTAATGACATTAAACCGTAACAGGCCATTATGGAAAATCTGTTTATCTGTTTGTGCGGTTTATACGACGTGACTAAGAGGCCGAATTGAATACCCATATTTCAGTGGAAATTTTCCCACTTATTTCTCAGGAACCAGGAAGGTGGGTTTCTCCGGTGATCCTTTCAGACACAGGAAAGCTTCTGCCAGGAATAACACAGGAACTAACAACATTGGTCAGACATGCCGACGGTTTGTGTATGTCTCCAGCATCGAATTTCATCAAAATTTGTTTATTGGACTGTGACATAATTTACGTTAAAAAGATTATTTACGCCCGTATAGAAAACAGGTTGTGTTACGGATTATTATGGCTGAAATCAGAATTGCTTGACGACTTGTAGTATCGAATTTTAAAAAGGCCGGGAAGTTGTAGTTGATACTGGAATAAGGCTATAGGCTGGACGGTCCGGAGTTCGAATCCAAAAGCCTAGACTGGTTCTGGGACCCACCCAGGCTCCTATTCAATGGGTACCTTGGTTTGTTTTCCTCTGATAAAGAGGCCCGGGGCTTGAAGTTAACCACTAATCTCCATCTAATGTCTAGGTCAAGAATGATTGGAGCTGTACCTCTCCTGTCCCCTTGGCGGGAACAGGGACAGCTTCACGTTCTTAATGTTTTCATGTTGATCGGTTTAGGTAATGTTACGAGCGGACGGAGAGACGGACAGCCACTTTAGGTTTTTTTTTTAATTCTTTGCCTTATAAAAGCTATTCAGAGCAATGCAGATCCTGGCAGCAGTGCATAATTAAAAGAGATCAACCGTCTCGTGAGTCCTACAAATATCTGACACATTCTGTCGGAAGTCTGTCCTCGTTTTGAAATAATAATTGTGTGCTGTACCACAAAGTGGCCGTGTATACGTCTTTCTCTCTTCTTCCCAACTTCATCGATGCTTGAACTTTCTTTACTTCTTTAGAAAGCAATTACGATATGGATTAATTGTTGAAGTACTTTACCCTCGTTCGCTTCATGGTCGAGAACCTTCAGTTTATTATCTAATAATTCATAGGACACGTTATTGAAGACAAGTTAGAAGAAAGGATAGAATAAATGGGAAGACAGGGAAGAGTGCTTAAGCAGCCATGGGATGGCCTTAAGTAAAATAGACGACATTGGTTGAAGAGTAAGCACAAAATCGCACTGTGTGGAGAGGTTATGAACCTGTCCCAAGACAGACCACGTCGTGAACAAATTCATAGGCTGATTGTTCCTGGCGCAGTAATGTTTCGTTATTACGCTCCCAGGCACGTACTTCATCTGGTATATGAACTCTATGGGTAGCTGGGTTAACGTAGTCTATAGGGACTGGAAGATCTGGAGATCAAATCCCGGTGGGGGCGAGGTTTTCCGCACCCATCCAGACCGGCCCTGTGACCCTCCCAGCCCCCTGTACAATGGGTAACGGGTCATTCCCGGGGGTAAAGCGGCCTGGATGAGGCACTGACCACCCACCCCATCTAGCGCCGAGGTTAAAGAACGAGTACATCGATTCCTCTACTCTCCCTCTGGGCCTTCATGGCGTGTTCTATGAATCTGGTGTGGAAATACGTAATACATCGAGCCAGCCAATGCTGTCTTGTACATAATGAGACGCATACGAGTGTGTGACTGCTGGCTGCGAAGTGTGAAATTTGAAGGCAAATTCTACGAGATGCAGGACTTATGTGCAGAAAAATCAAGCAGCGACAGACTTACCGGACGAACAGTTGACGTAAGCACAGTTATATTGCAGTTGCTGCCCCCCCCCCCATCGCCCCCCACCACCAAAGTCTTATCCTCGAATTTAAATAAAAAATTCAACGCGCATGTTGTATAATTCTTACTTCCTAACCTAATCATAGGTTTTCTTGAAGTTTGTGAATATCCGATATTGTAGAGTCGGCATAGCGCGGTTGCTGTAGCGAATGGCCTAAGGGCTGGACGATCCGGAGTTCGAATACCGACAAAGGTAACAGATTTCTCTCTCCTCCTGAACGTCCAGGCCACCTTTGGGGGCCTAACCCATCTTCTTTCTTAAGTGGGTACCGAGGTTCTCACCTGGGGGTAACCACTAGCCTCAATTTGGTCCCCAGGTCAAAACAGGTGGAGCGTGGAGTGGGCAGGGACAACCTTAACTTGTACATTGTACTGTCCTGTTGTACTCCCATGTTTTGTCCGACGAATGCAGAATAACCGATCAGTAGTTGGATCATTCCTTCGAAATCCATATAGACGTTCCCCATTAATTTTCCGCACGTAACCAGTAATATTCCGTAATATGTACGTAGTTTGCTACAATGACGTTCTTCGATTAATTAATTTACACCTTTTTATACACACGTGGGCCTATAATCTTCCTACGTCCACTTAAAACATGCCACCGTACATAGCTGGCTATTCGTGTACACGTCGGTTTCGTATCGTTAGATTAGCTACCGTTTCGTTCTAGTGCTGTCATGCCCTGCCGTGTTACAAGCGTTACGCCTCGTGTAACATATCCTTGCAGTTAGTCGCGCGGTTTGGGTTTGGTTTCGGTAGTGGAAACGCTTTTGCTAGCTAACAGCCAAGCTTTACTATTCACTCCAAGTGCCGCTTGCAGCTCGCTTTTGTCCCTCTTCTTTTTCACCCTCCACTCTTGTCACTCCATCAGTCTCCCCTCCACACCACTCCACTCCACTCCACTCTTATCCATCATACTGTTCGGCTGCGCTCGGCTCATCTCGGTAATCTAGCAGACGACGTGGTGCGCGTGGCGGCAAATCCACGAAGCTCTTAGGACACATTTCGTGCGACTGCTGATGCACGCGGTTGGATGGCGGGGGTGTGTCTTGTAGATAGCGATCAGTCTTGTCGGATTTAATTTAGGATTCGCGTGGATTTGAATAAAGCACAACTTCTCCTCTGTGTACGTATATTTGTGTTTGTGTGTACCGTAGTTTGTGACCTCCATTAAACTTGTTTCCGGAGTGTATAAAACAGTTTCAAGTGCAAAAGTGATATATAAGTGGCCGTGTATTTGAAGAACGTTGTATAACTGCTTCATTATTAGCGGTTTGTTCCTTAAAGCTTTCGACGTGTGTTTGAATCGTGCTCCAAGTTGGACACGCCCCCCGTAATGCGTAAACGTGTAGACGTTCGACTACACTCTTCCAACGTGTGTGCGTAAAGTATACAACTGGTGACGTTGCTGCCTCACGTGTTGAACAGCCAATCAGAGTGTAGGGAAGAGCGACGCGTGTTTGACCACGAGGACGCATTGCAAACGAGGTTGTTAGTGGTTGTAAAGGCTGGTGGACGTCCATTTGACGGTGTTTCTCATTTCAAACATTTAAAACATCACATTTGTTGTATGTATAGACGTGGTATGTGTTTGTCGGTTCTTGTGACTCGACATTTGCCAGAGTAACATTTTCTTTGCGTGACATTACTGTAATTGTACGTGTGCACCAGCAGTGTGTTTGAACCAAGTGGCTTGCATAGCTAGTACTTGTGTGGTATGATATACGACCCTGCGCCTGTAATACGGAGGATTTCTGAAGGACCAGCAACTTTATATGTCTCCTGCTAACGTAAGGTAGGGAAACTTACAGTAATGAACTTAATGCCCCTGTAGGTGAGTTACAAAGTAGTGTCGCTTGAACAACCATATAGTTAGCGCTAAGGCATAGTGGGTGTCTTACACCATTTGACTCATGCCGATTAACACATTACCCATGTCTCCTGCTAACGTAAGGCAGGGAAACTTACAGTAATGAACTAACGCCCCTGTAGTTCAGTTACAAAGTAGTGTCGCCTGAACAGCCATATAGTTAGCGCTATTGCATGGTGGGTGTCTTACCCCATTTGACTCATGCCGATTAACGCAGTACCCATGTTTCCTGCTAACGTAAGGTAGGGAAACTTAGATTAATGAACTAACGCCCCTGTAGTTAAGTTACAAAGTAGTGTCACTTGAACAACCATATAGTTAGCGCTATTGCATGGTGGGTGTCTTACCCCATTTGACTCATGCCGATTAACGCAGTACCCATGTTTCCTGCTAACGTAAGGTAGGGAAACTTAGAGTAATGAACTAACGCCCCTGTAGTTAAGTTACAAAGTAGTGTCACTTGAACAACTTTATAGTTAGCGCTATTGCATGGTGGGTGTCTTACCCCATTTGACCCATGCCGATTAACACAGTACCCATGTATGTTTAATGACTTTAGAACTGCAGTGTTATGGTATATTTTGTTATAAGTGTAAACTAATTTGTTGCTCGCTGCGACCTGCGTGTAAATGGTATGGAATGTTGAAAATGGGGAAAACTCGGTCAAACAGTACGTTTTAGGATTTCATTTCTTGCCATCAGATTTTTTTTTTTTTTGGTTGTTGTTGCGAAAAGCACTGCCGTAGGAATTCAACAGGGCAGTTTAATGGGGTAGGTTGTAGTCAGATGTCGCCGTTTGTCTTTAGCGTCATCAGAACGATTGGGCAAACCCTACTTGCGTCCCAGTTTTGAAAGTTTGGGGGGGGGGGGGATCGTTGCATACCGCTCACAATTTATTGAGTAGTTTCTAAACACCGAACAACTGTCGACATGTCACTTCGAAGCATATCGTTTTCGGGAGCACCTTGGTTGAAGTATCGGCCCAGAGTATTCTGTTTGGAGTTTACTGTAGGGTTTCTGAAATACTGCTCATCGCAAAAGAGGGCCGTGTCTTTCTACACTCTTTTCGATTTATTATTCATTTAACCATTCTGTCAGTTTATGAAATTGTAACTTAAAAAAAGCAAGAATCAGTAAGTGAAATGTATTTATGGTTTATTGGAAGACGTCAGTAGCGTATATTATGCCTAGGCTACTGTCACCAGTCAATAATGAATTTGAAGTTGCTGTAAGTCGAAGGGAGCGGTTGTTGTTGATGTAAGGCACTCCTCCAGCATTTATATGGAGGGTCTGCAAAAAACCACGAAAAACGTCAGGTTTCCTTGAATGAGAAACGCTCTTCGTAACGTGGAAGAGGTTAAAGAAGAAGCGAAAAGTAATATTCATTGACACGAAGTAATCGGGATCGAACCTTGATTATGTCCGTAAAACTTTTTTTTTTGGGGGGGGGGGGCATTGGCGGGAACTGTAATGGCTTTAGAGTAGTGACTTTCGCTGTTGCGAAGCCGTTAATATCTTTAAAAAGGCATCGAAGTCCCTAAGAGAGTAACATGGAAAAGATGAAAGCAGAGTGTGCCTCTCTGTATCAGGGCTGGCCAACATGTGGTCCTCGGTCACTTGAATAATTTCAGGAATAGAATTAAACATAATGTAATAGGCCTGTAGAACATTATGTGGCAATTTTATTGGTAGATAAAACGTTTACAAACCATAATTCGTCACTTTTAAAACAGGACACACTGTTAGTAAGGTGCCCGCTAGCTTGTCATTCAACCGTAGTTTTAGCGTAACGAGTTGTTCGTAAATAATGGCGTGTAGTTAGTTCATTCCCCCCCCCCCCCCCCCCCCCCCTCGCGTTGGTTGTGTGGGGGGGGGGGTGCGTGGGCGGCCCCCCCGGGGGGCGGCTGTAGAATG
>Ga0131853_10015830_pt1 | contig 13783 bp, 5 predicted proteins | sample TergutLab28metaG_FD_92764 | JGI IMG/M metagenome (GOLD analysis project Ga0131853, IMG submission 92764) | Labiotermes labralis P1 segment gut microbial communities from Petit-Saut dam, French Guiana - Lab288 P1 (version 2) (version 2) | ecosystem: Host-associated > Arthropoda: Insects >... | reverse complement strand
TTTATTAGCTTGAAATTAGAAACGGCCCGGGGGACATTTTTGAATTTTACACAAGAAATAGCGGAAAAGAGCTGGAAAGCGCGGGCAAGGGGGGCGCTTTGGGGGGGGGGGGGTGGAATCCGAAAGCGGAATCACGCAATCGCGCATTCCGCATGGTTGCGGTGTGGTTCAACTTCACGGAAGACCACGGCGTCCATAACCTTGAAGACAGAAGCTACATCACAGCGACAGCTACGGGCTGGACTCCCGTGGGATCGCGGCTCCATCCGGCTTTTCTCTTCTCCGAAACGTCTAGACAGGCACTCAGACTCACCAAAGCCTCCTCAACAAAGGGTACTGGCAACCATTTCCAGGGGGGCAGGGGAGGGGGTAAAGCGGACGTGGCGTGAAGCTGACCACTCACTGCCATCGTGCCGAAATTAATGTCTGGTGAAGTAGAGGTATAGCTCCACTACTTCACCAGAACTTTGCACGCTTCAGACTTGTATTCTGGAGCTCCCCATTTCGAATCTCGTACATGACACAAATGATCATGAGTTTCCTCAGTATCTGCAGAAGAATCTGAAAATAGTCCACTCCTTTCACGTTCGCCGCAGGCGATCCACCTCTTATACCAATCGACGGTAAATAAACGTTACAGCTGATACGTCAATTTCATATCGTTCATCACGTTGTGTTTGTGTATGCACAGACACCGATAATTAACCGCCCAACACAACGCTTACTTATTAAAACCAGCTAAATATTTTGGCTACCTATTTATTAAAATCCACAAGCAGCTACATGTTTCGGTTACTCATTTATTAAAATCCACAATCTACTCCCGAATACAGATGTGCATTTCCTTTTTATGTAACACTTGTACATAGACTGAGGTTGGCTGAACACAGCCAAAACCTGCTACTAATGGCGGATTTTGATAAACAAGCAGCTGTTAGCACATAGTTACTGATGTGTATATATGACACATAGCTACATAACTTAAACGATCCACCAATCCAAATAAGTGCAAGTCATAACCAAATTTCACCTTCAATACGAACTTCTAAATTTTAATGCCATGCAGACTTTAGCCAGCAGCTGAGAAAGTCAGCATTACTCGTCTTGTATACAAGCCCTAAATTCATTGCCGTATTCACAATAGCATGCTACTGAGTCCCCTAAAACAGGGCCCACACGCTCAAGCAGGGGTGGAGCTAGGGGTGGGCAAGTGGTGCGGTCGCCCGGTAAACAGAAACCAAGGGGCGGCAAAAAGAACATTATAAAAAAAAATTATTTCCTGCTTTATTTACACACTAGAAATTATTGAGTCTAATTAACCGAAATTCGAAATAAAAATTATTGTGATTTTTTTAAGCTTTCCAATTTCTGCTGGGCGGCCCCAGGCGCCATAAAGCCTACCTATATCACTGCATTCAAGCCTTATTTACTGAAAACCCAATTTAATATAATCCTCCAATCCAAGCCCTAAGTGTCCCAAGTGGTCTGTGCCGTTCAGATTTTCCAGCCAATTATGTCCATAGACATTCCAGTACTGTCTAAACAGTAAAAGTGACATTCTCTAGGCCGGGTTAGCGACTCTCTACGGGATGGACAGTCCGGGGATCGAATACCGATGGAGACGAAATTTTCCGCACTCGTCCAGACCGGCCCCGAGGCCCACCCAGCCTCCAGTACAACGGTTACCGGGTCTCTTTCACGGGGGTAAAGCGGCCGGAGCGTGGCGTTGACCACCTTCTATCTGACGCCGAGGTTATAGAAAGAGTACAGCTATAGCTCTATTCCCGTCTGGGCCTTCAAGGCCTGTTACAGGGCGAAATTTTTACTTCCGCAGGTCATCACGTTGTTCTGACGTACGTAGCCTTAAACATGACGTCACCTTGTTAAAGGTGCTTGTTGACCGGCTACAGCGATAGAGGGCACAACTGTCGTGACGCCACCGCTCACCTGCACTGCATGGCCCCCTTCTATTAAAGGAGCCGCAAGGTAAGGCAAAGAAAAAAGCAAACGACTGAACACAGTTTCACAACATGCTGAAGAGAGGCCGTTCAATTTAACTGGCACCTACGAACGCGGTGCAATGTGTGCGAGTGGCTGTAGGACCCATCGTTTCTACGACCCGTGGTTCCCAGTCTTTTCCCCTTACCACATCAAAACTTCGGGGACCGCGGTAGCACAGTGGTTAAGGTGCCGTTACAGGTCCGGAGGGGCCCAGAGGGTTCCAGGAAGTTAAGGTTCCCAGATTTCGTGACAACGGCACAGGATGGTGGTAGGTTGTCAGCCTTACGCACCGGCCGCCTTTACACCCAGGAAATGTTCCTGGTACTCATTTCTGTTAGAGGCTGAGTCAACCCCAGCGCCATAATGCGATCGGAAGGATTTTATGTCAATGAAAAATCCACTGACACCAGCTGGGACCGAACCAGCGACCTTCCGATTTGTAGCACAGCACCTTAACCACTGTGCTGCCGCGGTCCCCCGAATATGTTTTGTAGGTTTCTGAATTATGAGAACAATATTATATGGAATCCAAATATTAATACAACAAATTAACTAAGAAATAAACAGCATTAAAAATTGAATTAGAACCAATATATGTCTAATGTGGATAGTATGCCATTCCACTGACAAACTGAACAGAACTCACAGTCCGAGGACCACAGTTTGGAAACCTGTTCTGTGCTGAACGTATTTGAAAAGACCGAAAATCGTAGTAGAGAACAGCAAAGTAAAGGTACCACTGTATTCAAGTAACAATTCTAAGGCAGAATTTGGTCTAAATAGTATTAAAAATTCCAGTTCTTACGTCACAGAAACCGAAGTGCAATACCAGTAGACAAAGTAAAGTGGTAACCGTGTAAAGAGCAAAGGCAGCTGTTTATTATCAGAATTATAGCACACCCATAAATACATCGTGCTGGCGCATTTTAGTTCTTTGATAACGCAGCAGGTGTTGCATAGCTGTCATTGCGCACGTTTTCTTTCTGACAGACAAGTGGCCATAAGGTCCTTGACTACTGGAAGATAAATTCCAAATGAGTCTGGGACTGTCATCAACCCTGGTGAAACTGGCAAAACTCAAGACGGTACAACTGATATGGGTGCCAGGTAACATGGGAATTGAAGGAAACGAAGTACCTGAACAATTAGCCAAGCAAGGTTCCTTACTTCCACTTACAAGACCTGGGCTTGCTCTTGGCATACCTACAAAGGTTGCCTGGGAAGTGCTCAAGGGCTGGACGAGCAGGAAACGCGATGGGTATTGGCTGATCCTCCGTGGACAAAGGCAAGCTAAGGGCTTTCTTACAAGACACTGCTGAAAGAGCTGGGGAATTACTGAATTTGAGCAGAAACCATTTATGAATATTGACAAGGTTGCTAATCAGGCACTGTCACTTAAACGGACATTACTCAGACTAAGGTTGGTAGGAAGCCTCGAGCGAGGTCCATCTGAAACGGCCTCAGGTGTTGTTTGTGGCTACGAGGCATAGGTCACATTAAGATTTTAGATGCCTGCGTCAGTATTTTACGAAACCAGGTGAATTTGCTGACATCTATACCAGCGGGATTCTGCACCCTATTCAAGGTTCGGTGCTGATGAATGCGTGAACAAAGGGTCTGCATAAAAGATCGTTAGCGTTAGAAGCGCATGGGATCACTACGATACCCGACCTTACGTATTCTATTCCATTCCATTCTACCAGTGCACTTTCAAGGACTAATGAAGGTAAGCATGAAGATAGAGCGTAATGCTAGAAAGAAGTTAGCCCTCGCTCTGCAACGCTAGAAGGCGAGGAAATGTAGGGGAAGTGTGAGTGATGTTAAGTTAGGACGGCATTGACTCAGAGTCAAAAGCTGGGTCAAGAACTGCAGTGTCGACTTCACGTTCCGGCACCTCTAACCCTGTACCCACAAGATGGTAGGATAGGTGCGGACCGAGGAAACCTTGACGAAGGGAGAAATAGCTAATCTGCTAGGAAATGGAAGCTGCCAGGAACGTGGTGAAATGGGTACAGCTGCACCCGGGCATCGTAGAGCAGTTAACAGGATGATTAACTCGTAATGACTCACAGCGGGCCTACCACAAGAGCTTGTGTCAAGTTGTGTAAGACACAGGGACTCACGAATACCGGCCTAAAGTGAAACATTCCGGCCTGGCACATGGATTTGCGTTATGTGCAAACAGTGTCAAAGAGCGCAGCTTATGTGACCATGAATTCTGAATAAAACCTACTACTTGAATACTAATGTGACCGTATGATTTGACATACTTTCAACAGCTAATCAGAGTACCTTCCTAAATGATTATAAATACATTGTTTTTAGATATAATGCATCATAACCAATAAAATTTTAACGTTTACATAAACTTTTATATTCTTAATTAGTTTATTGCACATCCTGTAAGTAACAAGGTATCCCACAGTACACAGCGCGCATTGATTGTACCACTTACTTTAGAACGTTGGCTTTAAGTTGGTCTAAAGAAAGACCGAAACATGTTGCCATAACAAAATACCAACAATTCTATACTACTGCTGTGTTTCTGACGTAATAAACTATTTGTTGTATTGTGAAAATTGAAACTCAACGAGATGTCTTCGATTAAAATAAAATGAGCGTAACTCAAGATTATCGCTCAAAATTAAATGCATATATCGAAATATGGTTAACTGCCGAGTCAATATTAAAATAAAAACAATAAAATGAACACCAAAGGATAACAACGAGGAGTCGGAATAGCGTAGTCGGTACAGCGAATAGCTACGGAACTGTTGATGATACGGGGTTTGAATCCCGGCACGGCCAAGAGATTTTTCTCTTTGCCGTAACGTCCAGACTATATTTGAGGCCCAGGCAGTCTCCTACTCAATGGGCAACGGGGATCTTTTCTCGGGTGTAGAGGCCAGTTTAAATGTGATGGCACACACACAGAAGCCAGATTTCGTCTAAACGGACGAGTCCGTTTAAATCGGCGGGGGCGTCAGTTCAGTCGACTACTGGCAGCCGAGGTGTGCGCATCAGCTGTAGTAATGCTGGATACACCATGTTCCGAGGTAGTGTGAAGGGTACTGGCTACCCACTCCATTCACCGATTTCCCCTTCACTTCCCCTCCCGTGCGCCACCGTGTGCCATCACATTTCAACTGGAGTCTACAGCGGCCGGGTCGTGAAGTAACCCACTCACCTCCACCTAGTGCCCAAGTTCAGAATGAACAACGCTGCATGCCTTCAGGTCGTGGACAGCGAAAACTCTCTCCTTTACCTTTCGCACATCTGCATTCCACGTCCTAACATAAGCGATCTGAGCGTGCAGTTCCAACAGCTACCACGTGTGAAAGTGCGGATACTCCACTTTGGCAGTAACGCTTGAGTTTGTGCTTCCTAACTCTGCTATCGTGTTGGAATCGCACTGAGAGGGACAATAAAACCGACTACAGTGAAACAACAGCAGACGCAATATCAAGGTCACTAAGGGGTTTTTATTTCGCCAGGATGATCTATAAAATTGTACCAAATAAATACTTTTCAACACACCAGCTGACAATATTGTTCTAAATACTACATTCAAGGACATGCAGATGAATTCTTTTTCTTCTTTCACCTTTTCTTGCTCTGATTACACAACAACGCATGACCGAATTAGTGAACAGCCAGATCCAGTTCCAAAGTATATGGCAGAAAACGGTCCTCGTCTAATTTAAGGTACAAATGGGTATTTACACGAAAGGTATGAGGAAATACACGAACGTTTTCAGTCAGTGTAGGCTATCATGCATTTGGCCCGAATTATTACCCGGATCCCCCCCCCCCCCGAATACAAAGCGCCCGCTTGAGCATAACGTGCTGTCAAATGGAATATGACACAAGCAATTAAGGAAAGAATCGCACAGAAATGTGTGCGTCCGGATTTACGTGATGATGTCAGACCTGATGATGACTATGATGCCACAGTGACCAGGCACACATTGTTTGCCAGAGCAGGGTCTTTTTTCTTTACCCCCCCCCCTCCCCTGAAAATCTCAGGGGCACGCGGTGGCTCAGTTGGTTGATGTAATGCGCTACATGCCGGAACGTCGCGGGTTATATTCCCGTTGGCGTCGTTGGAATTTTTAATTGACATAATCCTTCCGGCCGCACTATGACCCTGTGGTTGACTCAGCCTCTAACAGAAATGAGTACCATGAATATTTCCTGGGAGGAAAAGGCGGCCGGTGCGTAGAGCTAACTTTACCATCTTCCAGTGTCGATTGTCTTGAAGTCTAGGAGCATCGTCCTCCTGGAACCCTCAGGGCCTGCCCAGGCCTGTAATGGGATTGCTTTACCTTTACCCTGAAAATCTCAGTCCAATAACTACTGCGCCACAGAACGGTTCGTCTTCGGCCCTGAACAACATGAACGTCACCATCTTTGTTCACTTGTCATTTGCAGCCGTGCTTCTTAATGGTGAACGGCCCATGGACACCCTTTTGCGACGCCACTAGTTTGCGCAGTTTGGCTCGTGTGCTGTTCATAAGGCAGAGATCAGCCACAAGGATACCCTACAGAACCGCACTCCAAAACTACTCAGTACTTCACCTGTTAATATCACCAGTGTCATCGGTATGAAACCTTTCTGGTTTAAGCCATTTTTCTGCCGCGAAATCAGTTCTATAAGACAAAATCCGTACAACACACCAGTCACAGGACATACCATGCTGCCTTTATGTACTTGGCCTATTTATGCACGTTTGAGAGAGGCCATCCCGTTGTGTATATCAAATTTGTATAATATATTACGTACCGTCAATACACAACAAACATCAAGACAAGATGCAATTATGACAATTAGGTTATATTTGGCTACATGTTTCGGCCGTAACCGGCCATCTTCAGGCCAACTAAGAACAATATTAAGTTACAGTAAAAATAGTACTCAATGGGATCCCATTTCTTTCACATTAAAACTTGATAAAATATGAAAATTCTTACTTATGATTAAAGCAGTGGAATGGTATGGTAAAATGGTAAAACTATATCTTCATTTACTGTATTTGGGTCTCACAACGGTCCGTACACTAACAGTGCTGTATATATGTCAACAGCCTTTTTGAGGCCCGAATACAGTACATGAAGATTTAGTTTTACCATTTTACCATACTATTCCACTGCTTTAATCATAAGTAAGAATTTTCATATTTTATCAAGTTTTAATGTGAACGAAATGGGATCCCATTGAGTACTACTTTTATTGTAACTTAATATTGTTCTTAGTTGGCCTGAAGATGGCCGGTTACGGCCGAAACATGTAGCCAAATATAATCTAATTGTAATTATTGCATCTTGTCTTCATGTATGTTATGTATTGACGGTGTATAATATATTATACAAATATTTATACAAAGCTTGTTTGAATAACCGCAAGAAGAACGGGGATTTCTGCGGGTGTTAATTTCACAGAAACTGTCTGTTTAGTTTGGTTTACATTACACCGACACGTCCTTGTTTTAGGTACTTGTGGTGGTTTACTTCACAGTGATATCAGCACAGCAGGCTCTTGATGTTAGTCAATAACTGGAACCGATAAAGCCGTCACGGACATCTCAATCCATTCCAAGAACTTAATGAAATACCAGCAATAAAAGTACAAAATAATAACAAAAGTTTCTTTTTAATGAACCAACGATTTTTTTGCAAGCATGTAGTATTGTTCCATAAGGCACGAAAGAAAAACAACATCATTAGATGAAGGACAGACCTTGACTGAGCTGCGAGTGATCAGCGCTATATCAGAAGAGTGGCGAAAACTGACTCGCCAGCCGCGTAATCCCATCACGATTCGTCGGAACTAGTCACGGAAAGTCGAAACAACTGTATTAAAATATATTACGAAACGTCTAAATACATAAGACAGAGGTTCACGAATATTGAGACTCTACCGCACCTCAAATGATAGGATACCGACGTATGACAATTTGGTTGTGGCCTAATCCAGCTACTATCCAGGCATTTGCCTGCAGTGACTGAGGGAAACCACGGAATATCTGTCAGTTCAGCCGATGTCCCGATCATGATTTGAACCTGGCACCTCCCAACACAATTCTGCAGTGATGTCGGTGCTTCAAGATGCCCGGTCTGTATCGTGTTGTGCCAGACGTTGCAGAATGGGCGAACTATGACACTCTCGAAAATAAGAGCATGTGCTATCACACTCGAAACTGGACAGCGGGCAGTTGTAAAGGACAGTTACAGATACCCTGAAGTGTCTGTGTGTAAAGCATCAATGTGTGTATCACTCTAGATACTGTTGTTATTATATTATTATTATTGTTGTTGTTGTTGTTGTTGTCCCTACAATTATTACACTGGCGCTGGAGTACATCACGACGCCTAACCTCTTCTACTGCAGCCCTCCGTTGGTCCCAGTCCGAAGATTTTCTCCTCCAGTTCACTTTTGGCCCAGATCAGGTTAAATTTCGTTAAACTGTTTTGAGCAACACCGCTGTGAGGACCCAAAATCTGACAGATCTCGTTTCGAACTTTCACAGACGTGCCCCCAACCTTGCCAGAAATTGCATACCGTCCGGCCGACAGGCACAGTACTGACTGAGCCACCGTAGCTGATCTTCACATCATCATAACAGTCCAGAGCACTTCCTTCCTCTTCCATTTCAATTACACCATTCTACAGCGTCAGTTACCAAACGCGTCGTCAGATAAATCACACAGAGGGGAAAGTGGTCGAATTCTGTTCACCTACCCAGCAGACTTCGTGTCATTACCAACCACAAGATTACACGGATGATTACAACAATACTAACCTCTTGTGCTCCACTTTCTTTCCTACATTATCCAACAACCACTTTCAGTTTTGTGAAAAAAACGCGGCTATGAAAAGTGCAAGAAACAGGAGTAATGCAGTTAAGCAGATCAGCCCAACCTGTAGGATAATACCAGACAGTTTGAAGTGTGATTCTACGCACTTATACAAGCGCTTACATTTGCTCAAATTCAGTATTCATTTCACAAAACTTAAGAGGGATGAACCAGGTCTGATGGGCAGATCAACCGTGCTGTTAAAAAGGAAGGAGAAAGGAGAAAGCGTTCATTAACAACAACCGCTTGCGATAAAATGCTTAATTTGAAATCATGTCACACAGGTACATAAACGACCAAACTAACTGCTGCAGCAAGTTTTTCACGCCCGAGACTTGAACTTGCTTCTTCTGGCGTTCCTCTTTCTTGAAGAACATATCACAGGTATAGTTCTTCGAAAAGTCCCATACACTATAACCTGAGTGACTGAGTGAGTCCAGTCTTAATATATTACACACCTGTACCATAATTCTCCAACTCGTCCAAATTCTCCACAGACTGAACACATGGTTGTATGAAAGGTAACAGCATAATCGAGCCCGATATCATAACAAAGTTCCTTCTCGTCAACTTCTCCAGATTCCTCAGATTCCCTGTCTTTAAATTCTATTTTCCTACTACAAGTCCTCTTTCTTCTTTAGGTATTTGCTCTTTCTCTGACTCTGCTTAACATCTTCTGCCCGTCTATTTACTTTCCCTTTTTTAAACAACGCTGAAATCACTTCATCACTGGCGTTCCTGTTTAAATTTCAGAATGTTTCTTCCTCGAGCTTGATGTAGTTGGGCCTTATACCTGTAGTAGCCTGAGATCGTGGCAGTGGAAGGAGATCTGTCACATTTCAATTTCTGGAAGAACCAGGCTGTGGTTCAGACGGTTACCAAACCCCGTGTATCCACTAGCCTTGTCACAGAGGTCGTTGCACGTTGAACTCCATCAGATTCCTTGTTAGTCACTTTGTCTCCTCATTCGCTTCAAACACAACTTCCATTAACAATTCCGGATTTAGCGGGAAAACATGTGCAGCCCTGAAGTTCTTGAGCCGGATATTTCTTTTTTTCCAATTTTAGTGACCTTCAGATAGGCTTTGCTGAACAATTCAGACAGTTCGTACTACGTAATTCCGTCACGTGCAATTATTCTTAAGTACACATCACACTCCCTGTTGAAATCAGCTTTCAGGGTTCCTTCAAACGTAAGATAAAGAGTTGTAGATGACTAAAGGTGTGAGATGGAATGGAGAACGCAATAATTCCATTACCATTGCAGTAATTACAGATTCTGGGGGGAAACGCAGCTTGCGTGATTGTCCATTATAAGGACTGGATCGTCGTCAGAGGGTCTGATACAGTTCTTAAAATGCAGAAGCCGGAGGAAGAACAATTCTTCATTATTCCATCCGTTTTTGGAGCAAGAATAAATAGCTCCAACAGGAAGACCTTTTCCAAATTGCGGAGACATCCGCGATCTGGGATAGACTAACACAGGTTGGACGAAATTACCAGAGGCACTTACTGCACAAAACTGTTACTTTCTTCCCTCGTTCCAAAGAAATAGACGCACCAACGTGTTTTTGGGTTTTCGGCCCTAAAAGTTTAGCAGACTTCTAAACAGAAGATATTCATATATCATCTATATAAATTTTTTTCTTTCAACAAACTTGAGTTTCTCCATAACCAGCTCTTCATTTTCGAAGTATTTCTTCACTGTATCGCGACTGAATGAACTGATTCTATTGACGATCGTACTTTCTGGTTTCCTGAGGATAATTCTTGGATTTCTTTTGAGAAACAAAGCCAGCCAACCTTTGCGTGCTTGTGTTGGAGATTTGTTAAAATAGGCCTATTACGCTTAGCCTCTGCAAATTCACATGCTTTATCATGTGAGGTAACAATGCGCTGCGCAGTATTGCCCCATCAGGCTTCAGTCTCTTCATGCGACAATTCAAACCGTCTGGATGTGGCTACTTCCACTGAATTGAAGCCCTAAACAAGCTTCAGCTTACAAATGATTGTAGGGAAAGTGTAACAACATAAATTGAAGAAGGGTGTCCTTACTTTGTATTGCTTAAAAGTATCGAAATTAACAAGAGAACGGACGAAACAAGTCATTCTTCTTCACTGCAAGGAAACGGCATTGAAATGGCGCCCATTAATTATGGTGTGGTTTATCATGTTTATCGGCAGGTTTCAGCGCATATCACATATTTTTGTCACATACCGGTCTGAAGATACACTAATGTGCTGAATTACCCTCCTCTCCCCTACATGCATACAGTACTTTGCAAACAAAATTAAAAAAAAAAAAAGTTGATAGGGGAAGTATTCATAACTTGCACTATTCTTTAAATATTATTAAGCTGACCACAGCAAAAAAAGATACGAAACACGCACGGGGAAACAAAAATTGCATACAAAAGTGTAACATGCAAACCCTTAAGAAATCGAAAAATTGAAAGAAGTAGGTGTAGAAGGACAGGCAATATTAAAGGGGACCTTAAACGCGTTAGGTGTTCAGGAGTCAACTGGATTCGTCGGCCTCAGGACAGGGAAGAGTGTCACGCTCTTATGAACACGATGATGAACTTTCGGTTTTCGTAAAACGCGAGGTACTTCTGGACAGCGCGCTGCCAGCCTTTCCCCCCAGAGAATCAGCCAGTCGTGGTTGTATTTCTGATTGGTAACCCTTGTTACTGCAACACCCAACCGGGCCCTTACTTCCTTCCTGCCCTGGAGTGTGGTGACTGATAATGGCTACTGACGAGGCTCGGGGTTTGTTCACGACAAGCTCGCTATAGGCCATCAACCCTAATGCTCTTCTCTTGCTTTTGCAGAGCACAAGAGAGCCAGTCTTCTTCTGTCCATTAATTCTAATTTCCGGACTCGTCACTTATCATGTTTTTACAATTTAATTAGCACACCAACTAACGCACATACATAAAATTTTTTACATTAAAACATTTAAAATCGCTCCAAAATGTTTCGATCCTAAGATCATCTTCAGGGAGCTAAACTGTTCCTTGCTAAAGTCGCATTTTTAAAAACACTCACTGATTAATTTCCTTATATTAACTTGGTGCTGTGGCAACATGTCGTATTGTGTAAGCCGTGTGATGCTGAGAGTGCGCCTGACTGCGGGTGTTTGTCGTGTGTTATGTTGCGTGAGTCTCATCCAGACTTGACCTCTGTCTGCCTACTTACTGTAGGTGTAGAGGGTTATTGCTACACTTGATCACAATCACTGACACACACACACACACACACACGGTAGGACTGCCCTGGACGAGGGATCGGCCCGTCGCACACAACGCACAACATTCACAAGACACAAACATCCATGCCCGCAGCGGGATAAGAACCCGTAATCCCAAGAAGCGAGCGACCAGAGAGGTCGGCCTAATCAAGCACATACCATGACGACATGAGAGAAAGGAGTTGGGCGATAGGTCCACACACTTCGGGAGTGGTGAGATTCACGCTATGGCCTTCTTTCCCACGGTACTCATTACACTGGAGGCTGAGGGGAACCCAAAGGTGATCTGGTACATATGTAGGACACAAAAATGTCTGCCCCAATCAGTAATCTGACCCCAGTTCGCAGGTTATCCAGCTAGCAATGTAGTCGCTGTACCAAATCAGCTTTTCCAGCTTCTTCTAATTGTGTTTCCTCGTATATCAGTGATTAACAGACAGCAAATGTTTAATCAGAAAACACATGACGCAAACGTCCGTGCGGCAGAACCCGTCGACGTGCACAAGCATCTCATCGCGTTTTCCCGGATTCCTGTCACCGCGGTCGGTTCAGTATCTTATCACATAAACCTCATGTTCTGGTGTAAACATGACAGATGTGCGCAACGGAAAAAAACAGCATAAATACTGTCACGTTCTGAACACTTCGAAAGGACCGGAGGGCTAACATCGCTCGTTCTTTTGCCTCTGTCAGTATCCTAGGGTATGGAAGCATTGCTCAGTTAATGAAGTGACTGAATATGGTCTGGAAGGCTGTAGTTCGATTCCCTAATGAGGCAGAAACCCTTCTCTTTACCGGCCTGTTATCCGATTGGTACAGAAAAGTCGCTGGCGGCGGGACCAAAGCCAGCACTTCAGGAGGTGTCATTAAATATACGAAAAAATACAGACACGGAACTTCGGGGTCCATTAAAGAAAGGGGTTTTTAGTCCCTAAATAGCTGTGAGTATTTCAACAAAAACACTGTACCAAGCAGGGAGTATGTAGAGCATTGGCACCCACAAATATAGGTGGCCCGCCACGCCAATCGGGACAAATTATTTGAAAACTACTCACAATTCAAGAGAATATGAGCATATTCGTGAGTAGTCGAAAAGGAACCAAAAACTTAGATAAACGGCTTCATTTGAAAATCAAGTCTATTTATGACGATTTTATAAAAAGTACCCACGTGTCTCATGGACACGTGGGAGTCCACAGGTAGGCTTAGCATAGCGGCCCGAAGTCCTAGCTACGACATTGGAACCAAGGTAAAGTTCACCCTAGAACACGCCACGAAGGCCCAGAGGTATAGCTCTACTGTTTATTCAACCACGGCGCTAGATTGGGGTGGACGGTTAACGCCACACCCCAGTCGATTTACCCCCGTAAAAGAGACACGGTGCCCATTGTGGGACCCAGGGCCGGTCTGGACGGGTGAGGAAAATTTCGCCCTCGCCGGAATTCAAACCCCGGACCTTCCAGCCCGTCGCGAGTAGCTATACCGACTGAGCTATCCAGGTCCAACTGGAACTATGTAAAAAAGCAGTCCCATTACAGGCCTGGACAGGCCCAGAGGGTTCCAGGAAGTTAAGGTTCCCAGATTTCATGACAACGGCACAGGATGGTGGCAAGGTTGTCAGCCTTACGCACCGGCCGCCTTTACCCCCAGGAAATACTCCTGGTACTCATTTCTGTT
>Ga0131853_10015829_pt1 | contig 13783 bp, 12 predicted proteins | sample TergutLab28metaG_FD_92764 | JGI IMG/M metagenome (GOLD analysis project Ga0131853, IMG submission 92764) | Labiotermes labralis P1 segment gut microbial communities from Petit-Saut dam, French Guiana - Lab288 P1 (version 2) (version 2) | ecosystem: Host-associated > Arthropoda: Insects >... | reverse complement strand
TGCCCTCGCAATGACGTCACTTGAAAGAACGTCATTGCGAGGGCAATGATAAATGCATAGACGGGGATATAAAGCCCGAAGCAATCTAGTGATGTTTCTATATCGACGCAATTAGCCACTCCCCGGAAAACACAGAATAACACGGAAAAAAGAGCATAGAAATGTTCTTTTTTCCGTGTTATTCTGTGTTTTCCGGGGTTAATGGTTTTGAACTTGGTAATTTAGGGGATTCCGGGTCAAGCCCGGAACACGGCAATCTAATTTACGTAAAATTGCACAAAGCATCGTAGGGGCGAGCGGGACGCTCGCCCCTACGAGGTGCATGTGTTCTTTGTGTGTAATTACGTAAATTAGATTGACGTGGGCCCGGAATGACGGTTTGTAGTGGTCTTGTCATCGACAGCACGGCTAGCTACCCCCTTATTATTTTCCATATTGACGTAGACCCCCCCCATGGTATAATTGCAATAAACATTTTTTGTTAAATCTTAAAACTTTAGGGGGTTTGCTGTATGTGGAGTGGTTTGTTTGGATTAATCGGTCTGCCGGGTATGCCTGTAATACCTTTGCTGATTGCCGCGCTAGTCTCTTATTGTGCTTTCTGGTTTGTAGGCGAGGTGTTTGAGGATAGCCTAGTGGGAAGATTGATTTCTGTTGGTGTTTTTGCCTTCATATTCTATTTAGTGGCGAATGCAACGTGGGATGGCTTTGCATCTCGCGTAATACATCAAACTTCATGGGTCGTTGATCGGCATCTTGGGGCTATAAACACAGGATGGTTTTCTACCTTATTTTTCCTAAGCTCCCTTACTGCTTTGCTCGGCGCTATCGTGGGTGCAATTTTTGGGTCAGTTGAACAAAAACAAACCCATGTATCTGGCAGGATTCTTAATCACCCTTTAATACGTAATAAAGCAACTAATATTTCGCGAGGGAATCAAGGTCTACCGCCGGAATCAACGGACGATACCATGAAGAGGATGCGCAACAGATGAGGAAAAAATAATACAGCGCGAATGTATGCGATACATTCGCGCTGTATTATTGTAGGGAGCGCATTAATGCGTTCCGCCGAATTACGGCAAAGCAACAAAGCCCTCACAAACCGTCACCTCGGGCTTGATCCGGGGTCTCCTGCGGGATAATGTTAAAGCCAAGAGCTTTAACCACGAATAACGCGAATGAGCACGAATAAAACCAAAGAGCATAAACCTCTATTCATGTATATTCGTGCTATTCGATGCTAAATGGTTTTTGGCTTTGATAATCAGGGGATTCCGGGTTGAGCCTGGAGCACGGCAATCTGTTTTTAGGAAGCTGCCGCCCGGTGGTTTTCGTAATTAGATAACAGGCGAGCACAGCTCGCCCCTACGGGTTTTGTGGTTCTTTATTCTAATGAGAGACCTGTGCATTTGTAGGGGCGAGCTGTGCTCGCCTGTTATCTTGACCTACAAACTGGCCGCCGCCACGCTCTGCCCCACCCGCCGCGCTTTCTCGTCGGGGGTGTGGATATTAAATGTATAGTCGCCATATTCCTCGGCAATTACCTTTTTCGCAGTTTCTAAGATTATATTGCCGCCTTCGCCGGACATTACACGGCCCAGCAGCAGCAGATGCTTAAAGCCATAAAGCCCATGGTAATACGTCAGGGTATGACCCAGATATACGCCTATAGAGCCAAAGATACCCCGCACGGCCTCTGCATTTTCACCAGACGCCAGCATTTCCTGCACAACCTTTAGCTTTGCGCCGGGTGAGAGCCCCTCATCCAGCGCAATGCCGGCATTCTTCGCCAGCTTTATCACAGCATCCTGGGAAAAATACTTCACGCCACAGCCAATGTCGCCGGACCATTCGTCCACCATAGCATCAGGCGAAGCATCCACAGGCGCAAAGGCCAGCTCGTTTAGCCAACCCTTTATATGGCCTTGTTCGTCGATATATCCCGCGGCCTCGCTTGTTCCCATGGCTATACCCAGCACATTGTTATCACCAAATTCCATTGCCCCGGCCAATGCCGTCACATCGCCGTCATTTACAACAGCCAGGGGCACATCACCAATCTCTTTTGCTGCACGAATGTAGATATCTTTCACCTTTGCATCAAAATCCTTCGGGGACACGGCAAGAAAAAGCGATGCCGCCATTGTGCGGTTGTCGATATAGATACCCGCAGAGCTTACGCCAATAGAATCTACCCGGGGCATCTTTGAAGCCGCTGTTTTAAAGGCATCCACAATGCCGTTAAAGTGATAGTCCGGGTCGGATGTAATTTTTGGATTCCAAACCACCTCTTCGCTAAAAACAGCCTCGCCGTCTATCACCGCAGAGACTTTGCGATCGCTGCCGCCTGCATCAAAGCCTATATTGCATCCCTTTGTCTTGCCGCCCACAGGTTTTGACTGCTCGTTTGACGCCGGCTTTTTGTCCAGAGGCAAAGATTCCACCACAAAGGGGTTTTCGTAGATTTTCGCCATGAAGGCATGGTCGAAAGCATATTTGCCCTTGGCCGAAAACGCTTCTTTTATATGCTCGGCAATGCTATCATCGCCGCAAACCGTTATTTTATAGCCGCCCCGTGCCCAAAGCAGGCATTTTACCATGCGCTCCACATAATACCTGTCGGCAGCGTCATTAGTGCCTGTCACGAAGGTGTCGTACACAGACCGCAAGCCATCATTGCGCTCTATGCAAATGGCAATAGGCTTTTACGCCTGCTTTAAAAATTCGCGGTTAAACACGCCCATGGGGATAAAGCCCGGGTCGTAGATGGGCGTATTTTTTAGGTTTATGTCAATTCCTAAGAAGTTCATGAAAAAACCCCCGTTAGTATATTATTTTGCGACGAAATTCCAGCTGTCTCTGCACATATCGTCCAATGTTTTGGTGGCCTTAAAGCCCAGTATCTTCTCGGCTTTGGCCGTGCTGCTATAGGACACCGGATTGTCACCAGGCCGCCTAGGGCCGACGCTATAGGGCACATTCACCCCATTTGCCGTCTTAAAGGTCTCCACAACCTCCAAAACAGACGAACCGCTGCCGGTACCCAGATTAAACACCTCGCAACCGGTGTTTTTATTGCAATAACCTATGGCTTTCACATGGCCCATGGCCAAATCCACAACATGGATATAGTCGCGGATGCATGTGCCGTCAGGCGTGTCATAGTCATCCCCAAAGACCACAAGCTCTTTGTGTATACCCTGCACCGTCTGCACCACAAAAGGTACGAGATTGTTTGGTATGCCCCGTGGCTTTTCGCCTATAATGCCGCTGGCATGCGCCCCTACAGGGTTGAAATAGCGTAGCAGCACAATGGACCAGTCCTCGGATTTTGCGTGGTCTGCCAAAATCTGCTCGCACATAAATTTGCTCCAACCATAGGGATTTATGGCCCCCAGCTCGCCGTCTTCCGTCAGCGGCATGGGGTTGTCGCCCCTGTAAACCGTTGCAGATGACGAGAAGATTAATTTGGTTACACCGTGCTTTTTCATGGCCTTGCACAGGTTTAGCGTAGAATTGATGTTGTTGTCGTAATATTCTCCGGGCATTGCCACAGATTCGCCAACGGCTTTTAGCCCTGCAAAGTGGATTATGCAGTCAATTTTATGGGCCGCAAACACCTTGTCCAGGGCATCTTCATCCCGCAGGTCTATCTGATAAAAAGGAAAATCCCTGCCTGTTATTTTCTTGATGCCCTCTATGGCAGACATATCGCTATTGCAGAAATTATCCACAACCACAATATCCGTCGCCACCACATCATGCCCCGCTGTCAGCAGTTCTACGCAGGTGTGGCTGCCAATGTATCCCGCGCCGCCTGTAACCAAAATCATCATAGCCTCGTCATCTCCTTCCAAACCTTCTCCATGTCCTCTACCAGCTTAAATTGTGTGCGGCATCTATCCAGATTGTGTCCTTCTCGGTGGATTTTGAAATATGTATCGCCACCCAGATAGTCTGTTAGAAAACGCACGCCATTTTCTAGGGTCATCATTTTTGCGCCATGGGGCAAATGTTCTATTTCGCAGGCATTAAGAGAGCTGCAAGCCTCCATAAAACCTTCGCGATAGACCCTATATAGCGGCAATAAAAAATTAACTTTTGTTAAATCCCTCTCGTCTTCTGCGGCAGATGTTGCGCCAAAACGTACGCTATCGCCAAAGTCCGATGTGGCAAGACCGGGCATAACTGTGTCCAAATCTATGACGCACAGGGCCTTCATGCTCTCGTGATGAAAAAGGACATTGTTAAGTTTAGAGTCATTATGCGTTACCCTTGTAGGCATATCGCCGCTTTTTTGCAGTTTTATCAGGGTTGCGGCAAATTCCTCTCTGGCCAGCGCGAAGTCTATTTCGCGTTGCACCAGCTTTGCGCGGCCAAGGGGGTCTGCCTTTACGGCATCGTGAAGAGCTAGGTATCTGTGCGGTGTATCGTGAAAACGCGGTATGGTCTCCACCAGCTTTGTCGCATCAAAATCCGCCATTTGGTTTATAAACCCACCAAAGGCCACGCCACTTTCGCGAAAAATTTCTGGAGAATCCACGGCTTCTTTGCAAATGGACTCCTCGACATAATCATACATACGCCAAAACTCGCCTGATTCATCCAGATGCCACATTTGGCCGTCTGTGCAGGGCACAACAGTTAGCACCTGCCCTTGGGCAGATTTTTTTAAATGCTCCGTCACCAGCACAATATTCTGCATCAACTGCTCGGGGTTTTTAAACACATATTTGTTGATTTTTTGCAATATATACCTGCTGCCCGTGTCGCACGCAACCAAATAAGTGGCATTAATATGTCCGTTGCCATATGGCGCGTGCTGCACGGCATTGCCGTTAATACAGAATTTTTGGATTATGTTCTCCAATATCATACCCCCTCCACAAAGGCTTTTAGTTCTATTATTGCCCCATCTTGAAGCCTAGATTCCTCGGCCGCAAAGCACAGCATGTGGTTTTTGGCAGATATATTGATTTCGGATACAGCATTGCCCAGGTCTTGTCCCGTCAGATAGGCACAGAAGGCCTTCATAATACCGGTATCGCCGCCGCCATGGCCGCCTTCGGCAGTTACATTTATGTCTCTTTCGCTGCGGTTTACAAAATCGTATACATTTATAGTATTTGGCACAGTATGGCCCTTTATTTGGCCTTTTGTGCCCATAATTTTGATAGAACGGCTAATATCCGGCGTAAAGGACGACATGGAGAAAATAGCTGTAACGCCGTCTTCAAACTCCATAGAAGCCACCTGATGGTCTACCACATCATTGTCGCATTGGTAAACACAGCGGCCATATGGGCCTGTTTTAAGGGCTTCTTCTACCTCTGTATCCGTTGCATTTACATGGCCGGCAGCCACAGAGCGAAACCATTGGCTATCGCTGTTAAGATACAGTTTGCGGGTATCGTATGGGCAATCCACCGTGCAGCCGTCGGTACATCTAGGCGGTGCGCCTTCGGGGCAATTGGCTTTGTTAAAGTATTTTAAAGACCCAAAGGAGGAGAGCTTTAGGCAGTCCCTACCTATCAGCCATTGCACAATATCCATATCGTGGCAGGATTTGGCCAAAATCATAGGCGAGCTATCAGCTGCAACGCCCCAGTTGCCGCGCACAAAACTATGGGAATGATGTATATCCCCCACATTTTCGTTATGCACAACGGTAACAATTTCGCCAATTTCGCCTGAATCAAGAATCTCTTTGATTTTTGCAAAAAACGGTGTATAGCGCAACACGTGGCAAACCACTACTTTAACGCCTTTGGCCTCTGCCGCGCGGGAAATTTCCATGCATTCTGCCGGGCTTGGCGAAATGGGTTTTTCCAACAAAATGTCGTAGCCTCTCTCTATAGCTGCCAGAGCCGGGCCGGTATGCATATTGTCCTGTGTGCAGATAATAACAGCATCTGCCCATTTTTCACGCAAAAAAACATCTTCCCATGTGCCAAGGCAGTCCAGGTCAGATATACCGTGCTTTACTTGAAAATCTTTGCGGCGCACTGCATCCGGCTCTGCCACTCCAACAATTTGCAGCTCGCCGGGGTTGCTTAAAGCATAGTCGCAATAGGCATTGCCTCTTTGGCCTGCGCCCAGTAAAATAGCTTTGATAGTTTTGTTTGCCATGATATTATCATCTCCTTATTCATTATAACACAAATTTTCTATAAACGGAATGGATAAATCTATTAGACGTGTTCGGAAACTTCCTGCGCGTGCGAAAAAATCGCAGCGTTTCAATGCGTTTTTCGCACGCTTTTTTCGGGGTTTCCGAACACGTCTGTCCCTACAAAAGGGGCGACCAATCGGCCGCCCCTGCACCGTTGGTGCTGTCACTTTTTAATGTTCGTGAATCATTTCGTTTGCGGCATCATCCACCGATTGCAATAGCTCTGCCGTAATAGCCTCGCTCATAAATACTCTTTGCATATCTTGATTTACAAATGTAAACACAGGCCCTGCGTTCAAAGAAGCAATAGGAAGCGGACGGGCATATTCCAAAACATTTGTGAATACATATGCATCAATATCCGGGAAGAGGTCAAAGAACAGCTGTTGGCTGTCTGTATGCGCCGGCAGGAATACAGGAGCAACAAAGTCAGCGGCTGTGCTGGTTGTCATAAACTCCATAAAGGCTTGAACAGCTTCCGGATTTGCTGTGTTGGCAGATGCAACATATGCTAGGTTGTGGAAGGTGTTGGTTTCTGTGCCATTGTGCGGCAGATGGGCTATACCAAGGCGATCGCCCAAATAGCCGTGGTATACAGACATGCGCCACATACCCATAATTTCCATGGCCATCATATCATTAAGGAACAGCTGACCCAGGTTGTTAAAGTCAGCAAATTCTTGTGGATTTGGCGCAACGCCGTCTACCCAAATAAGGTCGTGCCAGAATTGCAGGGCTTCTACATTTTCCGGTCTGTTAAACTCATAGTGGGTGCGCTCGGCATTCATAAAGTCGCCGCCATTGCCCCAAATAAAGTGGTTTGTGCCGGACTGGGTGCTAAAAGCAAACCCAAGGCCATATACCATAACTTCGTTGCCAACTGTTTCTGTTAGAGCAATAGCTGTTTCGCGCATTTCTTCCCATGTCCAGCCTCTTTGTGGTGGATGCGGTATGCCTGCTGCATCAAAAATGTTTTTGTTGTAGAAAAGCGCGTGGGTGTCAAAGAAAATCGGCACACCAAACAGTCTGCTGTCCCTGCTAAAAGGCATGTACAAGCTAGAAACAAAACCGGACATGTCCAAGTTAAAATCTGTAATGTCCAAAAGCAGACCAGATGGGATGTAGGATACCGCATTTGGGTGGTTCATCCACATTACATCCGGGCCGGCACCAGCCGGCAGGGCTGTTTGCAAGTTGGTCCAATAATCGCCAAAAGGCGTGATGGACTGCTCTACTCTAATGCCTGTACGGTTGTAAAGCTCTTCAAACATCATGTTGTACTGGTCTTGCATGTTGATGTCCCAATACCAGAATGTAAGGGTTGTGCCCTCAAATTCTCTAACATCGTCTTCAGTGATTGGTGCAGGTGTTGGGGTAGCTACAGCCGGTGCGGGTGTTGCTGCATCCGGTGTTGCTGCCGGTGTGTCATTGCCGCCGCCACATGCCGCGCCAAAGGCCATGGCAAATGCGAGGACGACTCCAAGAATTAATTTTCTTTTCATAGATTACACTCTCCTTTTTTTGTTTTTGATTTGTTTTATTTTTTGTTGCATTACGCACTTTTTAAAACTATGCTTTTAGCCCTGTGGTAGAAATCCCCTCCAGGAAATATCTTTGGCCTATCAGGAAGGCTATAAGTATGGGAAGTATCGACACCGTAGCCCCTGTCATCAGCAGGTTAAATGTAACATTAAACTGCCCTCTAAAATTCGCTATACCTATAGGCAAAGTGAAATTGCTCATAGAGCTAAGCACCGTTAGCGGCCATAGCAGGGTGTTCCACGAGAATGTTAGTGCCAAAATACCCATGGCCGCAAGGGTAGGTTTGCAAAGGGGCAGAATTATAAACCGGAAGATGCCAAAATGCGAGCAACCATCAAGATAGGCCGATTCGTCCAGCTCTTTAGGTATTGTCATTATGTGCTGCCGGATGAAGAATGTAGCGAAAATACTAGGTATTCCTGGCACTATTACAGCTACAAGATTGTCCAACCAGCCAAATTGCATCATCAGCACAAAGCGCGGCACCAGTATCAGCTGCATGGGCACCATCAGAGCCATCATCAGCATTACAAAAATGAAGTTCTTGCCGGGAAAATCAATCCGCGCAAAGGCATATGCCGCTATGGCCGAAATAAGCACCTGGGGGATTGTGATGCCAATTGCTGTGATAATAGAATTGATATAATATGTTAGGAAATTAAAGCGCAAGAAGATATCCGAAAAATTTTCCCACATAAAGGTCTCCGGGAAAAACTGCATGGGTATGCGCATTGTTTCCATTTCTGTTTTAAAGGCTGTTAGAACCATCCAGACAAAAGGCAGGGCGGTTGCTACCGAGAGCAGGCTCAGCACAGCCACAACGCCAAATTTCATGGCAAATTCACGTCTAGCCATTGCATTTCCCTCCTCTTTTAATTATCATAATGCACCCAGAATTTCTGGAGCACAAAATTCAGCACCGTAACGGCCATTATCATCACCAAGAGCAGCGTGGCATTGGCCGCCGCATAGCCCATCTGGTGGAAGGTAAAGCCTCTTTCGTATATGCCGTAGGATAGTGTTCTTATGCCATCGCGGGTAAAAATTGCCTGACCAAAAACCAATATTGCATCAAACATCTGGAAAGCCGCAATGGTGCATATTGTTACAACAAAGAAGATTTGGGGTGTTAGTAGCGGCAGAGTTACTCTAAAGAAGGCCTGCACCCTATTTGCGCCATCAATCCTGGCGGCTTCTTGGTAGGACACCGGCAGGTTTTTTAGCCCCACCAAAAGTATGATGCTATAATAACCCATACCGGCCCAAACGCTCATGCCTACTATGATGCCAAAGACCATGGATGGGTCGCCCAGCCAGTCCACAACAGGCATGCCCATCATTCTAAGAAAGCCGTTAATCATACCAAATCTGGTATTAAACATATTTTGCCAAACAATTGCGCTGGCCACAGGCAGCGTTACATATGGCAAAAACATGGCCACCCTAAAGATTCCCACAGCCGGTATCTTCATATTAAGAAAGACCGCTATCATCAAGGAAAAAACCAGGGTTACAGGCACAATAAAAACCGCAAAAAGCAGGGTGTTTATCACCTCTGTTTGCACTTGACCATCCGTCCACATACGCACATAATTGCCAAGACCCAGAAAGACAGGCGGGTTAAGATTGTCCCAGCTTGTTAGCGAAATGTAGAAAGAAAACACAATCGGCCCTATCAAAAACAGCATCAGGCCTATCACCGTTGGGGCAATAAACAGATATGCCCAAAAATAGTCTCGCGCTTTGCGAGAAAAGCCTGTTTTTTGCAAAATATCCCCTCCTGTATTTAATGTATATTGTTTATTTAATTGCAAGCAGCTTTCGCTGCAAAATTTCGTCTTTGCCCAGCACAAAGCCTCCGAAGATGCTGGCGCTTTCCATTAAAATGCTCTTTACCACCCGCGGCTTAAAGTAGAAGGTCTCGGGAATGGCCTCTTCTATGCCATCCAGCAGAGCCTGCCCCAGCTTTAGATAATCGCCGCCAAACACAATTGTCGGTATGTCCATCAAAACACTATAATTGTAGATAATGCGGCCAATTTCTCTGCCAACTTCGCGTATACATTGGTTTACCATAGGGTTTCCCAGACCGGCCATTTCTACAACTTTAGAAAAAGTAAGTTTTTCTTGGCCAGTATCAATATCCAAGGACCGTCCAATGCGCCTTAGCAGACCATCTATGCTCACAGCGTCTTCAATCCTATTGCCATTGCTATCCAGTACAAAGCCCATCTCACCGGCAGCTCTGTTAAAGCCTTTGTAAAGCTCACCATTGATGATAACGCCGGCACCAAGACCTGTTCCGCAGCTTATATAAATAAGGTTTTGCAGCATTTCTTCATGGCCCAGATGCATTTCGCCAACAGCCGCAAGGTTGTTGTCGTTTTCCAGCAGCACGGGTATGCCAAATTGCTGCTCCAGATGGGATTTTATGTTGATATCCGTCCAGGCGTGGAAGCTTTCTACTACATGCAGGGGTTCGTTATCATTCCCCAAAATACCGGGATGAGATATAACAATGATTTCCATTTTCTCTTGAGGTATATTGTGTTCTGCCAGTAGCTCTAGGAAGGTATCGGTTATGCACTTGCGCTTTTCCTCAGCCGGGGCATCTCTGTTTATATTTATTTTTTTTAGACCATGCACCCAATTTCCCAGGTCGCCAATTGCACAAACAGGCTCGCGCAGGGATAAATCCAGCGCACCGATGTAGCTAAGGGACTTGTTGAAATGCAAAATAATGGGTCGCCTGCCGCCATTTTTGCCGGACTCTCCGCTGCCTCGCTCTTCTACAAGACCAAGAGCGATTAGCTCTGCTACATTATCAGAAACAGCGGGTTTGGAAAGCCCCAAATCCTTGGCCAGCGCGGCTTTATGTACGCCATTGCTGCGGTATATAATGTCCACCAAAGCCTTTTGGTTAATAGAGCGGCTGGTAGAGCGGTCAGCAACGCTAAGGCGGGAGGCATCTGCCCGACCATTTATTTGGTTGCTTCCACCCATAGTATCAAATCCTTTTAACAAAACGTTAAACGTTTGTTAGTTATTATTACTTATACGCATATTATATATCATCGCAACCAAAATGTCAAGACATTTTTGAAAAAAATTATAAAAAAAGCATATATTTTTGAAAATAATTGTGTATATTGTCGTTGCCGGTTAAACGTATTGGCATTTACAAACCCATTCAGTTTTGGTACAATCGAATTATGCATAAAATAAAGAACCCAAATTGCAAAAAAATACGTGGCAGCCATATCTTGGAAATAACCTGCGCCCATTGTAAGGCTTTCATAGCCCACTATCAAAAGGTCGGCGAAAGCAATCTTGTAAAGATGTACAACGACCGCATTGTAGAGGGCTGCTTGGACTTTTCGCAATACCATGGCGCGATTTTTTGCCCGGCATGCGGCGAGCGCGTGGCCACAAGATATATTGTAAAGCAGGATAAAAAAGAAGCATACAGACTGATGCCATCTGCCTTTAACAAACGCAAGATACGGCTGGAGAAAAAATGAGGAGGACACATAATGTTAAGGAACTTGCGTTGTACATGCCCAAACACAAGCTGCGATAGACATGGATATTGCAAAGAGTGTAAAAGACACCACAAAGAAAACAAACCATACTGCATGAGAAACCATGAAATCGAAAAACCAAAAGCCGAGCCCCCAAAGGAGGAGCAATAATGAAAAATTTAAAAATTGACGAATTTAGAAACTATACCTTTCTTAGCCACCTAGCTTATTCACCGTCGGGCAGCAGCGCGGCGGTTGTGGCCAGCAAGGCCAACGATAAAAATGGCTACAATAAGGCCATCTATGTTGATAAGGGCGATGGCTATTTCCCCCTCACCTCCACCGCTGGCAGCGTTGGCCCATATATTTGGCTGGATGACGAAAACATACTCTTTGCAGAGGCCAGAAGCCCAGAGATAAAGGAAAAGAGGGAAAAAGGCTACGAAATAACCAGCTTCCACAAAATCAGCATACATGGCGGCGAAGCCATGCCGGCTTTTGATGTAGAGGCCTCTGTTAACGACATAAAGCCGCGCCCGGATGGTTCATATATCATCTTCGTAAATTTCGACAACACCAGACCTGACCTAAAAGGCAAAACCCCCGCCGAGGCCGAGGAGGCCCTAAAGCTGTACAAGAAAGACGAAAAAAGTTATCAGGCAGTAGATGAACTGCCCTATTGGTTCAATGGCAAGGGCTTTACCAATAAAAAGCGCAATAGGCTTTACAAATACGCAGACGGCGCGCTGACCCCGCTCACAGGCCCGCTGGACGATGTGTCCGACTACAAATTGTCGCCCTGCGGCAATTACATACTTTTCACCGGCGAGCTTGCCCCATTTGATATCAAAAGCACCAAGACCAATCTATATCTGCTGGATATCACCGGTGGCAGCATCAAAAAGCTGCTGGCCGAAGACCTTTTCATCAAAGCCTTTGACTTTTACGGCGACAGCTACTTGATGGCGGCCACCAAAGGCGAAAAATACAATTTTCACGAGCATCCCAGCTTCTATATCGTCAACCAGGATGGCACGATGGAGCGGCTTTGCGATTATGACTATTCCATCGGCTCTTCTGCCGGTTCGGACAGCAAATTTGGCGGCGGCCACACCAGCATTGTGCATGGCGACTATTTTTACTTCATTTCACTACAAGTCCACGAGGGCGATGTTTACAAGCTCTGCTTGAGGAGCGGCGAAATCACTAATGCCACGGCTTGCGGCGGCAATATCGACTTTTTTGACATATCCGGCGGCAAGCTGATTTATGGCGCGATGAAGGGCATAGGCCTGCAAGAGATCTACGAAGTCAATGCCAAGAAATCCGCCTTCAACGACGCGGTTTTGGCCGATAAAAAACTCTCCACCCCCGAGCACCACGCCATCACAGACAAAGACGGTTACAGAGTCGAAGGTTGGGTGCTAAAACCCACCGACTACGATGCCGCAAAAACCTATCCTGCCATCCTAAACATCCACGGCGGCCCAAAGACTGCCTATGGCGACTGCTTTTTCCACGATATGCAGTATTGGGCGGGCCAGGGCTACTTTATCATATTCTGCAACCCCCGTGGCTCCGATGGCCGCGGCAACGACTTTGCCGAGATTCGCGGCCAATATGGCGGCATAGATTACGAAAACATAATGCAGTTTACCGACGAAATGTGCGCCCGCTACCCTGCTATCGACCAAGCCCGCATGGGCGTCACCGGCGGCTCTTATGGCGGTTTTATGACCAACTGGATTACATCCCAGCCCGCAACCGCTGGCCGTTTTGCCGCCGCCGCAACCCTGCGCAGCATCTGCAATTGGATTTCTTTCTCATACATCTCCGACATCGGCTACTACTTTGGCCCGGACCAGCAGGCCGCCCATCCCGTGGCAGACCCCGCCGCCGTGGCAGACAAAATGTGGCAGCACTCGCCGCTAAAATACGCTGCAAATGTAAAAACCCCTACCCTGATTTTGCACTCCGACGAGGACTTCCGCTGCTGGATTCCGGAGGCGTACCAATGGTTTACGGCTTTGAAATTGAATGGCGTGGAGACCCGGATGAATATCTTCCACGGGGAGAACCATGAGCTTTCGCGCTCTGGTAAGCCTGACCATAGGCAGCGTAGGTTGGAGGAGATTACTAACTGGATGGATAAATTCCTGAAAAAATAACGACCCCATCCCATCAACCGTCATTCCGGGCTTGATCCGGAATCCCCTGTGCTGGATTGCTTCGGGCGCGGACTGTTCGGCGGCAGGAGTGACCGAGCCCTCGCAATGACGCTGACGAAGACGGTAAGCCTCCCGGTTGCGACAGGCCCTCCAACAACGTCATTGCGAGGCCAACGCTGATTGAATATGCGACAGCCTCCAAGGCCGAAGCAATCCAGTCAATTCAAACCGAAATGAACTCACGAGCAAACAACTAGACCAACTATCAAATGTCAACCCCTAAAATGAAAAAATCTTAAAAAAGATTTGCGGCGAAAAACGAAATGCAAATAACACCCCACATAACACCTGTGGGGTTAATGTAAGATTATTACATT
>Ga0131853_10015827_pt1 | contig 13784 bp, 13 predicted proteins | sample TergutLab28metaG_FD_92764 | JGI IMG/M metagenome (GOLD analysis project Ga0131853, IMG submission 92764) | Labiotermes labralis P1 segment gut microbial communities from Petit-Saut dam, French Guiana - Lab288 P1 (version 2) (version 2) | ecosystem: Host-associated > Arthropoda: Insects >... | reverse complement strand
TTACTTTGCTCCGTTAAAATGGATAAACGGCGAGACGTTTAGCGGAGCTTAATCCGGGAGAGAAATCTTCCGAGGTTTGTCGGCAATATGGCTTTGAAGGTATGGTTATTACCATGCTTTATTAAGTTTTGCCATTTGCCGAGTAAACAATAGATTGAGTTTTTGGTTGTGGGCGTTTCGTCCACAGCCTTTTTAATTTAGCGGAGTGTGTAAATAAATCCGTGAGCGGAAGGCTGATATGGCTTTCCGCTTACTATATTTTACACGACATTTATATGGGAGATGAGTTTATGGAAAAATGGAATATGGAAACACTTGGTGTAGCTGTTGACATGGCTGGCTGTCCGAATAATTGCTGTCATTGTTGGCTTGGCAAGCAAAAAAACGGCAACATAAGCATATGCGACTTTCGCAATATTGCGGCGCAGTTTACCAACTGGAGAGACGAAAACGGTAATCCGATTAAAAAACTTGGATTTTCAACATGGCATCGCGAACCCGATTTTCGTGATGATTACCGCGAATTGTGGGAGATGGAAAAAGAATTGTCATCACCCTGCATGGTAAAGCGATTTGAACTGCTATCTATTTGGCGTTTGGCACGAGATGAAAGCTACGCAAAATGGGCGGCAGAGGCGTTTCGGACACATGCTGAAAATGGTAGACCTGTGTGCCAAGTAACATTCTTTGGCATGGAGGGTACGACGGATTGGGGCATAAACCGTAAAGGTGCGTTTAAAGACAGCATTTTAGCAACAAATCGTTTGATTGAAGCCGGCATAGCACCACGCTGGCAGTTATTCGCTACAAAGCGCGGCTTGGATGACTATGAGCAATTTACACGGCTGATTTATGAACTCGACTTAATCAAACGTTGCGAAGCAATTGGGCATAAATTCGACGTATTTGTAAATTGCTTTTCGCCGGAGGGCAATGGGTTTTATATTGACGATGAAACCCTTGAAGAAGGTGATTTGGCAAAAATCCCACAGGGGTTGATTGACATTTGCCGAGATAGTATTGAAAATTTCGGCAAACCTGAATACGCATTGCTCGATGAGTTAGCAAGTGATAATTCGCCGCCAAACGCAAGTGCAAATATGCATTATATTTCAATCAATGCCGATTATGATGCGTATCCTAACATCGCAGAAATTGCACCGTGGTGGAGGCTGGGAAACCTAAAAACAGATGGTGTTGATGCAATTATTAAGGCTTACCGCGACGAAACCACACCCGGTATGGTAATGAACCGAACAATACCAATCCGTGAATTGGCTCAGAAATACGGCAATAAAAACAGCAAAAAATTGTTGGAGTACTAGACAGCTTCTTAAAAAGAAAGGCAACTGAGGCAGACATTAATAAACTAAAAAAAAATCCAAACACGGTTCATACTCTGACCACCGTTGCTTGGATTTTTTGCGGTTATAAACTTTTGCGTTATCGGCTTTTCTTGTAACAGGATTAATGTTTCCCCAATCTCTGCGCTGTATCGCATGGTACTCTTTCTGCTTCCGCTTGGATTGCTTTTCCAATGGGATAAAATTATGCTTCACATGAAACACCTCCGCAACCAGTATACTACTTTCAAGCTGATAATGCTACTCCAAAAAATGGCGTGCGGGCGCAATATTATTGTGCTATTATAATGTTCGGTAGAAGTTAATTTAAACATATGTTAAAGGAGAGATTCAAATGCCGCATGTAATAATCAAAGCAATCAAAGGGGCTTCTCAGCAACAGCTTCAGGATGCAGCCGAACAAATCAGTGTTATCGTGAACAAGACAATGGGCAAACCAGAAAAGTATATCTCCGTAAGCGTCGAAGAGTATTCCTTCGATGATTGGGAAGGTGTTTACAACGAGTGCATCAAAGGCAAAGAAAATGTGCTTGTGAAACCTGGGTATTCCAATCCCAAGACTTTTGAATAAGCAGCTTGTGAAGAACGTAACAAGGTGAAGCGGTTTAATTGGCGGAAAGCGCGGTGGCATATGAAAATGATAAAACGGCTCTGTATGATTGTATGTTTGTTTTTACTTTCAGCTTGCGCCGCTGATGAGCAGGTTGAAAGTCATTTCGGTGAGGTTTCTACTGTGCAAGCACCCGCAGACATTGTTGCAATCAGAAACGGGGTAACTCCGGCAAGTTATATTTTACCTCCACCTATGACCAGCGGCGAAATGAGCGTGGAGCAGGCTTTGGCAAACCGGCGCTCCCGCAGGAACTTCATGGATCAGCCGATATCTATTGAGCAATTATCGCAGATTTTGTGGGCGGCTTACGGAGTTACCGAGCCAAGGCCCAACGCTCCACAACTCAGAGGTGGGTTACGCACGGTTCCTTCAGCGAGGGCATTATATCCGCTTGAGATTTATGTGATAATCGGAAATGTTGAAGGCATATTGCCCGGGGTGTATCACTACATCTCCGAAGAACATAAAATCGTTATGGTAGCAGAAGGTGACATTCGCCAAGAAGTGGGCGAAGCCGCGTTAGGACAAAGGATGATCCGCGAGGCTCCTGCTACTCTGTTCTACAGCGCGGTGTTCAGCCGGATGATACCCCGTTATGGCGATAGGGGTATTATGTATACTCACATGGAGGTAGGCCACTCTGCACAAAATGTATATTTGCAAGCGGAGGCTTTAGGATTGGGGACTGTTGCTGTAGGAGCATTTTCTGATGAGAGAATTAGACAGTTATTTATGCTTTCTGACGAAGAAACGCCGCTATATCTGATGCCATTCGGATATTTTTATGGCATAGAAAATTGAACCCTTTCCTAGCCAAAGATCAAGGAAACAAAACGCGCTAAGCGCGTTATTGTTCTGGCATAGAAAATTGAACCCTTTCTTATGATATAATAAACTCGATTTTATATTGTCATGAAATATGAGGTGTGCTATGAATTACATCAACAGACATGCAGAACGCAAGTTCATCAATATGAGTAACTTCTTCAAGGCGGTGTTAGTAACCGGAGCAAGGCAGGTTGGGAAGACAACCATGCTGCGCCATCTGGCTAGGGAACAGGATAGGACATATGTAACTTTGGATAATCTTATGGCTCGTGACCTTGCCAAAAATGACCCCGTATTATTCTTCCAAACCTACAAGCCACCGATCATTATTGACGAGGTTCAGTATGCACCAGAGCTGTTTGGTCAGATAAAGATACTGTGCGATGAGAGCGAAGAGACTGGATTATTCTGGCTGACCGGTTCACAACAATTCTCTATGATTAAGAATGTACGTGAGACCCTAGCAGGTAGGGTTGGGATATTGGAGTTGTTCAGTCTTACCAAGAACGAGAAGGATGGTCTTGTATTTGACCAAGCACAAGACTTCTCTTTTGATATACTAAATGCACGAATGTCACAGGCTACGAGACCAGATATAGTAAACGTCTTTGACCATATCCAGCGCGGTGGTATGCCCAAGGTTGTCAATGCCGATGCTGAACAGCTTGGGGAATACTTCAGTTCATACATCAATTCATATGTGATGCGTGATGTTGCCGAGCTAGGTGGTATTACAGACACCTTACGCTTCGGAAAGTTCTTGACCGCATGTGCTGCTCTGCTTTCTGAGCAGATAAACTACAAGACACTTGCCGACACCGCCGAGATTTCACAACCAACTGCAAAGGACTGGCTGCGGCTCTTGGAGGGTATGGGAATAATCTATCTCTTACAACCATATGCCAACAACGCACTCAAGCGGTTGACAAAGACCCCTAAACTCTATTTCTGTGATACAGGTCTGGCGGCATATCTATCCATGTGGCCAACTAAGGAAACCTTGATGAATGGGGCGGCCAGCGGACACTATTTTGAAAACTTTATTGTGATAGAGATGCTGAAGAACTTCACTTACTCACCAAGTAAAGTAAACATGAGCTACTACCGTGACTCCAACGCAAAGGAAATAGATATATTTGTTGAACAAAATAATCTAGTGCATCCGTTGGAAATTAAGAAATCAGCCAACCCTGACAAACGCGAGGTAAAGAAATTTGGCATCTTAAAAAAGGCATCTATAGAACAAGGTGCAGGTGGTGTCATCTGTATGTGCGAGGAAGTAATCCCCATTGATACAATGAACTGCTTCATCCCCTGCAGCCTAATCTAAGAGCCTGTTTAGTGTTTCAGTTTGCACTAAACAGGCTCTAAGGCAGCGTAAAGGGATGGGACAGTTCGTTGTGACGAGTGACACCCGATTTCTCCTTGATATTACGGGCTTTCATTGATCACTGTCAACCCGGCGGTTTGTTGAATAGCATGGATATGACTGCTCTGCTCTCTTTGCCGTGAAAACCTGTGGTTAAATACTTTAATCCTCTATCTCTATCAGCTTAAGCTTGGGGCCGCGCTTGACACGGCATATTGGACATTTTTCAATTTTGTCTGCCTCTTCAAAACTATCAAAAATTTCTGACTCCCAGCCACAGTAATTGGCTGTACATTTCCATTGATACTTCATATTTTCTCCTCCTTAATCTATGCCTACAGTCGGGCAAAGCCCTCCTTGTGCCTATAGTTGCTGTAAATGATAATAATACAATGATTGCGTTCTATCAATACTTATGCTATATTTCCCTTGGAAACCAAAATGTGTGTTATACAGAGGAGAGTGGATTTATGTTGCAACAAACATTAAGTGTAAAAACCATTGTCGCTATAGGCATTGGTACAGCTCTTTTTTTCTTAGTAGCCCGCTTTGTTTCAATTCCGGTGTTTGCTAACACCACATTTAACATCCAATACGCGTTATTGGCCTTTTTTGCAGTACTCTTTGGGCCTATTGCAGGTCTGTTGATTGGCCTGGTCGGCCACGTCCTTTTTGACATGTCTATGCCGTGGGGGCTATGGTGGAGCTGGATTATTGTATCCGGTGTGGTTGGTTTCGCCTTTGGCTTTATCATGAAAGGTGTAAATGTAGAGGAAGGTGAATTTGAGAGTCCAAAAGTAATTATTAGGTTTGTCATTGCGACAACCATTGTACATTTGATTTCGTGGGGTGGGATTGCGCCTGTTCTTGACATACTTATTTATGCCGAGCCTGCCAACCGTGTGTTCACTCAAGGATTATTTGCGTTTGTAGGCAACGCTGTTACAACGGCCATCGTAGGTACCTTGTTAATACTTGCTTACAGTAAAGCAAAACCTAAAACCGGAAGCCTTAAGAGAGACTAACATGCGGGAACCTGTGATTAAATTTGAAAATTTCTCGTTTCAATACAGGGCTCAAGCGGAACCGTCGCTGCTGGATATCAATTTGTCAATCTATCCGGGCGAAAAAGTATTGATTGCCGGTCCCTCCGGCAGTGGCAAAAGCACTTTGGCTAATTGTATCAATGGTCTGATTCCATTTAATTATACAGGAAAATTGTCGGGGCAATGTATAGTTGGCGGTATGGAAACCAGTACACAAAGCGTTTTTGAATTATCAAAAGTCGTTGGAACGGTGCTGCAAGATACAGATGGTCAGTTTGTAGGACTGACGGCTGGTGAAGACATCGCATTTTCTCTGGAGAACAATTGCGTACTCAAGGAAGAGATGTTTCCTCAAGTTAGAGCGGCGGCACATATGACCGGTCTTGGGGATGCTTTTTTGGAAGCATCCCCATTTGACTTGTCCGGCGGGCAAAAACAGCGGGTAAGCATGGCGGGTATCCTAGTGGACCAGGTGAAGGTATTGCTTTTTGATGAACCCCTAGCCAATTTGGATCCGGCAACCGGAAAGCAAGCCATCGCGCTGATTGATACCGTTAAACAAGAGACCAACACCACAGTGATTATTATCGAACATCGGCTGGAGGATGTATTATATCGGGATATTGACCGTGTGATAATCATGTCTGACGGCCGGATTATTGCGGATATGGCCGCTGATGAACTGCTTTGCGGCGATTTGCTGCGAAAAACAGGTCTGCGGGAGCCTCTATACATATCAGCCCTAAAATATGCGGGGATTGCGATTGACACGAGGCATCACCCGGCACGGATCGATACCCTGTCCTTAGATGATATTGACAAAAGTGCTTTGAGGCACTGGTATGACGAAAGCCCCTTGACCACAGCTCCTGAGTCCAGCATGGAATTATTACGGATACAGGATCTGTGTTTTTCCTATTTAGACAGGGACAAGCCTGCGGTAAATGGTGTAAGTTTTGCGGTTAAAGCCGGGGAAATGACTGCCATTGTCGGAACAAACGGAGCGGGCAAGAGTACGCTGGCAAAGTTGATATGCGGTTTTGAAAAACCTGAACGCGGTAACATCAAACTATATGGCACCGATATTACTGATGAGAGCATTGCGATGCGAGCCGGACATATTGGATATGTCATGCAAAATCCTAATCAAATGATATGTAAACCACTCATTTTTGATGAAGTAGCCTTAGGTCTTAGAAATCGCAATGTGGATGAAAACGAGATATCCGAACGTGTGGAAGCTGCCCTGGAAATATGCGGTCTTCGTCCGTTTCGTAAATGGCCGATTTCTGCGCTAAGTTATGGGCAAAAGAAGCGAGTCACTATTGCGAGTGTACTGATATTGGAACCTCAAATCATCATTTTGGACGAGCCGACTGCCGGACAGGACTACCGTCATTACACAGAGATTATGGAGTTTTTACGCATATTGCAAAGCCGGGGCGTTACAGTGTTGATGATTACTCATGATATGCATTTGATGCTGGAATACACGCCGAGGGCGTTAGTATTTTCTGATGGCAGGCTTTTAGCTGATTTATCACCATCGGCATTGCTGTGCGACCCTGTACTTTCTTCCGAAGCAAGCCTAAAGGAGACCAGCTTGTTCTATTTGGCAACAGAATGCGGGATTGCCGATGCACCGGCTTTTACGCGATGCTTTGTGGATTATGAAGAAAGGGCTCGTGAACATGTCAGGCAATAGGGCAAAACTAAGCTATATTAATAAAGATACCCCGATCCATCGTTTATCCGGTGCCACCAAATTGCTGATGATATTATTTATCAGTTTAGCGGCTATGCTTACCTTTGATACGCGATTGCTGGTGTTTATCGTACTTTTGTCGTGTACCATGTTTGCCATTGCAAAAGTCCCTTGGCGCGATATGAAGCTGATTATCACTTTTATAGGGATAATCATGGGGATGAACATTCTTATAACCTATTTATTTTCTCCGGAGGAAGGGGTGCGTATTTACGGAACAAGGACAGAGATTGTCCATTTCATTGGCCGCTATTATTTAACATGGGAGCAGCTTTTCTTCCAGGCCAATCAGACCCTTAAGTATATGGCCATTTTGCCGTTAGCACTTATCTTCTTTGTGACTACCGAGCCAAGCGAGTTTGCGGCTTCTCTTAATAAAATAGGCGTTAATTACAAAATCGCATATTCCGTAACGCTTGCGTTGCGCTATATCCCGACCGTACAGCGGGAGTATTACGAAATAAGCCAAGCCCAGCAGGCCCGCGGTGTGGATATTTCCAAAAATGTGAAACTCTCCACCCGGTTAAAAGGCATGGTTGCAATCCTATTTCCGCTCATCATCACCAGTATTGATAAAATTGAAAGAATAGCCAATGCAATGGAACTACGAAGTTTTGGTAAAAATAAACGCCGGACTTGGTTGCGCTCCCGTCCATTTAGGCCAATGGATTATATCGTAATCGCTGCAAGTGCTTCACTGATTGTTGTGGCCGGCATTCTATTTTTTGTTAACGAAGGAAGGTTTTATAATCCATTTATTTAGTGCAAACTGAGATACTAAACAGGCTCTTAGTTATGCTCCCTTCATATGACGCAGCAAACGAAATGGGGATATCTCGCTTTTTTTGGCGAAGTATCCCCATTATCTGTCGGATATTCTGTTGTCGACTGCATAGTTATGGTGTGATACAATGAGTTTAGACATAATTTAGGGCATAAAAACAGGTAGTGGTTTACACTGCCGCTGCGGAAGGGGGTGTCTTTCATGTCTAAATATATGATTTTCTTCTCTCCCAATGACGTTAAGCCGGACATGGTCACAGCCGCCCCGGTATACATACCAAAAACATCAGGCGATGCCGAAGTACTTGTCGAAGCCAATGTTGCCATAACCAATGAAATCATTGTACAGTTCTATAGACATCGGATCGAACGGGTTTTGATTTTTACTGATGACCTTCCGGAAGGGCCTATCGAAACTATCCCTGTTGCGCCTAAGGTCGATACATTACTGGATGAGTCACTGCGGAAAGAAGCTGTTACCGGTATCCGCAGTTTATTTAATACCGCGGACGAAGATTTGAGAAATAATAGCGATAACATGACTACCGCATACCAAGCAGTTAAAGATTTGGATGTTATTATAGATCAGCTTGTTAACACCGTTGCAACAGAATCAGCCAACGGCCTTGTGCATATCAATGACCTTAAGAGCTATGATGAATATACGTATCATCATTCATTAAGCGTATGTGTGCTTTCTATAACGATAGGTCAGGCCCTGGGTTTTAACAGAAGCGAACTAAAGCGGCTAAGCCGCTGTGCGATTATGCATGATATTGGGAAGATTAGAGTACCGTATGGGCTTATTACCAAGCCGGGAAGGTTGACCCCTGCGGAGTTTGAAATAGTAAAGCGGCATCCGGAATTGGGCGTACGCTACCTCAGGAGTGAGCATATAGGCAACGAGGAACTGTGGAGGGGGATTTTGCATCATCACGAAAAATTTGACGGTACGGGCTATCCGCTGGGCCTAAAGGGAAAAGAGATACCGTTATACAGCCGTATTATCGCTGTGGCGGATGTATATGATGCGATTACTTCGTACCGTTCCTACCGCAAGCCCATATCACCTCCTGTCTTAGCTGTGGAAATGATTATGGGGGATGCCGGATCAGCCTTTGATTATGATATAGTCAGCGTATTCGTCAGAAAGCTTGAACTGTATCCTGTCAATACTATTGTGGAACTTTCTGACAAAAGGAAGGGCAGAGTAACCGATAATAAAAACGCCATGCGCCCGATACTTGAAACGCTGGATAGCAATTCAATATTGGATTTATCTGAGTTAAGAAACCTTAGCTTGGCGATCATAGGGGCTAAGATTCCCGAAAGCCAGCCATAGTTCCTAAGAGCCTGATTAGTATCTCAGTTTGCACTAAATTTTAGTCCGACATTCCACAAGTTTTAGCCCATACCCATATTCTATAAACACTGGTGTGGGCTAAAATTGCGGAGAGTTGTGTGCCGGTGGCACACGTTTAGCTCGGGAGCATGTGACCGCTCGGAGCTAAAATTTAGTGCAAACTGAGATACTAATCAGGCTCTAAGTCCCAATTAACCACATCTTAATAATGGCAGCTACTTCCCGCACTAATGCTCCCGGCAGTGAAAGCAAAGGGGTATTGCCGTGGAAGCTGGCTGCCTTTTCCATCCCCACTATTTGAGTAAACCGCACTGACCGGTATATGTGGAAGTCATTTGTTATGACGACTGCTTGATACCCTCCGGGTAAGCGGTAGTCCAGTATGGCCTTCGAGAGCAGCATGTTTTCATATGTAGAATGGGAGTTGCCCTCTTGGAGGATGATCTCCGGAGGTATTCCTGCATTTTTTAGGTATTGGGCCATGGCTTCGGCCTCGCTCATTGTTTGGCCGGCGCCTATACCCCCGGAGACAACGATGAGTGCTTTAGGATTTTGATGGTGGTATTCTATAGCCGCATGCAGGCGGTTTTGTGAGGTGCGGGATATTTCTCCGTCACGCAGGCCGGACCCTAAAACGATTACTGCGTCTTCTTCAAAGGTGGCGGTATCTATGCGTCCGTATATCATAGCAAAGGCCCCCAGCCCCGCGTAAAGCAGCGCAAAGATTGCTACAGCGTAATGTATCCCCTTCAGCTTTTGAATTTGACCGTAGTATATTGCATATGCGCCTGTACCTATGACAAAACCTAGGTTCAATAAAAATGTGTTAGTTATTCCGGTCCGGAAAGCCAGCCATATGAGATTGACTAACAGTAAAATACTAACAGCAGCTAATATTTTTCGCATTATAGTTCTCCTTAAGCGGTTTAAGATTTGCTATAATAGGTGTGAAAGAAGCGAACTTCAGCTTCTTTCATCAGTTCAATATATTTTAAGCTAAAAAGGCGGACAACACAATGAATATATACATGTACTGGCTTTCCACCTTATATACCATGGGTTCACGCAAACAAAATCTTCTCCTAAGACATTTTAAAGACCCTCGCGAAGCTTTTAATGCTTCAAATTCCACTTTGCGGGAAATCCCCGGCATAACTGAAAATAATATCCGCGTAATAGAAAAAAACCGCGATAAATCCCTGCTGGAGTACGGTTTAGAAATGCTGGAGCGCATGAATATCTCATACATACATCTGGGCCATGACTCCTACCCGAGCCTGCTTGCGGAGATAACCGACCCGCCTGTCGGGCTGTTTTGCTTAGGAAAATTTCCGTCAGATTCCTCTCCTCGTGTCGCAATAATAGGATCACGCCGCTGCTCTGAATATGGGTTAAGCACCGCCCGCCGCTTTGGCTCCTCCCTAGCCCGCCGGGGTGTCACCGTCGTAAGCGGCATGGCCCGCGGTATAGATAGCATGGCTCATCGCGGCGCGGTGGAATCCGGCCACACCATAGCGGTTTTAGGTTGCGGAGTAGATATTTGTTATCCTCCTGAAAACACTGCGTTGCGTGACCAAATCGCAAAGGATGGATGTATAATATCCGAGTATCCTCTTGGTGTCGGACCGATGTCCGCTCATTTTCCGGCGCGTAACCGCATCATTAGCGGACTAAGCCATATTGTGGTGGTGGTGGAGGCCGGCAAAAAAAGCGGAACCCTCATCACCGTAGACCAAGCCCTTGAACAGGGCCGGGATATTATGTCCGTACCTGGTAATATTACGAATAAATACAGCGAGGGTACAAACAACCTAATCAAGCAAGGTGCCGAGCCGGCATGCCACTATGAAGATATATTGAATGCGCTGGGATTGGTATCGCAAACCCGTAAAACAAAGAAGCTTGATGGCCCGGATGTTGCAACAGAAGAAAAATTGGTATCTGATGTCCTGGATTTTGAACCATATTCGCTTGAAGAAATTGTAATAAAAACGAAGAGTCAGCCCCAGACTATACAGTATATACTCACCGTATTAGAGTTAAAGGGATATGTAAGGAAACTTCCCGGGGCCAGATACGTTAAAGTATAAGAACAAGTATTCAAAGGAGATATGTGCATGGCTAAAAACCTGGTGATAGTGGAATCACCGGCCAAGGCGAAGACACTAAAAAAGTTTTTAGGCAACTCGTACAAGATTGAAGCCAGTGTAGGGCATGTACGGGACCTGCCAAAAAGTGAGCTAGGCGTTAATGTGGAAGAAGACTATGAACCCAGATATATTACCATCCGCGGCAAAGGCGAGATTTTACAGAAGCTTCGCCGGGAGGTTAAGGCAGCGGATAAGGTTTTTTTGGCTACTGACCCTGATAGGGAGGGGGAGGCAATAAGCTGGCATCTGATGCATGCCCTTAAACTGGATAACAAGAATACGTCACGCGTTACCTTCAATGAGATCACTAAAAATGCAGTGAAGAGGTCTATCAAAGAAGCGCGGAACATTGATATGCATCTGGTGGACGCCCAGCAGGCCCGCCGGGTATTGGATCGTATCGTGGGATACAAAATTAGCCCGCTTTTGTGGAAAAAAGTAAAAAAAGGCCTAAGCGCAGGGCGGGTTCAGTCTGTGGCACTTAAGCTTATTTGCGACCGGGAAGAGGAGATTGACACCTTTATCCCGGAAGAATATTGGACGTTGGATGTTAAGCTAAAACATCAGCGGAAGGAATTTACTGCACATTATACCGCCAACGATAACGGCAAACAGGAGTTAAAAACAAAAGCAGATGTGGATGCGGTGTTAAAAAGGGCCAAAGGCAAACCCTTTACGGTAAGTGACGTAAAAAGCGGTACTCGCAGCCGTAAGCCTCCCGCACCTTTTACCACGAGTACTTTGCAGCAAGAGGGCTCTCGTTTGCTTGGATATGCCACCGGTAAAACGATGCTTGTGGCCCAACAGCTGTATGAGGGTGTTGACGTCAAAGGTGAAGGCACCGTTGGTTTGGTCACTTATATCCGTACGGACTCCATGCGGATTGCCGATGAGGCTTTTTTGGCAGCCAAGGATTATATTACCTCAAGCTATGGCCCAACCTATGCCGCCGCCGAAAAATCCCAGCACAAATCCCGAGGCAGAAGCCAGGATGCCCATGAGGCTATACGGCCTACAGATGTTGCCCGCAGTCCTGATAAAGTGAAAGACTCGCTAAGTAAGGAACAGCTTAGGCTTTATACCCTCATCTGGGAACGTTTTGTGGCCAGCCAAATGACTCCGGCCTTGTATGATACTCTGACTGTAAAAATTGCTGTTGGTGTACGGAATCCTGTGATATTCCGCATGAGCGGGTCGGTGCTTAAGTTTGACGGCTACTTGGCGGTATACCGCAAAAATGAGCAGACCGATAAGGACGTAAACATACCTGCGCTTACCGTTGGAGATAGTCTGGCATTGGTAAATTTTGACCCGCAGCAGCATTTTACCCAACCGCCGCCCAGGTACTCCGAAGCCAGTTTGGTAAAGACCATGGAAGAGCTGGGTATAGGCCGTCCAAGTACCTATGCGGCGACTATTGGCAATATCCTTTACCGAAATTATGTAACTAAGGAAAAAAAGGTCTTTTATCCTACGGAACTGGGCGAAATCATTAATGAAATAATGGAAAATAACTTTGATGACATCATCAATGTGGACTTCACCGCCAATATGGAGGAGCGCCTTGATAAAGTAGAGACCGGCGAAGTGGAATGGAAGGACATTGTCCGGTCATTTTACCCGGCTTTGGATGCCCGGATAAAGGAAGCGGAAGAGAAGATAGGTGACATCACCATACAAGATGAGGTGACGGATACCATCTGTGATAAGTGCGGCCGCAATATGGTCATCAAAATGAGCCGCTTTGGAAGGTTTTTGGCCTGCCCCGGCTATCCGGAATGCCGTAACACCCTGCCTTTGTATGAAGATGCAGGGGTGGATTGCCCCACCTGCGATGGGCATGTACAAATCCGCAAAACCAAAAAAGGGCGTAAGTATTTTTGTTGCGATAAAAACTGCGGCTTTATGTCATGGAATCTCCCAATGAAGGAAAAATGCCCCAACTGTAACAGCTTTATGACGGTAAAGGGGCGCCGGACAAAGCAGGCCGTATGCTCCAACCAGGAATGCGGCTTTCGTAAGGAATATAATGATGAGTGATGACGGAAAATTGCTCATTAGACAGTTGTCTGACATAATTTCCGCATGCTTGGACTATGATGCCATGCATGCGGAAATTTTGACTTTACTTCAGTCATACACCAAGGTCAAGGGCAAGGTCAAGGGCAAGATTGAGGGCCAAGAAAGCATTCAATGTGATGAGGAAAATTCCTTGAGGGAAATTTGCCATCCGATACTTCTTTTGCTGGAGCGGTTGAAGAAGGAAAGGGAACTTGAAGCTCAGCAGCAGCAGGCTCAGTTGGTGAAGGCCGCTATCAACACCCTGTCATATACGGAACTTGAAGTGGTTGTGCGTATTTTTGAAGTCTTAGGCGGCAGCGAGGGGATACTGATCGCCGGAAAGATAGCCGATGGCATGGGGATAACACGGTCAGTGGTGGTGAGTGCGCTTAGAAAGCTGGAAAGTGCCAGGATTGTCGAAACCAGGTCGCTTGGTGTGAAG
>Ga0131853_10015826_pt1 | contig 13784 bp, 10 predicted proteins | sample TergutLab28metaG_FD_92764 | JGI IMG/M metagenome (GOLD analysis project Ga0131853, IMG submission 92764) | Labiotermes labralis P1 segment gut microbial communities from Petit-Saut dam, French Guiana - Lab288 P1 (version 2) (version 2) | ecosystem: Host-associated > Arthropoda: Insects >... | reverse complement strand
TCTTCTATGTTTAGTATTTCTACTGTACTGCGTAGATTGAAGTTTTTTTCTAGCATTTTCATCACCCATATCTATTATATCAAAAAAATCGCCTAGCGGCGACTTTTTTGACAGTCTGAGGGGCGGATATAGAATCCGCCCATACAACACAGCTATTCCTACCTCACATGCTCTGTAGTGAACCTGCTCCCCCTAACGCCGAAATGGAGATTATCACGCTGAATGAATTAGTCATGGTCACAATGAATGAAGATTATGCTAAAGAGATTGCCAACTGAATAGGCGTAGGTATCCATCCTAATTATCTGTCGCGAGGAATAGGCAAAATAGTAGTGAAAGAGTTTACAAGATGGTTACAGAGTAGCTTTTCCAACAATAGATTATTCTTAGATGTCAGGGCATGGAATAAAAGAGCTATCAACTGCTATATTAAATCTGGTTTTGAAATAGCTGAAACATTTATGCAAAAAACTCCTATTGGTGAGGGGGAGTTTTGTAGGCTATATTGCATAGATTAATAAGTATTTTAGTAATCAACAGTTGTTTATCGCAACCCAAGCGCGTCAAGGCGGCAAAAAGTGATAGGGATAACGAACAAAATGTATAATTTGAGCAATAACTGGGAGCGTGTAGAATGACCACATCAATCGGAAGGTTAGTAAAAGTACAAGGTAAAAATATGCACATTCGCAAATGGGTTCTGGGGAAAAGACTATTGTGTTACTGCCTGGTTTTGCTGTTCCGATGCCAACCGTAGAATTTGCTCTGCTCATGCGAGAACTTGCCAAAAAACACACTGTTTGTACGATTGATTTTTTTGAATATGGACTTAGCGATAGCACAGATATGCCGCGCACAAATGAAAACTATGTGGAAGAAATAAGAGAGGCATTGACCTTGGGCGGACTAAAATCGCCTTATATACTAATGCCATATTCGTGTGCCGGGATTTATTGTGAATACTATGCCGCAAAGTACCCCGAAGAAGTTGCGGGGCTGATTTTGATGGATAGTTCGCCTACTGTGAAAGGGTTTGCAAAACAGCTGGCTCTCACAGAGGCAGATATTGATGAAATGAAAACCGCATTGAAATCCGTGAAATCCGCCTATGAACCGTTAAAACCCCTAGAGGAATATGACCAAGCATTTATTGACGAATATTATGCGCAGTATCTACCCCATGGCTATACAAAAAAAGAATTACATGAGCAAAGTAAAGCACCAAATGATGTAGATACACTTGTAGCGCAGGCGGCCACCTTTTCAGAATGTATTCTAGAAGAAATGACCATGCCAATTCCAAAAGGACTGCCTATTCTGGCATTTCGGTCAGATTTGTTAAAACAACTTGATGATGCAGAGGTAGATGAAGATAGCAAACAAAGTGAACTAAATGAGTACGAAGCATATTACAAAACTCACATGGAAAGACTTGGCACACAAGAGGAGCTTATGACCATTATAGGTAGCACCCACGGAGACATTTACAGTCATTGTAATTATCACAAGTTTATCAGTCAAAAGATAGATGCGTTTCTCGAGCGCACCAAATAAGCAAGCATTATCAACTGTCTCACCCAATCAAAAAGCGGACACCATTTGTTGTCCGCCTAGACTCTCTACAATCTACTTTTAAGCATTACAGACTTTAAACCGTCTGAAGTAAATCGGCTTGTGAGCTGCAAGCTCACAAGCCGATTTGTACATACAGTAAGCTCGCGAAAATCTTGATACAGTCGAAGCCTGCTGAGACTTTCGCGGCCTCTATTTATAATCAATCCACCAAAACTCAGGATTGACATGTCGATAAAACGTACCCATGTTCTCAATATAATTCGTTAAAAGCCCCGGTTTCTCAAGGTTCTTCTCTTTATTCGTCCGCCCGTTACCCCTGTGGCTTTTAACGCTTCTAAAAAATGATGCAGAGCAGTCCGCCTTTGCCTTCATTAATTATTCTCTGCAAGGTGTCTTGGAATTTCATCCTTGCATCTTCCGGCACATTGTAGAGCTTGGTCTGCAAGCCGTCCTTAACCAAGTCGTACATATTCCTGCCGAACATATTCATCTCCCAAACTGCACCCGGGTCATTGGCCATGCTGCTTGAAATAAACTCGATTAAGTCAAGACTTTGTTCTTCGCTTCCTACAATTGGACTTATTTCCGTTTCAATATCTGCCCGAATCAAATGTATGCTAGGCGCACTTGCTTTTATCTTTACGCCGTATTTTGAGCCGTGCTTAACAATTTTAGGCTCTTCGATACGCATCTCTTCCAGTGCCGGCGTGACAATTCCATAGCCTTTTTGCTTAACTTCCTCAAGGGCGTATTTCACTTTGTCATACTCACGCTTAGCCTCTGAGAGCACTTTAATTGTTGAGATAAGTTCATGGTCGCTCTCTATCTTCATGCCTATTGTCTCAGAGAGCACGATGTAGAACAATCCGGGGTCTACTGAAATTTCAATGTCAGCCGAACCTTCACCCATCATAATTCGCTCAACAAATGCTTTCTTTATATACTCGCTATGCTCCGCAGAAAGCGCATTTTCACGAAGTTCACGGAATTTTCCGATATGACTCATCCCGCTTTTAATAAAATCAATCATATGGCCTTTTAACCAATGATCTTCGCTTAATGTCTCAATCCATTTTGGCAGATGGATTCTAAGCTCTTTAATCGGAAACTCAAATAGTATACGCTCCATAACATTGTTGATGTCCTCAAGCTTGAGCTGTGCACAATTTAGAGGAACCACAGGCACACCATGTCTCGCTGAAAGTTCTTCTGCAAGCTCTGCAGTTTCTGGAGAATACGGCCTTAGAGAGTTTAGAATCATGACAAATGGCTTGCCTATGGCCTTAAGCTCTGCAATTACACGCTCCTCGGCCTCTATGTAGTTTTCGCGCGGGATATCTGTTATAGATCCATCGGTTGCTATAACCATCCCTATTGTTGAATGCTCGTTTATCACTTTGCGTGTGCCGATTTCTGCTGCTTCTGCAAAAGGCATTTTGTCTTCGCTCCAAGGCGTGCTTATCATGCGCGCTTCATCGCCGTCCATATGACCTGTAGCTCCCGGCACCAAATAACCTACGCAGTCAATCATTCTCACCCGAAACGAAACATTACGCTCCAAGTCAATATGTACAGCTTCGTTTGGAACAAATTTAGGCTCCGTCGTCATCACAGCATTGCCTGTAGAGCTTTGGGGAAGCTCGTCACGAGCACGCTCTCTTTGGTAGTCATTTTCTATGTTGGGGATTACCATCTCATCCATGAACCTCTTAATAAATGTCGATTTCCCCGTCCTTACCGGCCCTACAACTCCTATGTAAATATCGCCGCCGGTGCGTGTTGCTATGTCCCTGTAAAGATCAAAGTGTTCCATCTTGCCCTCCTTAATGTATCGGTACAATAATAATATGATGGAAGTGCAGCATTTATGCAGAGCTTCGGCTCTATAGCAGCTCCAGTTGGCATAACGCACGATTTTACCTACATGACAAAGAGGCTACCTAGCATCCTGGAAGGCCTGACAATGGCATTTTCACGGCGTGATGCAGCAGACGGAGACGATGTTGGGCTGAGGTAAAAGACAGGTTTAATGGACGGCTTAAGAAAAATATGATGCGGAACGTTCGTTGAGTTTTAAACTGTAACCTGTTTAGACCGTTTTCGTTTAACTCACCATAACATAAAAAGAACCCCGAAAAAGCTTAATGCTTGATAGGGGCTCTTTTTATATATTAACTGACTTTGACATTTCCTTATATTTTATTGAAGTGTCTCGAACGCTTTATTAATTCTTAGCTTTTAGCGATATATCCAATTTAAATCTTCTTCTGCAAACCTTGACCTAGGCTCTGTTGTGCTACCATCTCTATTCACTGCGTAATCTACTCTTCGGTCAAAAAATTCTATACCTACTAGCTCTTTGCGGTTTCTACCTTGGAAGCCTAGAATAACTTTCTCCCCGTCGACACATTCTACAAGAACGTGAATCGCTAACTCAAAAGAGGAGTTTCTACCAGCCATCCATGAACCGCTTATTAGAGCAGCCCTTAGGATTTCTCCTTCAAAGAGACCTATCTCTTGCGCAACCTGCATCGCAAAATTGGAATATTCAATATTATGCTGCTCAGTCATACTTTCAATATATTCCCACACTGCGTAAGCAGATCCCATATTTTCGCTATATTGAGCACCTATTCTTCTTGTAGGTTCTTCGTATCTAGGGAAGTATTGAGCACTTACTAGCTCCCCAGTTTCTGTGTCCACACTAAATCTAAAGAACTCATGTTGGAAAGGTCTCATTCCTCCTGGGCTAGGCTCTCCAGTCGGAAGAGAAACGGTCCCACTCCATAAGCTTTTATAAACATTCATGGGGAAACGGTAATCTGGTATATCTTCCATTCTTTGAATACTATAAGGTGATGGTTGCCTGAAACCTGAACCAACTTCCGGGGTCCATTGCACAATCCTTTCATTATCTTCTGCGATAGATCTCCAGGGATTGAAAGATGGACTATAAAATACATGCACTACATAATCTGCTAAATTATCCAAGTCTCCATCAAAAAACTCCGCTAAGGCAGTTAAACCGATTAGGGTTGCTTCTTCCCTTGAAATAGCGACATCACTAGGGTCAGCAAAGGGATCTCCCATCGTCAACATTGGCATATCAATAGCATCAGGATTCAAAGGGCCAACTTGCGGTATTTCTATTGTATGCCTCGGCGTTGCTGTTTGTACTTCAACCCCATTTGTTGCAAAAATCGCAGTCGTTACTCCTACAAGAGCAAATGTAGTCATGGCTCTTACTAGAGTTATATTTTTCATTTTCATAATCACATTTATCCTTTCTTCAATAGCATGTTTACTAAAATTATTATATAGGGCAGGAATACGGCTTTCACTCTGTACCATGCCAACCAAAGTTAGAGCATAGCTCTTTTTTGATCTTCGTCCAAACATATTTAAAACGGCTTCGTCACAAGATGTTTCCATGTCTCTGTTAAGCATAAAATACATCACCCATACCAATGGGTTAAACCAATGAATGCACAGCACCACTGTTGCAACAAGCTTTGTTAGTGCATCAAAGCGTTTGATATGCATAAATTCGTGAGCCAGTATATATTCAAGCTCGCCCGTATTGCTCCAATCAGCACCTTTAGGTAGCAATATAACTGGACGTAAAACTCCGTAAGTAAGGGGTGTTGCAATTTTACTTGTTTCACATATTCTAATTTTTCTTATTAAATTGTGCGCTTCAAGCCAGTCCTCGATATAGTCGCCCTTCGCAGGAGTAGAATTTGCAAAGTCTTTAAGATGCTTAATGTATATTGTTATAAACGCTATTCCCAATAATGTAAACCCTGTTAACCATATTAGAGTTAATGGTTCCATGAGTAGCGCATCCCACACACTTGTATTGGCTGAAACTATTTCGGAAGCTTGAAGATTAACTTCTGAGCGCATATCAGTGCCTGCAAATCTAAAGTCATGAGCTGTTATAGCGGCAGGCACTACTGGTTGACCTAGAGTTAGAGGTCTTTCTGCAGCATTTTCCACCATCGAATTTATCATCCAATTTGACGACGGTAGCAAATTAAAGACGCTGGTTGGTGATGGAATTGCAATTGGTATTAGCAACCTTAGTATCGCAACAATCCATAGCGCATAAAACATCTTTGGGGGAAACTTATATAGGCCAAGACATCTAATTATGATTATTACAGCAATGACCAGGGCACCAGATAGGCTCATTTGCGTTATGCTCATTAATCTTCAGCCCCCGTTTCTTCTATGATGCTTTTAAGTTTTTCAATTCCTGCATCCGATAACTTTTTGCTCCCCACTAAAGACGCAAAAAGTGAATCGACTGACCCAGAGAACAGCTTGTTAACGAGTGATTCCACTTCAAACTCCTGTACTTGTTCTTTGTTAACAAGAGGCCTACAGATAAAGTCGGGCTCTATCCGCTCGATAGCCCTTTTCTCTATACATCTTTTAATGATTGTATATGTTGTGTTTTTATTCCAGCCTATATCTTTATCAAGAATTAGGGAAATCTTTTTTGCAGATAATTCTCCTTCTCTCCATATCACCTCCATTACCTTAAGTTCGGAGTCGACTAATTTAATATCCATTTTGATTCAATCCTCCACAATATTTTCGATCCAGACTACTGCATTAGTCTGTAATGTCTATACTACAACAATAGTCTGGCTATGTCAAGAGAAAATTTATTTTCATTTAAAGCTGAGTATAGTAGGAAGTAGTCTACTACCTTAACCTCGTGAGAGTCCTGCAATATTTATTAAGCCTGATCCGAAACCTCAACCCGGCATCTTTGCATCAATTTATAGGATCTGCATCGCCACCGCCTCCTATAAAATTACTATATCACTCTAGATTATGTATAATAATTTTCCGTATCTTACGATTTTTTTACATATTACTCTTAATTCTTCCCTATTTTTCGTCAATGTGTTAAAATGCCTACAATTGAATTATTTCCCAAGGGAGATTGTAACGGATGAGTGCATCTAGAAATGAAAAAAAGAAAAAGCCAAAAACTAAAGTCCGGTTGTTCGTAAGCACTCTGCTTACGACGCTTGGCGTTTTTTTAGGGGTTTTTGTAATAGCGGCGGCCGGGTTTAACTTTTTGCTGGATGATTTTTATGGCGACTCTGCACAAGAAGATCTTGCCCGTGTCCTGGGCTCTACTGCTCCACGCCATGGCGGTATTTTTCAAACTGTTTTCAATATGCCAAGACGTGAGCCTGAAACTAGGTCTTTTGCACTAATTATGGGCGTTGATGATACTCGTACAGACACTATGATGGTTGCTGGGTTCGACCCTGCAACAGGCGAGATAACTATCATAAGTCTTCCCAGGGACTCGCATGTCATAATGCCACCCGAAAGAGCCGATGCGCTCCGTGCAAGGGGCGGTTGGGTTCCGGCCGGCGGCGTTATGAAACTAAATGAGGTTCACCATTTTGCACTTTTAGTTGACCCTGATTTAGCCCCCTATTTTCTAATGGCGCAGGTTGAGGATCTTTTGGGGATTGAACTTGACTATTATGTACGGATAGATTTGGACGCTTTCGAGTTTTTGGTAAACCAGATAGGAGGCGTGTATTTTGATGTTCCCGTACGCATGTTCTATCGTGACCCGTGCCAAGACTTAACTATAGACCTCCAACCGGGGCTCCAGCTTTTAAACGGTCATGATGCACTTGGTCTTGTGCGGTTTAGAAATTTCCCTACCGGCGACTTTGCACGTATGCGCACTCAGCAAGAGTTTTTGCGTGCGTTTGTGGCTCAGGCTATGGATGTAGATACTATAATGAGTAATCTCCCTGCATTTGCCACTGCCGCGTCTAGATATGTAGACACAAACTTTGCAATTTCTTATATCCCACGTTACTTGCGACATATAAACTCGTTTGACCCGGACAATATCAGCATTCACACGCTCCCGTATTTGCATACGCAAAGAATAAATGGCCTAAGCTTCGTTATGCTGGATGAACCTGGTATACGTGAGATGGTAGACGACCTGCTACTTGGGCTTGTCGAAGTTGTTGAGCAATCCAGCGAAGATCTACGGATTCAAGTATTAAACGGCGCAGGAGTTTCGGGGCTTGCCAGAAGCGCTCAGGAGCTACTTGAGATAAACGGGCTGAATGTAGTCACGATAGGTGACTATACGGGAGTGCGCACAGACAATACCCGAATATTTGTCTCTCGCAGAGGCATGGGCGGCGATATACATGAAATACTTAACAATAGTACTATAATACACGATCCGGGACTTAACCCGCGCTATGATATAGTTGTAGTGATTGGGCGGCTTGGGCTGGATTAAATTATATGAGACATACACGGAGGAATATAAATGAGCACTCTATATGAAGAATGGATTTCTAAATCCCGTGATTCAAACGGTTTGCCGGCTGAAAAGTATTGGAAAACATATATGCCTCGTGAGCAAGCAATTTATGAAGCTTTGCTTACGACAAAAGAGAGCATTATAAAAACAACTGTTGCCGAGTTTGCTAAAAGATATGATTTGCAGAACTTTGAAGCCGCAGGATTTTTTGATGGCATATCAGAAGCACTAAATGAAGAACTTGACGTGGAAAACATTGAGGAAGATACCGCAATTAATGTATCTTTCGAGTTTGAAAATTTGTTTAAGAAAATGGTTGAGTATAAGGCGAAGCATCTTTATTCTCTTCCACATTGGAGCGATATAATTGAGAATGACAGGCAAAAGGCACTGATAAGAGAACAGCAACAATCAGGCATAGTGGTAAAAGACAAAAAAACAAACAGAAATGACCCTTGCCCTTGTGCAAGTGGCAAAAAATATAAGAAATGTTGTGGGTTTGATGACTAAGCTGGGTAAACTTGGGGATTCCTGCGCTATACATGAAGCCGCTGAGATAATTAAGCGCGGCGGGCTTGTAGCTTTTCCAACCGAGACTGTTTATGGTCTTGGCGCAAATGCGCTTGATGATAAAGCCGCTAGGGGAATCTTTGAAGCTAAAGGCCGCCCCGCCGATAATCCGCTCATTGTGCATATTGCTAATACTGATATGCTCACAGATTTCGTGGATGCGGCAAATATAAGCGACTGCGCCATGCACCTTATGGAAAAATTTTGGCCGGGTCCGCTAACTTTAATTTTTAGAAAAGCGCAGTCAATACCTGATATTGTCAGCGGCGGTCTTTCTACCGTTGCTGTGCGTATGCCTAATAATAAGGTGGCACTTGATTTAATAAAGATTGCTGGTTTGCCGATTGCGGCTCCTTCAGCCAATGTAAGTGGCAGACCAAGCCCCGTCAGTGCCGATCATGTAAAAACTGATCTAGACGGCAAAATTGACATGATTTTGGACGATGGACATACATCTGTCGGACTTGAGTCGACCATCCTTGATTTAAGCACTAACTCCCCTACACTGCTTCGGCCGGGCTCCGTAACTTTGGAAATGCTCGAGGAAATTTTAGGCGAAGTTACTATCGGCTATGACTTATGCATGAAAAATGACGAAGCGCCTAAAGCACCCGGTATGAAATACAAACATTATGCACCGGATGCAAAAATAACCATAGTAAAGTCCAAAAGAGATATTCGAACTATACAATTTATAAGGCATGAAATCAAGGAATATCCATCCAATTATGCCATCATAGCCGAAGAAAAACATTTGCCGCTTTATTGCGAAAAATTAGCTCTTAAAAGCTATTCTCTAAGTAGCCAAAACTTATTTGGCATACTGCGGCAATTGGATGAAGACGGTGTGGTTCATGCTTATGTTCATGCACTTCCCGAGAGAGGCATTGGTTGTGCTATTATGAACAGATTAAAAAAAGCAGCAAATGGCAATATTATAGACCTGGACGAAGTTTTGTTTGTATGCACAGGCAACACTTGCCGCAGTCCAATGGCTGAGGCCATTTGGCGCAAATATGATACTGGCTGTAATGCCATAAGCCGAGGCGTAGCTGCTGTAGATGGCGATATTTTGAGTAGTAATGCAGCAATTGCTCTTGAAACAATGGGCCTAGATCTTCCAAATCATGCATCAAAGCCGCTTACTAAGAGCGATATCGAGCGTGCGTCTGTAGTTCTTTGTATGAGCAGCTCTCATGCAGCTATAGTTAATAGTATGTACCCTGACTCAGGCAAGGTATATACGCTGGCCGAGTATGCAGGAATTCATACTCTTTCAGATGTATTAGACCCTTATGGCGGAAATGTGGATGTTTATAAAAATTGCGCCGATCATCTGGATGAGTTAATAGCAAAAATTGCTGAACAAAGGAATATAAGAAAAATATAATCGGAATGAAGCTTGTTTTTAGTTGTAACTGCTTAAAACAATTTTACAATCTGAATAACTAATATCGGAGGGCTAGTACATGGGCCAATTACACATAATAGATCATCCGTTAGCAGTGGACAAGGTGTCACTGTTAAGGAGCAAAGATACAGGGAACAAGGAGTTTCGTGAGCTTATAGAGGAAGTCGCTACTATGATTTGTTATGAAGCTACTAGACATATCCCACTTAAAGATATTGAGATAATAACTCCCGTCTGTAAAACTATCTGCAAAATAGTTGCAGATAAGAAATTTGCTATAATCCCAATTTTAAGAACTGGCATAGGCATGACTGATGGAATGATAAAACTTATGCCTACAGCTAAAGTCGGACATATCGGACTTTACCGTGACCCACAGACGCTTTTGCCTGTTGAATATTATTGCAAGTTGCCTAGCGATATATCATGCCGCGAAGTTTTTGTGGTTGATCCAATGCTTGCCACAGGCGGTTCTGCTGTTGCTGCGATAGATGTTCTTATAAAAAATGGCGTTCCAGCCAATCACATCAAACTATTGTGCATTGTAACTTGCCCGGAAGGCGTTTCGATGGTTCATGAACGACATCCCGAAATAGATATATACTCTGCTGCACATGATTCACACCTAAACGATTTAGGCTACATAGTGCCCGGCCTTGGTGATGCGGGCGACAGATTGTTTGGCACAGAGTAAAAGGAGAGCAGTGCATTATGGAACTTTTTGCTTATCAACATAATTGGCTTCTCTATATCGCGGCATTCGCCTCTGCATTCGGCATATGCCTCTTAACAACGCCATTTGCTAAACGCATGTCGATGAAGCTTGGCGCAATTGATTATCCTAAAAAACGAGGTCTCCACAAAGAGCCTATCCCACGTATGGGCGGACTTGCTATTGTACTTGGCTTTATTCTTACCATGGCTATACTTGCACCTTTTATGGTAGAAATTCGAACATTGCAATTTGCAGGTTTTATAGGCGGTGCACTTATAATTGTAATACTCGGAATGATTGACGATGTATATAATTTGGGTGCAAAGTTAAAATTTGCTATTCAAATACTGGCTGCATTAATCGTTGTCTCTACAGGCACAACTATCGATTTAGTTATGTGGCCAATTCCTACGTACTTGGACGGTATGTCAATCCCATTTACAATAATATGGATAATCGGCGTTACTAATGCCGTAAATATTATCGATGGTGTTGACGGGCTTGCGGCAGGTGTTTCGAGCATTTGTGCCACAACTATTATGATACTTTGTATTTTAACAGGCTCACCTTTGGCTGTAGCACTTATGGCTACTCTTGCTGGGAGCTGTTTAGGATTTTTGCCACGTAATTTTAATCCAGCCGAAATAATAATGGGCGATACAGGCTCAACATTCTTAGGCTATGTTCTTGCTGTTAGCTCAATACTCGGTGTATTTAAATCCTATGCGCTTCTTGCTGTTTTAATAGCCGTGCTGTGCCTTGCCTTACCTATAATTGACACAGCTTTTGCAATGTTAAGACGAGCGATTAACGGTAAGCCAATAATGGGAGCTGATCGTGGACATCTGCATCATCGACTGATTGACCGAGGCTATAACCAAAAACAAACAGTTCTTATACTCTACGCAATATCTGCTGCATCAGGTCTCGTGGCTATTCTTATAGCAGTTCAAAATATTTATGCCATCACAGTGGCCATAGTATTCTTCTTGGCGCTGATATCTATACTTTATGTGTACAAAAAACGTATGGACTTGGCAGAACGCAATCATCCGCCTCAATGATAATAGAGGCGGATGATTTTTTCTTCAAAACTATTAACTTCCTGCTACTATGCCAGTTCCGGGAACGTATGGTACGTTTACTACTCTACCGTTTAGGTATCCGTTCACATTTGCTCCTGTTCCATACCTGGCGATGTTGCTGCCGTATCCATATCCATAATTGTAACCGTCTACTATACCGGCGTGATTACCGGTTCCGAAATTTCCATTGTGTGCATTCATTGTAGTATTCCTACCCAAATTACCTGCATTCCTTAAAGCATCTGTGCCTCTATTTACAGCATATGATATTGCCCTAGCTGGTGAATATCCAAAAGCATGACTTCTAGAATAATTATGATCCCTAGTATAATTATGGTTTCTTGTATAATGATTTCTTGTTAACCCATGATTTCTTGTCAAACCATTTTCAAAACGATGATCTCTAATTACTCCGTCAAATCCATTATTGTAATTTCTTACATAACCATTACTACCGTAATGATTTCTTCTAATATATCCATTACCAACTCTGTGCCCTCTTAAAAATGCACGATTCTCTACATTTCCGCCACGTAAGCCACGTGCTACATAGCTATGGTTTGCTCTATTAGTTATACCGCTTCCATCAGTCAAGACTTCATCTGCAGTATTACGTGTTCTTACAATGCCACGCTCAATATTTGTGTGGCTGGGCCTGGGGTTAACTCTGCTTGGAGTCGTAGTTCTATTTGTTGCATAGGGTGCAAAATTAGCTGAATGTTGCGGACTTCTTATTGTCTCATGATTTCTTTGTGCAACATTGTTATTTGTTTTAACTCTTGAAGGTGTATGTTTATTTTCTTTAGCTCTTGTTTCTGCAGTCGTTCTAGTTCTATTCATCTTCTCTTCAGCATTTTTTCTAGCAGTAGCTGATGTTTCGTTTAAACTTCTAGTAGCTTCAGCGACACGGGTATTTCTTGCAGTGCCATGGGTATTTTCTTTCTTAGTATTTTCATTTTGATGTGATTTCTGAGCTACATGGGTATTTCTTGTAGCACTGTGAGTTTTATCTTTTTTGGTGTTTTCATTTTGATGCGGATGTTGAGCTGCTCTTGTATTCCTTGCCGTGCCGTGGGTTTTTTCTTTTTTAGTGTTCTCATTTTGGTGTGAACGAGTTACATGGGTATTTCTTGTAGTGCCGTGGGTTTTTTCTTTTTTAGTGTTTTCATTTTGGTGTGAACGAGTTACATGGGTATTTCTTGTAGTACTGTGAGTTTTTTCTTTTTTTGTGTTAGCATTATGATTCGAATGTTCTGCGGTACGTGTATTTCGTGTAGTGCCATGCGTATTTTCATTTCTAGTGTTTACATTTTGATGCGAACGTCTTGGAGTCGTGGAATTCGCCGAATTTAAATTAGATACGCGGGGATAATTATTTGTAAGATTGTCATTAATTTTTGTTTCACGTTCTAATGAGCTATTTCTTACATTATACCCGCGCCCTACAGGACTGCCAAACCGATTACGTGCAGTAAAATTATTATGACTTCTGTAACCATCAAAATTTCTGGTCACCGTATTATGAAGCCTACCGTCATTTGCAGCCGTGCTTCTATTAATAGGTGCACTCGAGCAACCGGTTGACAAAAGCATGGCGCAAAGACCTGATGCTATTAAAACTTTATTTATATTCACTAATTTTTCCTCCTATACAGTTATAACTTGAAAATGTAATTTCTAGTTTTTGCAACGCTTAAATTACGTTACGCTTATTATAATTTGCAATATAAAATTATAAATACTAATAGAAAGATGGTACCTTGCGAAAAATTTTACACTTTTTTTTGAAAAATATTTGACATACTAAAGATGATATGGTAATATGTTCAGGCGTGCGAGTTATAGTACGCATTCATCAACCGCACCAAGGAAACTGAATAGGGAAGAGAAATATAGTAAGAAGAAGCAAGCAGGCGAGTTTTTGGGATTACTTGTAAAAGTAAGCATATAAAAGCGAGCCAACGCGGTATGAAATCTGTGAACTAAAACCCTGCCAAGGCTTTTAGGGCGCGATTCATACCATAAGTACCATCGTGAAAGGTTTGAAGACGGCGTAAGCCGGCTGCGACATTCACGAAAAGTAATCGCGAAAGCGATTAC
>Ga0131853_10015825_pt1 | contig 13785 bp, 14 predicted proteins | sample TergutLab28metaG_FD_92764 | JGI IMG/M metagenome (GOLD analysis project Ga0131853, IMG submission 92764) | Labiotermes labralis P1 segment gut microbial communities from Petit-Saut dam, French Guiana - Lab288 P1 (version 2) (version 2) | ecosystem: Host-associated > Arthropoda: Insects >... | reverse complement strand
TGTAAATCTCATCCTTTTCGTATTAAAATCTTTAGCCAAAATGCAACAAATAAATTTGCAGACATTTCGTCCGACTACTTTGCATGCCCGCAGTATAAACCACACATTTTTTTGTGTCAATAGCTAAATGAAAAAAGAGCCGACACAATGCCAACTCTTTTCATACTATTTCCATTAAAAAGGACGAATAGATTTTGCGTCACATTGCGAATGTGCAGCGGGATGAAGCGGTTTGTCAAAGGCAAACTAGCGTTCCCGCCAGCGTTTATGAGCAATAGCAAAATCTATTTTCCGAATTGGAAATAGTCATATATTCACTAGGTTCGTCAACGTATTTCCGATTTTCCGCCCATATACATCTGAAGCGCAGCAGGAATTTTTACAGAACCGTCTTCATTCACGTTATTCTCCAAAAACGAAATCAGCATCCGCGGCGGCGCAACAACAGTATTGTTCAGCGTGTGCGCAAAATAATTCTTGTTCTCGCCGCGTACGCGAATCCCCAACCGCCGTGCCTGCGCATCTCCCATGTTTGTGCAGCTGCATACTTCAAAATACTTCTGCTGCCGTGGAGACCACGCCTCAATATCGCAACTCTTTACCTTTAAATCTGCCAAGTCTCCAGAGCAGCATTCCAATAGCCTAATGGGAATGTCCAGGCTTTTGAAGAATTCCACACTAAAATTGGTCATTTTTTCGTACCATGCCATGCTATCCTCGGGTTCGCACACCACGACCATTTCTTGTTTCTCGAACTGGTGAACACGATAAACGCCGCGCTCTTCGATGCCGTGTGCGCCCACTTCTTTGCGGAAACATGGGGAATAGCTGGTGGCGGTTTGCGGAAGCTCGCTTTTCTCTAAGATTGTGTTTAGGAATTTGCCAATCATAGAATGTTCGCTTGTGCCAATAAGGTACAAGTCCTCGCCTTCGATTTTATACATCATGCTTTCCATTTCCGCAAAGCTCATTACACCGGTGACAACGCTTGAACGTATCATGAATGGCGGAATGTAGTACGTAAAGCCTTTGTCAATCATAAAGTCGCGGGCGTAGGATAGGATGGCAGAATGCAGCCGCGCGATGTTTCCTTTTAGGTAGTAGAAGCCGTTACCGGCGACTGTTCCCGCGCTTTCCAGGTCGATTCCATCCAGTTTCTCCATAATGTCTACGTGATAGGGCACCTCAAAAGCGGGCACGGCAGGCTCACCGAAACGTCCTATTTCTACGTTTTCGCTGTCGTCTTTGCCTATTGGTACGGACGGGTCTATTATATTGGGGATGACCAGCATGAGCTGTTTTAGCTGCTCGGTTAGGTCTTTTTCAACTACGTTAATTTCGTCCAGGCGGGTATTGATTTTTACGACTTCTTGCTTAGCGGTTTCGGCTTCTTCTTTTTTGCCAGCGGCCATAAGTTTGCCAATTTCTTTGCTGGTTACGTTTTTTTGGTTGCGCAAGTTGCCGCCTTCGAGTATCATCTCGCGGATTTGTTTGTCCAGGGTTATTATTTCGTCAACCATCGGCAGTTTGTGGTCCTGAAATTTCTTTTTGATATTTTCGCGTATGAGGTCGGGGGTAGTGCGGAATAAATTTATATCTATCATGGCTAGCTCTCCTTCATAAATTACTCTCCAATTTTCATCTGCTTCTGCAAAAAGTGCCCGGCTGTGGGTATCTTATCTGTGCGGTAATAATCCACATCATCCGCCCCAATATCCACGGGGCGCATAGCGGTTAGCTTGGTATTTTGCCGCAGACTAAACACCGATACGCCGCCGGCATTTTTGGAAGTATTGCCCGGTATAAGCGCGGAATTTACAACCATCGCTTTGTCCTTGCCGCGTTGCAGGTATAAGTCTGTGTCTTCGGGTATCCAGTGCATGCTCACGAGCCGCGAGCGTTCCGAATACGCGTTTACCAGCTTGCGGCGGTTTGTTTTGGTGGCATAGGCCGAAAATTGCACCTTGGCAACCTTGCCGTTTTCGAATGCGAAAACCATATATCCCCGGTATTCACTGGCTGTAGCGATATGAATGACACGTTCGCCGGGCTGCATTTCTAACAGGTTTGCCAGGTACTCGCCCAACGACGAAGCTTTGCAGTCTGGCAGGTCATATATTTTTGTCTTGTATACGTTAAACTGGTCGGTAAAAAGAAGGAGTTCTTCCTTGTTGCTTGTCTCAATTTCCTGGACAATGCAGTCGTCTTCTTTCAAATATTGCGCATCTGCCGCCCGCAGCGACACAAGCGATATTTTTTTAAGATAATTATGCCCCGTTAGGAATAGTTTTAGGTTGTAATCCTCGATAAAAGTTTCTTCTGTGATGGCAGGGGCTTCGGAGGCTGTTATAATTTCTGTGCGGCGGTCTGCGCCATATTTTTTTGCAATTTCTTTTAGTTGTGCAATAATTAAGTCGCGTACCAGCGCATCGCTGCCGTGGGTCTTTTTCAGGTCTGCTAGTTCGTTTTGCAATGTTTCGCGTTCGTTTACACGGTTTAGCAGATACTCGCGGTTAAGGTTGCGCAACCTTATTTCGGCTATAAACTCTGCCTGGGGGTTGGTTATGTCAAAGCCTTTCATCAGGTTGGGGATAACTTCTGCCTCGCGCGGTGTTTCACGTATTATTTTTATCGCCTTGTCTATGTCTACAAGTATTTTGGCCAAACCTTCAAGCAAATGCAGTTTTTCGGACTTCTTTTCGATATCATATGCAAGCTGGCGTTTAATGCAGCCTATGCGGAACGCCGTCCATTCTTCCAAAATTTCGGCTATGCCCATAACACGCGGCCGCCCGTTTATCAGGATATTAAAATTACAGCTAAAACTATCCTGCAAGGTGGTTAGCGTAAACAGGCGTTGCATGAGTTGATCCGGGTTGGCGGTTTTTTTTATGTCGATGGTTATTTTAAGACCGTTTAGGTCTGTTTCGTCGCGTACGTCGTTGACATCACGGATTTTTCCCGTCTTAACCAGCGATGCGATTTTGTCTATTATCGCTTCGATGGTTGTGGTATACGGGATTTGATATATTTCTATGCAGTTATTTTTTTTGTCGAACCGGTATTTTGCCCGAAGTTTAAACGACCCGCGTCCGGTTGCGTAGATGTTTTCCATGTCTTCGGGTATGAAAATAAGCTCGCCGCCGGTAGAAAAATCTGGCGCAAGCAATGTCTTGCTTATCTGATGGCTGGGATTTTTAAGCCATTCTATTGTTGTTTTGCACACCTCACGCAGGTTAAAGCTGCAAACAGTGCTTGCCATGCCAACGGCAATCCCGTGATTGGGCGTAACCAGCAAATTGGGGAAAGTTGTGGGTAAAAGCACAGGCTCCAACGTGGTGGCATTGTAGTTATCCACCATGTCCACAACGTTTTTGTCCATATCGCGGAAAATTTCTTTACAAATATCGTCCAGCTTGGCCTCGGTATAACGGCTGGCGGCGTATGCCATGTCGCGGGAATACTGCTTGCCAAAGTTGCCCTTGGAATCGACAAAGGGATGTAAAAGGGCATCGTTGCCGCGGGTAAGGCGCACCATTGTTTCGTAAATTGGCCCGTCGCCATGCGGGTTTAAGCGCATGGTTTGCCCAACAATATCTGCAGACTTTATGCGCCCGCCGTTAATAAGCCCCATCTTGTACATGGTGTACAAAAGCTTGCGGTGGGCGGGTTTGAAGCCGTCAATCTCGGGAATAGCACGGGAAACAATTACGCTCATGGCGTAGGGCATGAAGTTTAGCTCCAGCGTGTTGGTTATCGGCTGTTCTATTATTTGGTTTTCGATAATTTGTTTTGGTGGCTCTGTTTTTTTAGGCAATGCTGTTCAGTCCTTATTGAGTATTGAGAGTATATTAGCCCCTATTGTAGCACTGTGCAACAAAAAGGGGAAGGTATATTTTGCAGAAGGGGTGACTGGCATAATAAAAAAGTCCCCAATCAAGCTGTTTGCGCTTAAACTGGGGAGATTTTTAGAGTTTATGCTGTTCGTTGTTCTATTTCATTTTCGACAAATGTGCGGATATAAGGGCTGCTTTCTTCCGTTACCAAAAATTCGAAGCAATTATACCGGCATTTTTGAAAATGTGCATCCCCAATGGTGAAGTCATAGCCAATGCATTTGGGGCTGCATCCATTGTTAACCAGCCTTTTGCAAATGCCTGCGCTATCGATTTCTTGTACCATTTCTTCTGGCAGCGTGTTTAAAAAGTTTGGATATTGGCCAATGTTTTCTCCATAAATGCGAACAAGCAAGCCCCGTTTTTTATACAGCACGTTTATAACCGTTTTCTTGGTCTTGGTATGCTTGTACGAGCCCAGCAAGCCCGTTGCTTTCACCTCGAATGTTGCCTTACATCCATTGTTAAGCATATAATCGTGTAACTCTTGCGCAAAAGCGCGATTGTCCGCATCTACAGCTTCTAAAAATTGCTCAAAATTAATTTTTTCTTGCGCCATTAATACAGCCTCCTATCCTTCATATCCGCTCATAAGTTGCCAGCGGCCGCCAAATTTATCAACCAAAGCACAAGTCAAAGAGCAATATGTCTGGCTGCATAGCGGCACAGTAATTGTTGCGCCTTCGGATAATACTTCATAGGCGGCTTTTAGTTCATCATCTGAATCGAACTGAATTACAAGGTCGATTAAAAACGAATTTCCGGAAGTTTTTATAATACCATCTTTTACGGCATCGCAGTCATCGGCCAGCATGATAATCTGATTGCCTATTTTTATTTGCGAATGGTAAATTAAATCTTTTTCTTCATCTTTGCATTGCCAATCCTTTGGGTTTGCATCCGAAAAGCGCATTTTGACATTAACTTCTGCGCCAAAGGCTTTTGTATACAAATCTATCGCTTGGCTGGCTTGTCCTGCGAAAATTAAAATGGGCTCAACTGTAGGCATAGGTCATTCCTCCACTTTTTATCCTGCTGCATAACTGCCATCATCTGCGAAAGTTATGGTGTAACGTTCCGTTTTAAAGCGCAAAATTAATAACGTTGGGTCATCTATTCCGCTCCAATGCGGACCGCCGTCAAAAATAGGGAGCCAGTTTTCTTTTTTACTTTCCATGTCAGTTAATGCCTCGGCTGTACCAACAAGATTTATTGTGTATGCGCTGGAATTAATGCACACACAGGCTTTGTTATTCTTGCGGATTCGTTCGGCGTACGGCCTGTCTGTAGCCGTATTAAATGTCAGCCAATTTATTCCGTCGGCTTTTGTAATACAAAATGTAGTGGCAGATGGGTAGCCGTTATCATCGATAAGGGAAAGGGCGGCGTAACCCTCCATATCACCTAACTTGTACTCTGCCATCGAGTTGATGAGTTCTGCTGCTCTTTTGACAATTTCTTGACTCATTTTTTAACAACCTCTCTTGATTTTTTTATGCTATAGGAAATTGCTCTGTTGGTCGAAAACGCTTTTTCGACTAGAAACGCGCGCGCTTTATTTTAAAATGCCTTCGGCTTCTGTAAAATCGTCTATGAAGAAAATGCTGTAACGTTTTGTTGTGAATAAAAATACGCAGTGGCCGGGGCAGTCAACAGCACCGTGATGTTCGGTAAAAGTGTCTTGCCAATGTTGTTTTTTTGTTTCAAGGTCAGTTACAACTTCAATGGTACCAACAAGTGTAATGTTGTAGTCGCCGGTAGAGATATTTACGCAGGCCTTATTACTATTTTTAATCCGGTTTGCTTTATTGGAATTTGTGCCGCCTAAAAAACTAAGCCACTTGATGCCGTCTGCCTTTGAAAGGGTTATTGCAGAACTTGTTGGATAACCTGCATCGTCTATCAGCGACAAAACAACAAAGTCTGTACCTCCGCCAATGTAGTCTTTTTTTGCGTTGATAATTTCATTTGCCCTTGCGATTGATTTTTCGTTCACTTTACACCTCTAAATTCTATGCCGCTTAACGCAGGCAAAGCCCGATTGCGGCGCTACTAATCTGATGAAAAATGAAGTTCACATTTTTCACACTTCTTCGTTGATAGGTTTGCCAATTTTCATTGCTTTTCGCCATTCGGGGACGTCGTTGCAATCACTATAGTATTCGTCCAAACGGCAAATTTTACCCGCTGTCAGCTTTGCGAAAGCCGTTACAAAATGGGCGGACTCGTCAGAAAATATTTTTGTGACAATAATTATGCCATCGTCTATTTTCTCCACGCGTTGGACTTCGCCATTCCAGTCACCGGGATATTCGCAATTGGCACGGATGTACTCGTCTACGGTGAGTTGCTCGTTGCTGTCGTGCCAACAAATAACGGCATCGGCAGTGAAGTATTTTGGCAGAGCTTCTGCGTTTTGCTTGACAACATCAGCCATAAATTGCTTTGCATAAGATATTTCTTCCATAATTTCACTCCTTTCAGCCGGACAAATTCCTCCTTGCGGAAGGCACAAATATTCTGATGAAAGAAGCTGAAGTTCGTTTCTTTCACACTTTGTCATGCTCCTTATGACCTTATGTTACCACACCAAACAGGACAACTATATGTCGTGTTACAAATAGCGAGATAAAATATTTTTTGCGGTTGCTTGAATTTCGTTGGCAACGTCAAGCGGCTCTAAAACCTTTACTTTGTCGCCAAAGCTAAGCAGCCAGCTTAACATGTAGGCTCGGTTTGTATAGCCAAATTCAAAATGTAGTCCCTCGTCATTTTCGTAGAAGCTATCCAACCCGTAAGCTTCAACCAGTTGGTACTTGACCGACTTATCGAAAAGTGCCACGAGTTTTATATCATCGGAAAAGTGCCTGTAAAAATTACGATTTTCTGGCGGGATGTCACGCATCGCAAAGGACTCATGGCTTTGGGTTAGATTACAGAGCCTGTTTAGTTTAAACATTCGCCAGTCTTGCCGCGCCAAGCAAAAACCAAACACATACCATGACGTCCATTGGAAAATAACGATGTACGGTTCTATGCGCCGGTGGTCTTCACCTTTTTCGTAGTAATAATCGAACGCGATAATCTGTTTTTCAAAGATAGCTTGTTTTATCGTTTCAATTTTTGCGGTTAATTCGCCTTTGTAGTACGATGCAAGGTCTATGACAATAGGCTCATGTAAGGAAACCACGGCATCTGAATTTGCCCCTAATTTATCTAAAGTCCGCTCTATGCGTGATTGTTCTGATACGCTGCCAATGCCTTTTAGGGCGGCAATAATGCCCGAAAGCTCCCCTGCGGTTAAAATGCTTTTATCCAGCTTGAAGCCGTCGGCAATAGAAATACCACCGCCTGTGCCTTGATGGGTTACAATGGGTATCCCCGCTTGGCAAAGCGCATCAATATCCCTGCCAATTGTGCGGCGGTTGACTTCAAATTTTTCGGCTAGGTATGGGGCGGTTACGCGGTCGTTTTGCAGCAAAATAGTTAGTATGCCCAGCATGCGGTCAAGTTTCATACATTATCACTCCAATCGGCATATTATACTTTAGAACCTGTTCTCATAGAGCTGATGTGCATCTTTGTAGCAAATTATCCGACATGCATTGTTAACGCGACCTTGCAGAATCTCTTCGTTATGCGGCGTTCGCGCTTGCACGCATCTCGTCAATTTGCTTGCAAATCTGCACATCCCATCTATGGGAACAGGTTCTTAGACTTCTACCGAAGTTATAAATTGCTTAATTGCCATGCTCTCGGGTAAGTGCATCATATGATGGCGTGTAATTGGCAATAGTATAAGCCCTGCCACGGTATGTTTCCCCCAAAAATTTTTGAGCCATATTGAATCTTTGCTTTCTAACAAACCACCCTCGCTGACTATCCGCGCCAAGTATTCGGGGTTGGGTTTCCGCTTTAGGTCTTTTGGTGTCAAGGATTTTAGCATTTTGCGTGTCTGACAGCCTACCGCATTGCGGTAATTTATTAATTCCTGTTTATCCGCGCGTTTACTAAAATCTACAATTTGCTTATTACCCATTGCATTGCCTGTATCTTTTACGGTTACATTCAGCCTAGCCATCCAAGCATCATTAAAAATTTGGGATTGCTCCATTATCAGAAGATTGCCTATTAAATCTTCGATACGGGTTATATGCCATAAATGATACGCTATGGTTTTATCTTTTTGGGTAGGCATTACGCTAAAATCCTCATTTTGCAGTCCATCCAACAAATCGTCACAAAATGTAGGTGTGCCGCTAGATGAAACGTTGCTTGTGTGTGTGATAGCGTGAATTTCCAGTGCCAATTCAATTGCGGAATCAAAGGTTTTGAGCGGCTTTATCAATTTGCGCAGTTTGTCTATTAATAAACTATAGTCTTTTTCAATATCAAGCATACGGTGCCTCCTAAATACATAAATATACAGGGCGAAAGTAGTACAGTCGCCCCATACGTTTATGGTGTTGCGTTCATTTTTGACTTATTGTTAATGGCTTCTTTCAACAGTAAAGATATGGCTTTTGCAAAGGCTTGGGCTTAAGTTCATGAACGAATAAAACTTTTCGGCCAATTCACTCGGGTGGTTTGATACCTTTTTGAAATTTTTAAGGTCATCCATGGTTTCAAAGGTGATAGCGTCTGCCCAAATATCACCATCACGGAATTGCTTCCATGAAACATAACCTTTTTGTTTTGAAATAAATTCATTGTTCAGCTTTTCCGCTGCAAGCAAAAAGTCTGGGACAGATGCCCCCTTTTTTAACGGATAAGAAACGTAATAAACCGCATTTGACATAATAAAATGTCCTCCTTCGAAATTATTTTTGTCTTACTCTTTTGCAAGTATACCAAGGAAAATGTGACAGCGTCACGGCACATTATAAATATTTTTCTGAAATTTTTTGTGCTTCGCTTTTTATGATATTTCGAAGATGTTCCGGCTCCAGCACTTCAATATAACTCCCAAAGGATAATATAAAGTCATATAGCCAGCTATCTTCCGGCCATGTCATTGTTGCAATAAAACTTCCGTCAGGCTGTTTTTCTACCATACTTTCGTAAAGGTCATCAAACACCCGGTAAGCCTTTTCCGGGTCGATGCGTAGTTTAAGATTGATATTGTTCCCGCCCTCATAAATGTCAAGGATAGGGTTGCCCGATACGGCAAGTGACTCTCGTTTTTCAAAGTGTTCATCCATTACCGCTAGGTTTTTAATCCGTGACAATTTATATAGCCGCATACCTTGCTTCGTTAGACAAAAGCCTTTTAGGTACCACGATTTAGATTTGAACCAAATTTGCATTGGCTCAACACGGCGGAAAGTTTTGTCGCCATGCCTGTTGTAGTAGTCAAACTCAATAATGTGTTGTTCCAATATGGCTGCTTTAAAGTCATTGAAAAAATCGTTGTCATGAGTCCACCCAGCGTAATCGACTTCTATCCAATTTGTTGCGGTCTTGTTGAATATTGTAGATAGCTTTTGCAATATTTGATTGCTATCGTTAGTCTTAACATTGGAAAGGCCGTGCAATGCAGATAAAATTTCGTTTTGTTCCTGTTCACTTAATATAGATTTGTTTAACACAAAACTAGGTAAAAGACGAATACCTCCGCCTTTACCTCTTTCGGTATATATGGGAATCCCGGCAGCACTTAACGTGTCTATGTCACGGCAAATTGTCCGTCTTGAAACGCCAAAGTGTTCTGTTAACTCCCTGGCTGTCACACTTTTTTTATCCAGTAGGATATAGACCATTTCAAATAACCTGTTTATTTGCATTTTCAATCACCTGCTGTATTGTACCATACCCTCATTTACAAACCACTTCCGAAAAACGAATGCCGCAGTAAAAATAATAAAAGCGGAGACAAAAACAATAAGCCACGGTACCGAATAAAACCGGTCAATAAGCGCACCAAAAAGAAGAAAGCCTACCCCGGCGGAAGCGAATGAAACGGCGGTAAAAAGAGATATCACTTTTCCGACAAGTTCTTCCGGCGTTTCTCTTTGGATATAAGCCCAAATTGGAACCCAATATGGGAGTATAATCACACCAAAAATAAAGTCGGATGCTATCATAACAATAAAAGCTGTAAAAGAAGGTATATCCATTAGCAGAACAATACCAATGGGCAAAATAGCTAGAGATAGCAGCATTACAAACAAATGCACTTTGCTGATGGTTAACCTTTCCCCCAAATAGCCAACTAAGGCTGCGCTCAAAAGCGTGCCGCCCCAGCTAATTGTCCGGCCAATACCCATATGCTCCATGCTAATGCCTAGGTTTTGCAATATAAATACCGGGACACCAACCATTAATACTCCGGTGGTAGGTATCGAGACTATAATCATCAACGCCGCAATTTTTATTAAAAACGGGCGCTCTTTCACAAATCGGATTGCCAGACTTGTATCGTTTTTTATAATTTGCATGACATTGCTTGCGGCCTGCGGTTTTTCGTATGGGAAGTTTATGAGCAAATCCAGGGCGGCTGCAAATGCAAAACAAACGGCGCTTGCTACCAAGATAGAAGGCAACCCAAACCTGCCAAGGAGAAAGCCTGCCACACCGGGTGCAACCATATTGGATACTGTAGTTACGGTCTCGGTAGCAGAATTTGCCCTAACCAAGTTGTCTCGCGGCACAATTAGCGGGGTACCGCCATGTACACAAGGGATGTACATACTTTGAGTGATGTTAAGTGTTAAAAGCTTAACAATTACGAGTGGTACAATAGCCGCGGTAAATATGCCGCTTGCAACCATAAACGCGATAATACACACGAAAGTAGTGACATCCAGCCAAAACATAACCCATTGCTTTTTTAGCCTGTCGGCCATGATGCCGCCGATAGGGGCAGTTACAATAAGCGGGATAAATGACAACCCCAAGATTGTCCCAAATAATGCCGCAGACTCTTGCGTTTGCAGTATATAAAACGGTAGGGCAAAAGTAAGAATTTGATTGCCAAAAATAGTAATGAGCTGGCCTATTACCAGTAGCGAAAAGTTCTTGTTCCATAGCTTTGTAACGGTTGATTCCATTTATTATCTCCTTTGAATTTTGTGCACAGTTATTTATAGTATAGCACATTAAATAAGACAACTATGTGTCATGTTATATTTTTTCGAAATAAAAGTGAGCCGCATCTTCATTTTGAGAAAGCTATATAAATGGTGAAAATAATATACATCGTGTGTTTGCCTTATAATTTGAGATTTTCGGATAGCACTTAGTCAAATTTAATAAATATGACCAATATAAAGCCCCTTGTCGCGGCATAAGTTATTAAAATTTACAACAATAAATTATTGACACATTATTGCAATGTAATTATAATCAATATCAGTGGGAGCGGTTGCATTCATTAATATTTTTTATACTTAGGAAGCCAAGAACAGTTTTAAGTTAGGCAACAAGAGGCAGTGTGTTCTGTTTAGGATATCCCGGTAAAGTCATAGCATTTTGTCATAGCATTTTACTGATATCATATAAATATTATATAGAAAAAAAAGGAGAGGTAAAAATGAAAAAATTTGTAACATTGGCCCTAGTGCTTGCCATGGTGTTAACTCTGCTAGTAGGCTGCAGGAGTAACGACGAAGTTGAGTTAACGTTTAGCTGGTGGGGTGGCGACCACCGCGCCGAGCAAACGCATCAAGTTTTAGACATGTTTTTAGCACAAACCGATAATGTATACTACATCGACCGTGTTGTTGCAGCATGGGGCGACTATTGGGATATGCTGGGTGTGCGTGCAGCCGCTAGTGATATGCCTGATATTATCCAGCAGGACGTAAGCCGCATGTTGGAATTTACCGCCAACGAACTTTTGCTTGATTTGACACCGTTCTTAAATAACGGAACAATCAACACAGCCAATATTCCACAGGCTGTTATTGATGCAGGCCGTGTACCTGGCAGGTCAGGCGTTTATGCTATTCCCATTGGAATGAACGTGGCTGCTATGGTTTATAACCGCTCGCTTTTAGAAAGCGTAGGGCTTTCTGCGCCGCGCAATATAACCCTTGAGCAGTTTATGCAGCTTTCCAGAGATATTTACGCGCTAACGGGTGTACGTACAAACTGGGTTTCAACCGACCCAAGTAACCCAATGGAAGCTCATCTTAGGGCACAAGGCGTTAACCTGTTTGAAGGCAACGCACTTGGCGGTACATGGGAACATTATGTTGCGTACTTCGAGGTTATCCGCCGTGGCCTTGAAGAAGGCTGGCATATCCGCCCCGAAGATTTGGCAGGACGTGACGGCAGTATGGCCATGAATGCAATGTGGTATCCGCCGGGCGATGGCAATGCCAATCTTCGTACATGGAATTCACTTGTATGGTCTAACATGGTAATGGGTTATATCAACGATTCGCCGGAAGATATGGTGATTAGTATGACCACATACCCATCAGCTGACCCGATTCGTGCAAATTTTGGTCGTGCATCTATGTTCTTAGCAATAACAACCCACAGTGACTATCCAGACGAGGCCGCAGAACTGGTAAACTTCTGGCTAAATCACCAACCAGCTCATGAACTTATGCTAGGTGAACGTGGTGTAATTGTGAACACAGCAATTGCCAACACCGTATATAACAACCTATCATACGGCGCACAAATGCAAACAGAATTTGTAGGCTGGGTAAACAACGGTAACTCTAGCCCATTTAACCCAACCCGGCCAGAAAACGCGCCAGAAGTATTAGCTGAACTCCTAAGAATAACCGAGCTCGTGCATTTTGGCCAACTAACCCCAGAAGCCGCCGCCCAAGAATTCTTCACAAGCGGCAACGCTATATTGAGTAGATAATCTTATTGGGGCAAAACTGTAGGGATTTGTCCCACAGTTTTGCCCCAGTTTTTAGAATTTATGTATTTTAGAGGTGATTGTTTTGCGGCTTAAGCAGTTTCTTTTTAAGGATAACGTAGCGGCAGTTATAATGGTTTCACCGTTTGTTATTGGGTTTTTGATGTTTTTTATTGTTCCCATGGGTATTTCGCTTTATTATTCGTTCACGGATTTTAATATTTTGCGTGCGCCTAGCTTTGTCGGGTTAGATAATTACCGGCGGATGCTTACGGATAATTTATTGCGGCAGTCGCTTGGGGCTACGTTTTATTTTGCATTTGCTTCTGTGCCGCTTAGATTAATTTTCGCCTTGGCTGTGGCTATGTTGCTGTTTAAATCCACCAAAATGATGGGCATTTACAGAGCCATGTACTATCTGCCGTCTATGCTGGGCGGGTCGGTTGCTGTGGCTATTTTGTGGCGGCGGATGTTTTTTGTAACCGGTACTTTTAACAGCATTTTGGGATTCTTTGGGCTGCCTGATGATTTTGCCTGGCTTGGGCATACCAGCACTGCTATTTGGACGCTTATTCTTTTAGCAGTTTGGCAGTTTGGGTCTTCTATGCTGATATTTTTGGCAGGGTTGAAGCAGATTCCGGAATCGTATTATGAAGCCGCACGGATTGACGGTGCCAATAAAATTCGTATTTTCTTTAAAATTACCTTGCCGCTTATTACGCCGACTATTTTCTTTAACCTTGTTATGCAGACGATTAATGGATTTTTGGCGTTTAACCAGGCGTTTCTTATTACGCAGGGCGGGCCTATGAATTCCACCAATTTCTTTGCGCTGTATATGTATAATCATACATTTGCTTGGGGTAATGCGGGTTACGCGTCGGCGCTGGCTTGGATGATGCTGGTTATGCTTGGTGCGTTTACCGGCTTACTTTTCTTAACCAAGCGTTTTTGGGTGTACGAAGGAGGGCTCTCGTGATGGCGGGTAAGTATAAAGCACTAGGGATGGGACTGATAAAACATGCCATTGTGCTTAGTATTGGATTTATTATGATTTATCCGCTTATC
>Ga0131853_10015824_pt1 | contig 13785 bp, 3 predicted proteins | sample TergutLab28metaG_FD_92764 | JGI IMG/M metagenome (GOLD analysis project Ga0131853, IMG submission 92764) | Labiotermes labralis P1 segment gut microbial communities from Petit-Saut dam, French Guiana - Lab288 P1 (version 2) (version 2) | ecosystem: Host-associated > Arthropoda: Insects >... | reverse complement strand
TGCGCTGCTCGAGAAGCTCAAGTCGAACATGCAGGAAGTGCGCGCGCGCGGCGGCCAGTTGTATGTTTTCGCCGATGCCGATACGCACATCACGAGCGGCGACGGCATTCACGTGATTCGCATGCCTGAACATTACGGGCCGCTGTCGCCGATCCTGCACGTCGTGCCGCTGCAACTGCTCGCGTATCACACGGCGTGTGCGCGCGGGACCGATGTGGACAAGCCGCGCAATCTCGCGAAGTCGGTGACGGTGGAGTGAGGTGGGGGCGGGCCTGGCCCGCCTGTTGGGGGGCGCTCTTAGTTTCGGCTAACGTACACAATTGGTATCGGTTAATGGTCAGCGACTCTCAGCCCCAACCACCCGCCGGCCAAGCGTTAGCCAGAACTAAAAGATCGTGCCCATCCCAGGCGTAGATAGACCCAACACCAGAGAAAAGCGAGCCAAAAAATTGAGGTATGGCCGTTTTTTAAATCGACGTCGAGACTTTTAGGAATCTGGCGAGGTCGGTGATGTTCGGGGGCGCGCGGTGTCTTGGAAAATGGTTTCGCACCCCTAGCTCGCAGAGGATTTTCAAGGGCGAGACCGTCGCTGAATGCTACTTTTCTCCCTGCATAGGCCCGCGGCGTTGCGCAGTCACTCAGCCGAAATTTTCCTCATCTTCGCTGCTCCGCAGCACGACGCCGCTCCTCACGTAACTCCCAATTCACCTACCATACTGTCCTGTACGCGTCGTCGCAGGGGCGACGCACTCATTGACTTGCCCGTTCCCCTGATTTAGCCCGCGACCTGCAGTCTTGTTGATAATATTCCTCTGATGTAATTCGTTCTTTAGTCGTCTGGTCGTGTCGCGGATGCCTCGGCTCTCGGGCAAAGCATCCCTTGTCAGGCAGGGATACTTCAAGCAGCCGTCTCAAACTATCAGCAGAGGCAAGAGGATATGGGCGTCGGGGAATGGTTTTCGGGATTTTGTAGCTCGCTTCGAATCAATGGTGAGAAGCGGAACTCAATTGCGTATCGAACCGCCCGCATCGTCGGTCGACTCAATTTGGACCTCCGTTCCCTGAATTCTGATGCGGCGTACCGCTTCTACGTCGGGTCCTACGGGCGCAGCACGGCCATTTCCAGCGTAAGTGATGTCGACCTGTTGTACGAGTTGCCGTACTCGCTTTATCAGCGTTTCCATGGGCATGCTGGCAACGGACAATCAGCGTTGCTCGCGCTCATCAAAAACTCAATCCGCAAGACGTACAACGTCTCGGACATGGCTGGTGACGGGCAAGTGGTCGTCATCAACTTCACCGATGGTGTGCGGTTTGAAGTTTTGCCTGCCTTTGTCAACAATGACGGCAGTTATACGTTCGCTGATTCCAATAATGGCGGGTCATGGCGTGTTTGCAGGCCAAAACACGAAATGGAGGCCTTCTCCGCGAGGAATGTTGCATGCAATTACAATCTCGTCGAACTCAGCCGTATGGCCAGAGCGTGGCGTGACACGAACAACGTTTCGATGAGCGGCATGCTGATTGACACGCTCGCGTATCAGTTCCTCGGCACGTGGGCGTACCGCGACAAGTCGTATCTCTACTACGATTGGATGACACGCGACTTCTTCAGCTATCTCGCGAATCTGGACAAGCAGCAGACCTACTGGCTTGCCCCGGGCAGTGGCTCGTATGTCTACCGAAGCGATGTATTCCAGTACAAGGCTCGCTCTGCCGAACTCAGGGCCCTTGAGGCACTCGAGTACCAGCAAAACAACCATGACTGGTCGGCCAGACAAAAGTATCGGGAAATCTATGGAACAGCGTTCCCGACGTGACGAAACGTCGGTTGAGCCGGCGGCGACGCTCGAGGGACAGTTGCGGGAGATGTACGCGCGCGCCGCATATACGCATAAGACCCACGAGAAGATGGCAGACCGCTACATTGCCCGATACAAACGTATTAAGACAATCGAGATTGTCCTGTCGGCCGTAACGACGAGCAGCTTGTTGCTGGCTGTGCTCGGTGATTCTCACATCGGGACAATAGTTGGCGCATCACTTTCGACGGTATTGCTCGGATTTGCTCTCTATTTTAAGGAGGCGAGCCTAGGGGAACATGCTCAAAAACACACCGTAGTCGCGTCGAAACTATGGGGCATACGCGAGGCGTTGCTGTCACTTTTGGTTGACATGAGGGACGGCCGCGCAGTCGGTGAGATACGCAACTTGCGGGACCGCCTGAACGAATCGTTGGAAGAAATATACAAGGCCGCTCCCCGGACCGATAGCAAAGCATACGGTGATGCGCAAAAGGCGCTAAAACAATCGGAAGAGCTCTTTTTCACAGATGATGAACTCGACCGCATGCTGCCAAAGGAGTTACGGTCGAAGCGCCCCTGAATCAACTCCAATGCCTTTGTGCTGGTGCCGTGCCTGAACAAAGCAAAATCAACGAGACATCGCCAAGGATGTGGCTCGCGTTGCTACAGTGGAAGACCCGATGCTGGGGCGGGCATTCGTAAGGGCGAGTGTTGCTGAATTAGGCAACATCCCAGTCCTCGCTCGACCGCCATCCCATGGTGACCGCAGTTGCAATCGCAAACCAAAAGAAAGGAACTCTGATGGACGCAAACGCAATCCCTTTGCTTGATATTTTCGAAAGGAAGATGCGGCTCGAAATACCGATGTTCCAGCGACAGTATGTATGGGGGAGGGAGCATCAATGGGAGCCGCTCTGGGAAGACATATCACGTAAATTCAGTGAGTTCATAGAGGACCGTCGAGACGCGCCGGTCCACTTTTTGGGTGCGATGGTGCTGGATCAGAAGCAGACGCACGTTGGCAGAGTCGAGCGACGGAGCGTAATCGACGGGCAACAACGCTTAACTACGCTACAGATTTTTCTCGCGGCGTTCCGTGATTTTTGCCGTGAGGAGAACTTGGAGGAGTTCGCAGAAGAATGCGAAAAATACACTCTCAACTCGGGAAGGATGGCAGAGCCAGAAATCGAGAGATTCAAGGTCTGGCCGACTCTCTCCGACCGCTCCCAGTTCGTGGACGTGCTCACGGCTGGCTCAAAGGCCTCTCTCGAAAAGACTCACCCTCTAACTCGCCGGCCATATGCGAGAAAGTACAATCCCCGGCCGAGCATGGTGGAGGCATACTTGTTCTTTCACGAGCAAATTTCAGCCTATTTCAAGGGTACGCCTGACGAGCAACCTGTCGGCGGCGACATCCCGATGGAGCATCGCATCGAAGCGTGCTTTGAGGCGCTCAAGACCGCATTGAAAGTTGTAGCGATTGATTTGGGTGATGGCGACGACGCTCAGGTTATCTTTGAAACGCTCAACGCGCGAGGTGAACCGCTCCTGCCTGCAGACCTGCTCCGAAATTACATCTTTTTGCGCGCCGCAAGGCATGGGGAAACGCAAGAACAGCTTTACGAGCGATACTGGTCCACGTTCGACGAACCGTTTTGGCGGGAAGAGGTGACGCAAGGCCGACTTCGTCGACCCCGCAGTGACCTTTTCATCCAGCACTACCTTGCCAGCAAGCAGGCTCGCGATATCCCCATTAAGCATCTTTTTGTCGAGTACAAACACTGGGTCGAGCGCGAAAAACCATTCTCGAGTGTCGAGGAGGAGCTATCGGCGCTCGCCCGGCAGCGAGACCATTTCCGGATGCTATCGGTTTCTCACGAGTCCCCGCTGCTTGGGGAACTGGCGCACTTTCTGAACCTCTTCGACATCAGCACCGTCTACCCACCGCTTCTGGCAATGCTCGACATGGGGGCCACTGAATCTGACATCTCCCAAGCTGCTGACATGTTTGAAAGCTACTTTGTGCGAAGAGCGATTTGTGGCGGTGAGGCGAAAGCATATAACAGAATTTTCATGAGTCTCACGCGAGCCATTCGAAGCAAGGGCGCTACGGCAGAGGTTGTTCGCGAGTACCTAGCATCGCTCAAAAATACTACCGACGAATGGCCGACTGACAATGCCGTTTCTGATGCCTGGATGAGCAGAAGCGCATACGACTCCCGCAACAACCTGAGACTAACGCACATTCTGTGGCGCATCAGCGAGACATATCGGTCGTCTAAATCGGAAAACGTTAATACAAGTACCCCTCTCACTGTCGAGCACATCATGCCGCAAGGCTGGGTGCCACATTGGCCGTTACCAGATGGTTCAATGGGTGTTGAGCACGCCTGGTTTGCAAAGGACGATGCGCCTGGAGTAGCCGAGAGTCGTCGACGGAACCAATTGATTCAAACTTTCGGTAATCTGACTCTCATCACCGGTAGCCTCAACAGTTCCATCAAGAACAGCGCGTGGTCGACGAAGCGCGATGCGATTCTCACGCACTCTGTGTCGCCAATAAACGGCGTGCTCAACCGATTCGATACGTGGGACGAGTCAACAATCGAAATACGTGGGCGAGAGTTGCTGGAGCGTGGACTGAGGCTTTGGAAAAGAGGCTAGACTTAAGCTTGGATTTCTGGGGGGCGCTTGCAAACGGCGTCAGCTGTTCAGGTTGCCGCCCGCTTCAAAGCTTCAGAACTTCCACCTAAGCCCGGCCTGAAACGTCTGACTGCGCGTATTCCCAACAGGCAATATCGCGTCATAGCTCGCATAGAACGACAGATTCGGCCCGGTGTTCATCGACACCCCGAGGCCGGCGGTCAACTGGCTGCGTGTCGGCGCAATGCCGTTCACCGCGAACGCAGTCCCATCCGCTGCGAGCACGCTCACGTTGCGCGCATTCGACAGCGTTTCATACGCGTAGCCGATGCGCAGTTCCGGCGTGATTTCCGCCCCGCTCTTCAAAGCGAAGCGCTGCGACAACGCAAACCCGAAATAAGGCTGGAAACTGTCGGCGCCGCGGCCGTTGGCGGCGAGGTCCAGATTGCCGGCGCCCGTGTCCGCGAAGGCGCCCTCGGACAGATGCACGTACTGAATCCCGGCCTTCGGTGTCAGCATCGCGCTGCCGCCCGCCAGGCCCGGGATCGCGAGCGGTATGCTCCATTGCGCGGCGAAGCTCGCTTCGTCGCCGCCGTGATTTGCGCTCGCGGTGCCGATGCCCGCGAAGTTGCGGTTGGTGCTCATCCAGTCGTGCGCGTAACCGGCCGTCGCGCTGAAGAGGCTCGGGCCGACCACCATGCCGCCGTAAAGCTCGACGCGCGCGCTCTGGATCGCGCCGTTCGACGTCGAATGCTCGTCGATGCTGCTGTTCAGGTAACCGGCCGCTGCGCCGACAAACAGGTTGTCGCGCAGCGGTTGATCGTAGCCGAGCAGGAATCCGCCGGTCGAGGCCGAAAAGCCGGGGATACCCGACGCGCCCGAAAGCGACGTGAAGTTGCCGAGCGCGCGAATCCAGGTGCCGCGCGAGGCGGCAGCCGGCGACAGCGTCACCGGCGCGTCGCCGGTCGCATCGGCGGTCTGCACGGGCATCGGCGGATCGCCGAGTTCTGCTACCGGGCCATCGGCGATGCCGGCGCTACGCTGTCCGATGCGGTCGAGAATGATGCCGTTGACCTGCTGCGCGTTCAGCAGCGCCATGGTGGTCAGCGCCGTGTAGATCGTGTCGTTGGCCGGCGCGATCGCCACCGTCGCCTGCGTCGATGGCAGACCGGCGGCCAGGCGCAGCGTCACGTCGGCGGGGTCGTAGTCGATCGACTGCAGTAGGCCGCTCGGGTTCATGCCGCTCACCTGCGAGAACGCGCCGCTCACGCTCCGCGCGGTCAGCAGCTTGTAGGTGGTCGGGCTATAGGTGCCGGGCGCGAACAATAGCGCGAGCTTGCCGTCGAGCGTCGCCGTGCCGCCGATCTTCAGTTGCGACGCGGCGCTCGGGCTCACCTCGATGCTCAGCGTGCCGCCCGCGCCCTGCGTGTAATTCCCTGCGGCGCTCAATGTGCCGATCGACCCGCCCGGCGCCACGGTGCCGCCCGTGTTCGCGAGATTCCCGCCTATCGTCCCGAAGCCTTTGAGCGTGCCGCCCAGTACCGCGACGTTGCCGCCGAGGCTGGCATCCGGCACCGCGTCCGTGCCGAGCGCGACGGTGCCTGCAGTGATCGTCGTCGTGCCGTTGAAACCGCTGCTGTCGCCGGTCATCGAGAAGGTGCCGCTTCCTTGCCACACGAGGTCGCCCGTGCCGGCGAACGCACCCGCGAAAGTCGTCGAATCGGCGGTGCCGAAGTTGAGCGTATTCGCGCCGACATCGACCTTCGAGCCGGCGACGCTCGCCAGATCCTTGATCGTCTGATGGCCGGCCGCCGTGAGGTCGAGCACGGTGCCTGCGGCCGAGAGCGTGACGCCGCTACTCGCCGCGACCGAGCCGCCGGTGCCGATTGCCAGGGTGCCGCCGCTGATCGTCGTCGTGCCGGTGTAGGTGTTCGCGCCTGAGAGACGCAGCGTGCCGAGGTCGGACTTGTCGATGCCGCCGCTGCCGGTCAGTGGGGACGCGATGGTGGCCACGTAGCCGGCGCCGGCCGGGGTGCCGTCGCCGACGCGGATCACGTTGCTGCCCGCCGCCATCGTGATCGGGTCGCCCTGGATCAGGTAGCCGCCGGTCGCGAACTGCATGCCGCCGGAGACGACGTTGCCGAGGCTGTCGTCGACGGTCACCGTGCCCGGTGCAGCGGCGAAGATCGCGAACTGGCCGTTCGTGTAGGGCACGTTGAAGGCGCCGTTGGCGCCCGTCCAGTTGTCGTTGCCGGCTGCGGATTGCCAGGTGCCGTTGCCGCCGTCGACCACGCCGTTGTCCTTCGAACTGCTGCTGCCGCCGTCCCAGAACGTGGTGGCCACGCCGGTCGAGTTGACGAGGTTGACCTCGTTGGCGATCGAGGTCTGGATCGAATCCGTGGTGCCGGCCGGCACCGTGCCAAGCGCGAGGCCATTATTGGTCAGCGTGCCGTTGTAGCTGATGATCCGGTAGATCCCCGGATCGAAGCTGCTGCCCGAGAGCGCGACGTTCAGCGTGCCGGCCAGCGTCAGATTCCCGCCGACGGCAGTCAGGTCGTTGAACGCGCCGCCGACCACGTTGGCCTGACCGAACTGGTAGTTGAGCGCCGAGGCGCTGGTGAGTGCGAGATTGCCGCCGATGGTCAGCGTGCCGGGGCCGCCGCCGAGGGCCGTGTTGCCCGGCGCGAGGATGCCGTCGGTGACGCTGACATTGCCGCCGACCGTGCCGCTGCCGCCAAGCGTGCCGCCCGATGAGACGGCGATGGTGCTGGCGGTGTCGCCGAGCGTTCCGCTGACCTGCAGCGTTCCGTTCGTGACCGTGGCCGGACCGGCGAACGCGCTGCTGTTGCCGGTCAGGTTGGTGACGCCGGAGCCGGTCTGCTGGATCTGGCCACCGCCGGAAATCACGCCCGCTTCGGTCATCGTCGAACTGGCGGCGGGATCGAACGCCAGGGTGGCGTTGTCGGTGATGTTGCCGGTGACCGAACCGTTGGTGGTGCCGTCGCCGAGTTGCAGCGTGCCGTCGCTGATCGTCGTGCCGCCCGAGTAGGTGTTGGCGCCAGTCAGCACGAGCGTGCCGGTGTCGGTCTTCGTGAGGCCGCCCGCGCCCGAGATCACGCCGCCCATCGTCAGCGTGGTGCTGGGGTCGACATCGAACGTTCCGGCTCCGGCGCCGAGCGTGGTCGCGCGCGATGAGGTGAAGCTCGCTGTCGTGTTCAGCGTGCCGCCGTCGATCGTCAGCGCGCCCGTTGCCGCGCCGAGGTTGTCGTCGGCCGAGACCTGCAGCGTGCCGGTGTCGATGGTCGTGCCGCCGGTGTAGGCGTTCGCGCCGCCGAGCACGCTGGTGCCCGCACCGATCTGCTGGACCTGGCCCGTGCCCGAGATCGCGCCGGACTCCGTCAACGTCGAGCCCGACGCGGGGTCGAGCGCGAGGATGGCGTTGTCCGTGACGCTGCCGGCGATCGTTCCGTTGGTCGTGCCGTCGCCGAGTTGCAGCGTGCCCGCGCCGATCGTCGTGCCGCCCGTGTAGGTGTCCACGCCGGTCAGCACCGTCGTGCCCGTGCCGATCTGCGCAAGCTGGCCGGTGCCGGAGATCACGCCCGCCTCGGTCATCGTCGTGCCGGAGGCGGGATCGAAGCTGAAGGTGGCGTTGTCGACGATGTTGCCGGCGATCGAGCCGTTCGTGGTGCCGTCGCCGAGTTGCAGCGTGCCGGCATCGATCGTGGTGCCGCCGGTGTAGGTATTCGCGCCGGTCAGGATGAGGGTGCCGAGGTCGGACTTGTCGATACCGCCGCTGCCGGTCAGTTGGGACGCGATCGTGGCCACGTAGCCGGCGCCGGCCGACGTGCCGTCGCCGACGCGGATCACGTTGCTGCCCGCGGCCATCGTGATCGCGTCGCCCTGGATCACATAGCCGCTGGTCGCGAACTGCATGCCGCCGGAGATGACGTTGCCGAGGCTGTCGTCGACGGTCACCGTGCCCGGCGCGGCGGCGAAGATCGCGAAGGCGCCGCTCATGTAGGGCGCGTTGACCGAGCCGTCGGCCGACGTCCAGTTGTCGTTGCCCGAGGGGGACTGCCAGGTGCCGCTGCCGCCGTCGACGGCGTCGTTGTCTTTCGAACTGGCGCTGCCGCCGTCCCAGAAGTTGGTGACCACGCCCGTCGTGTTGACGAGGTTCACCTCGCCGGCGATCGACGTCTGGATCGTGCCCGTATCGCCGCCGGGCAGCGAGCCGACGGTGAGGCCGTCGTTCGTCAACGTGCCGTTGTAGCTGATGATCCGGTAGAGCCCGGGGTCGAAGCTGCCGCTCGACGACGTAACGTTCAGCGTGCCGGCCAACGTCAGATTGCCGCCGACGGTCGTCAGATCGTTGAACGTGCCGCCGACCACGTTCGCCTGGCCGAACTGGTAGGCCAAAGTCGAGGCGCTGGTGAGCGCGAGATTGCCGCCGATGGCCAGCGTGCCGGGGCCGCCGCCGAGCGCTGCGTCGCCGGGCGCGAGCGTGCCGTCGGCGATGCTGACGCTGCCGCCGATCGTGCCGCTGCCGCCGAGCGTGCCGCCCGATGAGACCGTCACGGTGCTGCTCGCGTCGCCTAGCGTTCCGCTGACCTGCAGCGTGCCGTTCGTGACGGTGGCTGGGCCGGAGTAGGCGCTGCTGTCGCCGGTCAGGTTGGTGATGCCGGTGCCCGTCTGCTGGATCTGGCCGGAGCCCGAGATCGCGCCCGCTTCGGTCATCGTCGTGCCGGTGGCGGGGTCGAAGGCGAGGGTGGCGTTGTCGGCGATGTTGCCGGCGATCGAACCGTTCGTGGTGCCGTCGCCGAGTTGCAGTGTGCCGTCGCTGATCGTGGTGCCGCCGGTGTAGGTGTTCGCACCGGTCAGTATCGTTGTGCCCGCACCGATTTGTTGAAGCTGGCCGGTGCCGGAAATCACGTCCGCTTCGGTCATCGTCGAGCTGGCGGTTGGATCGAACGCGAGTGTGGCGTCGTCGGTGATGTTACCGCTGACGGAGCCGTTGGTCGTGCCGTCGCCGAGTTGTAGCGTGCCGTCGCCGATTACGGTGCCTCCGGTGTAGGTGTCTGCCGCGGTTAGTACCAGCGTTCCGGTGTTGGTTTTCGTGAGATCGCCTGCGCCTGACACCACGCCGCTCAGCGTCAGTGTCGTGCTCGGATCGACGTCGAATGTTCCTGCTCCCGTGCCCAGCGTGATCGCGCGTGATGAAGCGAAGCTTGCTGTCGTGTTCAATGTTCCGGCGTTGAACGTGATTGCGCCTGTTGAGGCGCCGAGGTTGTCGTCGGCCGAAACCTGCAATGTGCCGGCATCGATCGTCGTGCCGCCGGTGTAGGTGTTCACGCCGCTCAGTACCGTAATGCCCGCGCCAATCTGCTGAACCTGACCGGTACCGGAGATGACACCCGCCTCGGTCATCGTCGTGCCGGAGGCGGGGTCGAAGGCGAGGGTGGCGTTGTCGGTGATGTTGCCGGCGACCGAACCGTCGGTCGTGCCGTCGCCGAGTTGCAGCGTGCCGTCGCTGATCGTGGTGCCGCCGGTGTACGTGTTCACGCCGGTCAATACCGTCGTGCCCGCACCGATCTGTTGAAGCTGGCCGGAGCCGGAGATCACGTCCGCCTCGGTCATTGTCGAGCTGGCGGCGGGATCGAAGGCCAAGGTGGCGTTATCGGTGACGTTGCCGGTGACCGAACCATTGGTCGTGCCATCGCCCAGTTGCAGCGTACCGTCGCTGATCGTCGTGCCGCCGGTGTACGTGTTCACGCCCGTCAGCACCGTAGTGCCCGCGCCGATCTGCTGCACTTGGCCGGAACCGGAGATCACGTCTGCCTCGGTCATCGTCGAACTGGCAGCGGGATCGAACGCGAGGGTGGCGTTATCGGTGACGTTGCCCGCGATCGAACCGTCGGTCGTGCCATCGCCCAGTTGCAGCGTCCCGCCACTGATCGTCGTACCACCGGTGTATGTGTTCGTGCCCGTCAGCACTTCAGTGCCACTGGCCTGCACGAGACTGCCCGCGCCGGAGATCGTGCCGGCAAACGTGGTCGGCGTACCGCTGCCGTTCAGTGTCAGCGCGTCGCCGCCGGACAGCAGGATCTGTCCGACCGCATCGCCCGTCAGGTTGTTGAGCGACTGCGAGAAACCATTCGTGTTGAAGGTGCTCGCGACATCGACCGCGCTCGACGACGCAATCACGTTCGCCGCGTTCGCCTGCAGCGTACCGGTCTGCACCAGCGTGGTCCCGGTGAACGTGTTGTCCGTGTTCGACAGCGACACGACGTTGTTCGCCGCGATGACGAGGTTGCCGGTGCCCGTCAGTTGCGCGGCCATGTCGGCATTCGCGCCGGTGGCGCCGGGGTCTTCGGTGAGCGTGAGGCTCTGTCCGGCCTGCAGCGCGAGCTGGTTCAGCGTGTAGCCGACATACAGGCCGTTATTGAGCGCACCGGTGCCAAGTGAATAGTTGTACGTACCGATGGCGACCAGATTGCCGTTCTGGTCGATGTCGACGTTCTGCGCGGCGCTGATCGGCGTCCCGTTCTGATTGACCAGCGTGAGTCCGCTGGCGTTGCCGGTCACGCTCGTCGCCGAAACCAGTTCGAGGCCGTTGTTGATATGGCTCTGCTGGAACAGCGACAGGTCGCCCGACGGCGTCGACGCCGGCAGCGTGTACGGACTCGGCTCGTCGATCTGCACGGTGCCGGTGCCGCTGACGTTGAGTGCGCCGGTGGTGATGAGGCTGGTGGCGACCTGCTGGTTGGGGGCGCTGCCGTCGAACACGGCGGTGCCGCCGTTGAAGGTCAGCGCGCCGATGCTCTGGGTGCCGTCGCCGACCGTGGTGACGCTGCCCGCGCCGAGCACGAGCGTCGCGTTGGTCAGCGCCGTGGTGTTGTTGCCCGATAGCGCGAAAGTGTCGTTCGACAGCGAGACCGTGCCGGTGAAGGCGCTGCCCGCGCCGGTGCCGAACGAGAAGGCCTGTCCGCTGTTGGAGGCGGCGAGCGTGCCCGCGCCGGTCAGCGCGTTGTCGAAGCTGAACGCGCCGTTCGTGGTGGCCGCGAGGCTGCCGCCCGAGGCGATGTTGACCGTGCCGGAGCCGAGGTTCGTCGTCGACGTCGTGCTTGCCGGTGCGATGGCGGCACTGCCGTCGATCTGCCAGTCGCCGCTGTAGGCGGCGTTGCTGCCGGCGATCGTGGCGAGGGCCGAGCCGGACGCGACCGTGGTGTCGCCGCTACCGGCGAGGGCGTTGGCGAAGGTGTCCGCGCTGGCGAAGTCGAGGTTCAGGCCCTGGGTGGCGTCGCCTGCGGCGGTGTCCACTGTCACGGTGCCGGTGCTGGCGGCGCTGCCGTTGGTGAGTTGCAGGGTGCCGTCGCTGATCGTGGTGCCGCCGGTGTAGGTGTTGATGCCGCTGAGTACCGTCGTGCCTGCGCCGATCTGCTGTAGCTGGCCGGTGCCGGAAATCACGCCTGCTTCGGTCGTTGTCGTACCGGTGGCGGGGTCGAAGGCGAGCGTGGCGTTATCGGTGATGTTGCCGGTGACCGAGCCATCGGTCGTGCCGTCGCCGAGTTGCAGCGTGCCGGCACTGATTACGGTGCCGCCGGTGTAGGTGTCGGCTGCGGTCAGCACCAGGGTTCCGGTGTCCGATTTCGTGAGATCGCCTGCGCCCGACACCACGCCGGTCAGCGTCAGTGTCGTGCCCGGATCGACGTCGAACGTTCCTGCTCCCGTGCCGAGCGTGATCGCGCGTGACGAAGCGAAGCTTGCTGTCGTGTTCAGCGTTCCGGCGTTGAACGTGATTGCGCCTGCCGATGCGCCGAGGTTGTCGTCGGCCGAAACCTGCAATGTGCCGGCATCGATCGTGGTGCCGCCGGTGTAAGTGTTCACGCCGCTCAACACCGTGATGCCCGCGCCGATCTGCTGGACCTGACCGCTGCCGGAGATGACGCCCGCTTCGGTCATCGTCGTGCCGGAGGCGGGGTCGAAGGCGAGGGTGGCGTTGTCAGCGATGTTGCCGGCGACCGAACCGTTGGTCGTACCATCGCCCAGTTGCAACGTGCCGCCGCTAATCGTGGTGCCGCCGGTGTACGTGTTCACGCCGGTCAATACCGTCGTGCCCGCACCGATTTGTTGAAGCTGGCCGGAGCCGGAGATTACGGCAGCCTCGGTCATCGTCGAACTGGCGGCGGGATCGAACGCGAGGGTTGCGTTATCGGTGACGTTGCCCGCGATCGAACCGTCGGTGGTGCCATCGCCCAGTTGCAGCGTGCCATCGCTGATCGTCGTGCCGCCGGTGTACGTGTTCGCCCCAGTCAGCACGGTAGTGCCCAGGCCGATCTGCTGTACCTGTCCGGAGCCCGAGATCACATCCGCCTCGGTCATCGTCGAACTGGCAGCGGGATCGAAGGCAAGCGTGGCGTTATCGGTGACGTTGCCGGCGATCGAGCCGTCGGTCGTGCCATTGCCGAGTTGCAGCGTACCCGCACTGATCGTCGTGCCGCCCGTGTAGGTATCGGTGCCGGTCAGCACCAGCGTCCCGGTATCGACTTTCGTGAGCGCGCCGGCGCCGGAGATCGCGCCGCTCATCGTCAGCGCGGTGCCGGAATCGGCGTCGATCGTGCCGCCGCTCGAACCCAACGTGGTCGCGCGTGCCGATGCGAAGCTCGCGGTCGTATTCAGCGTCCCGCCGTTGAGCGTGAGCGCGCCCGTCGCCGCGCCGAGGTTGTCGTCAGCCGAAACCTGCAGCGTGCCGGCATCGATCGCGGTGCCGCCGCTGTAGCTGTTCACGCCGCTCAGTACGCTGATGCCGGAGCCGATCTGCTGGACCTGGCCCGTGCCTGAGATCGTGCCCGACTCGGCGAGCGTCGTGCCGGTTGCCGGGTCGAGAGCGAGCACGGCGTTGTCGGCGACACTGCCCGTGATCGAACCGTTGGCCGTGCCGTTGCCGAGCTGCAGCGTGCCCGCCGAAATGGTCCACGAAGTCGAGGTGGTGCCGGTGAGCGCCCAGGTGCTGGTGCCGGCCTTCTGGAAGCTCGTGAACCCCTGAAAAACCGTACCGATCTGCGATAACGCGAACACGGTCGACACGGACGTGCCCGCGGAATTGCTGGTGAGATTCGTCGTGTTGCCGCCGAGGATCAGCGTGTTCGTGGTGCCGCTCGAACCCACGACGTTCCCGACGAAGGCCCATCCTTGTTGCAGTTGCAGACTGTTGGTGCCGCCCGTGAAGGTGATCGCGTTCGCCTGCGTGGTGCCGTCGCCGCTCACGCCGCCCGCGATCGTGCCGCCGTTGATGATCTGAAGATTGGCGCCCTGAACGCCGGCGCCGCCGGCCGCGGTC